>TARA_R100000656_G_scaffold104176_1_pt1 | contig 294652 bp, 388 predicted proteins | sample TARA_R100000656 | Tara Oceans TARA_R100000656 (sample SAMEA2622517) | marine metagenome | biome: marine biome (ENVO:00000447); feature: mesopelagic zone (ENVO:00000213); material: "saline water (ENVO:00002010), including plankton (ENVO:xxxxxxxx)" | depth 350 m
CAGGGAGCCGGGGCTGTCCCGGCTCCATCCACAACCACAACCACCGAGGAAACACATGACCATCAACGAGAAGATTCTCACCATCAAGCTCCCGCCCGGCACGGCCCTCATCGTGGAGTTCCAGGACAAGAACGGGGCGCCGCACGACGGCGAGTTCATCGTGACGCACAACGAGGAGATGATCCACGTCAGTGCGAGCCGCCCCGACGACGCGAGCCGCGGCGGGGAGATCTACGCCCACTACTTCGGCGATGACAACGGCGTCGCCTCGGGACTGCGGAACGCCGTCGCCGCCGACCCGCCCCCGAAGCACTCGGAGTACCCCCGCCCCGAGAACATCACCCACGTCGACGTGCGGAAGAAGCTCTACCGGGCGGCGGGGAACACCTACCACCGGGTGAGGATCTTCTTCAAGGACGGGTCGATGCTCGACAGCGGCAAGACCTACGGCTACGGCAACGCCTGGGAGCAGACGGTGCGAGAGCAGCTGAACCTGGGGTCGGACGTTCGCTACCTCAGCACGTACTTCCAGACGCACGGCATCTCCCACGAGGTCGAGGACGTCACGGGCAAGCTCTGAGCAGAAACACAACCCACCCAACCACCAAGAACCAAGAAAGAACCAAACCATGAGAAACCCGCCGGACCTGCAAGATGCCTTCGACCGCGAGGACCTGGAGCGTCTCGACGCCCCGCCCTGGATGGTGCGACTCCTGGACTCGAACCCGAACTACTGCTCGTGGGGTCCTTACGAGGACTACATGTGCGCCGACCGGGCGTTCCCCAAGTCCTGGTCGAACCCATCGAGGGCTGAGTCGTGGGCTGACTTCCAAGCCAAGTGGAAGCTTGGCGACCTGAACGAGTGCGTGAACTTCTACTTCAACATCGAGCGAGTGGACGACGAGCCGGCGGCCCGACTCCAGCTGATCTTGTGGTGGATTCATCCTCGCAAGGGATGCTCCCGCGGGATCGAGATCGACTGCATCCAGCAGGAAGATCTCCCGGCCATCAAGAAGTTCCTCACGGAAGCCCGCGACCGCAACACCCAGCGCTTCGCCGGGGTGGAGAAGATCGGATCATGAGCACGAGCGACAAGAGCGACAAGAGCGACAAGAGCGAACACTCCTGGGTCACCGAGGACATGTTCAACGAGAAGCTGGATGAGATCGTGGAGGAGTCGGGGTGGGATGTCCCCGGCGTCCACGAAATCCTCAGCGAATACTACAACAACGATGTCCTGAAGGCGCTGGAAGACGAGCGCGAGGACGAAGACGAAGACTGAAGTAGAAAAGGCCAGTACCCACACACGGGTACTGGCCTTTTCTTTGTTCGTGGGGGTGCTCCACCACCTATTATTAAGGGGCCACTGCTGTTAAGGGTCAACCCTGGCCACACTAAGAAGGGAGGCCGGCAGGGTGCTGGCCCAGAAAAGGAGACGAGACATGACGATCTGCCACGAGCCGCAGCCCACCCCGACCGAGAAGATCCTCCTGGAGCGCTGGGAGGACCTGGCCGAGCGGGTCGAGGTTCTCATGGACCTGTACTACGGTGGCCACGGTGACGCGCTGGTCAGCATCGCCCAGAAGTTGTACCCCGACAACGCCGAGGACCAGGACCAGGCCCACGTCAAGGGAGCGATCGCCGGCCGGCTCTTCCGGCGCCGCGAAGAGTTCGCCGATGTGTGTGCGATGCTGGAGCCGTACTTCGAAGCCTGGCGACAGTGGGATGCCTACCAGGCGCAGCGTCGCCGCGAGCTGGCCAAGGCTCGGGTCGACCAGGCGGTGAGCCAGGTCTTCCGGGACATCTCCCGCGGCCTGTAACCACAACCACCCACAACCCCCACACAGATTTCACACCAGACCCGAAAGAAACAAAACAATGTGCAAGCCCAAGCAGTCCAACAAGCCCACGCTCCGGCCCCGCATCGAGATCCTGGACGAGCTGATCGAGATGGTCCGTGCCCGGCGAGACGCGGCGGAGGAGGAGATCGACCGCCTGCACTACAAGCTGGCCGAGCTGGAAGTCGAGCGAAACTTCCTGGATAAGAGCGATCTTTCCGGGGAGCGCCCGCTCCAGGTGGCCCGCGCCGCTCTCCAGACCGAGACCGAGCGTCTCCACAACGCCCTGAAGGGGAAACTACACGACCTCCCGAGCGGAGTCTCGGCGAGGATGGCGGACTGGTCGACATTCTCACTGGTCAAGGTGATCCAGGGGATCAAGGGCGAGTACCCCGGGGCGAAGATCTCCGACGCCAAACTCCTGGCCGAGAAGGTCATGCGGGAGAAGTTCGGCACCACCGTCAGCCACGACATCACCGACATGGTCAGGCTACAAGGGCCGGACGCCCAGGTCTGAAGAACCACGGAGAGAAAATGAGCCACTACAACGTAGACGAGTTTACCCGAGCGTACATGGAGTGTGCGCTTTGGTCGACGAACGACGAGAGCACCACAGACGGAGGTGTGCCGATGGATACGAACTACTCCATCGAAGACATCGAAGAGCAAACCCTCGCCAAGATGCTTTCCGACTGCAACCGTTTCCAGCTGCACTACGGATGCCTCGTCGAAGCGGAGACGATGGGCGTGTCCAACTGGAAGCGGGCAGGCCACGACTTCTGGTTGACCCGCAACAATCACGGTGCGGGTTTCTGGGATGGCGATTGGCCCCACGGGGACGCTCTCACCCGTATTTGCACTGACGTGTTCGGAGAGTTCCTGCTCTACGTGAGCGACGACGGCAAGATCATGCACTACTGAACCGAAAAGAAGCCCGCACCCCAACACTCAGGGGTGCGGGCTTCTTTTCGTTTAACCCTTTCTGTTAAGGCCAACCCTGGCCACACTAGAAAGGAGCCGGGGAGGTCCCGGCAACCAGCCCCAAGAAAGTGAGAAGACATCATGACGAACACCACCAACACCACCACCGCCAACATCACCACCCCCGAGACCCAAGTCAGCGGGATCGTCAAGTACTGGTCGAACTACATCATGCGGATGGCGGTCGACCGGGGCTGGTGGGAGGCCGGTCAGTTGGTCTGCGCCAACCCGAAGATGTGGGGTTGGATCGTGACCAGCTGCGACGACGAAGAGTACCTGGCCGAGTCGATCTACTCGGCGCTGACGAACCCGGAGCCGCTCCTGGCCTACCGGGCGGTCATCCAGGCGACGTGCGTCATGGAGCGCTGCACGAACAAGCAGCTCCTCCTCGCCGGCCAGCTGGCCGACGCCTACCGCACCGCGGTGAGCCGCGTCGAGGAGATGCTCCCGGCGCCCAACCGCAACCGCTGAGACAAAAAGAAACTCCGCAACGACCGCGAAAAAAGAAAGCAGGAAAACATGACCACAGTATGGCTTGTGATGCTGAAATGGGAAGACTACATTGGCGCATCTGACGAGGTGAAGGGAGTCTTTTCGTCAAAGGAGAAGGCTGATGCCTTCGTAGTTGGGCAAACCGATCATCCAAGCCCGTGTATGGGTGGGTCCTTTTATGATGTCGAGGAGTTCGAGGTAGAGTAGATCAAAGTGGCCTACGAAAAAGAAAGCAGGAAAACATGACGACCAGCACGAGCACGAACACCCCCGCCACCGACAACGGCACCCCCATGCTGACGAAGCTGGAAGTCCAGCGCATGAGCGACGTGGACCTGGAGACCGAGAACCCCCGCGAGGAGATGGAGAACGTGGGGACGATGGTGTGCTTCCACGGGAAGTACCGCCTCGGGGACCGGGACCACGGGATCGACCCGGCGGAGTTCGACGGGTGGGACGACGTGGAGAAGTTCTTCCGGGAGGAGATGGGGGCCGCGGTGGTTCTCCCGGTCTACATGATCGACCACGGCGGCGTGGCGGTCAGCACCGAGCCCTACGGTGACCCGTGGGATTCGGGCCAGGTGGGCTTCATCTTCGCCACGATGGAGAAGATCCAGGAGGCCATCCCCCTCTCGGACGACCCCCTCGGGGCCGCCGAAAACATCCTCTACAACGAGGTCGTCACCTACAGCAGCTACCTGCAAGGTGACGTCTGGGAGTGGGTGGTTCGTTCCAACCAGACCGGGGAGATCCTGGACAGCTGCGGCGGGTTCTACCACGAGGAAGATGCGCAGGAGGACGGCGAGGCGAACTGGATGGAGTGGGAGACCCACGAGAGAAAGATGGTGACCGAGGCCGCTTCGGCCATGGCCCTCCGTACCTCGCTGGGCGCGCTCAAGGAGGTCGTGCTCCGCGCCCAGGCGAACGCCGAGGCGCTCCAACAGAACGCAAAGTTCAGCTGCGACCCCTTCAAGCACCCTCAGACGGTGGAGATCGACGCGGTGGTGTGGGCCAAGCTCCTGGAAGACATCCGCCGGCTCTGACCCGATCCACAAGACCAAAAGAACAGATGCAGGGACTCACAACCCCTGCATCTGTTCTTGGTTGCGGTTAACTGCACAACCCTGGCCACACTAAACCCCGGAAGCCGGCAAGCCAGGGCAAACCAAAACCATCCACCAGAAAGCGAGACCCAAGATGGACAACCCCGACCAACCCTGGTCACACTAAGCCTCAGAAGCCGGCAAACCAAACCCAACCAGCCGGCAACCCAAACCAAAACCAAGAGGTAGACATGGCAACGATCCGAATCATGACCGAAGGCCCCGACTGGCTGGAGTACAGCTGGTCGAGCGGAACGCTACGTTACAACGTCTCAGTCACAGAGCCCCACCCGAAAGCACAAGAAGACCTCGAACACCTCACGGATTACGTGCCCACCCGCCAGCTGCACGTGCCAGGTGGCACGCAGCGGATGGCGCTTCTCGTCATCCATAGAGACCTGGCGCAGAGGGAGGGCGAAACCCGGCTGAAGCCGGGCGACCGAGTGGTGTTCCGTGCCAGCCCGACAAACCCTCAGGTTCGAACGGCTTACATCGGCACCATTGCGGCAGTGGAATCCGAGACGGGGACGGACCTGGCTGCGGTGGAAGTGGAGGGCTACGGCCCGGGTCACGTGTCCAAGGTCCGGCTGGACCAGCTCCGCCCGGCAAGACCTGGAGAAACTCCACAGTCCGTCTACCGATGTGGGTTCTAACCCAACCACTTCACCTGGGGGTCACCCCGGGGTAGAGCAACAAAGCCAAAAGCCCCGACCCCAACAAGGTCAGGGCTCTTTGGTGTTTAAGCACAAACCAAGCAGCCAAGAAAGAGACGAAAGAGATGAAAAGATACCTAGTTACGATGACGTGGTGGTACCAGGGCGAGCTTGCCAAAGCCCAGCAGCGAGCCACCAAAGAGGCCGAAGCAACGGGCATCCTCCCGAGCCTGGAAGAGATGCTGATGGCCAAGAACTGGTACGAGACTGTTGTCATGGCAGAGACGAAAAAGGAAGCCATTGCGAAAGCCAAGGAGCGAGCGGCCAAAGACCCGGCGGTAAAGTACGACGAGAGCAGGATCGACGACGACGACCACCACCACGTTACGGTCCACGAAGTTCCATACCTCACGATCCAGGAGGTTCTGGACGCCCCAACAGTGCGCACTGAGTACGACATGTACCAGACCGCGAAGTACTTCCAGGGGATTGACGAGTACAGCCTCGACCAGGATGCTATCGCGGAATCGAAGCGAGCGGTCACGCGATTCATCTGCGATGTTTGCTTCGACGGGTCACGGATCATGGAGCTGGGGGTTCTGTACTTCGACGGCGAGCCGGTGCTGGTGTTCCAGAACGCGGGGAGATCGGGCCGAGACCACGAGAAGATGTGGATTGTAGAGGGAGCTGGTGCTCGGAAGCTACAGATGCACCAGTGGCTCCTGACGATGATCCCCACCGAAGATGGCGACGATGGGGAGGTGGAGACCCCACTGGACGAAGAGATCCCAGACCTGAGTGTCTTCTACGGTTCTTCCGTGGCGGACGTGTCAAAGTACCAACTCACTCAAATAAAGTGGTAAGTTCACAAACCCAAAGAGCCCTCGACCCCAACAGGTCAGGGCTTTTTGGTGTTTAAAGCAACCCAACCAACCCAAGAAAGAGACGAAAGAGATGAAAAGATACCTAGTTACGATGTGGTGGCGGCCGTGGCGGCCGTGTCAAAGTAAAACATGACTGAGAACGTCATGGAGAAGAACTTCATCTACGTAATCGACTACGGTGACTATTGGGAGGGAAGCTGTGCTGATCATCCTCTGGTCTTCTCATCGTCACTAGAGGCACTCGTGTGTGCTAGGGAGAAACTTGAGAAGGTGAGAGGCATCAGCCCCGCTTCCGCGTACTGCATCGTCCGCGAGTATGTTAGACCCAACATTCCCGGCCAGCCCTGGGAGTACACGCAGGTGTGCATGGTTCACAAGGACGAAGAGTGGGTAGCCTAGAATGGGTCCAGACCCCAGAGGAAAACACCTGCGCTAAGAAAACACCCGTTACATAACAGCTGTTGTTTATCGGCCGCCGTACAGCGCCGTACAGCGCCGTACAGCGCCGTACAATGCAAGCGCCCCAGAAAACACTCACTCAAAACACCCGTTACATAACAGCTGTTGTTTATCGTACGATCGCCCCGCAGGGGCAGTCGTACAAAAAACGTCAAAGAGCGTGTATTTTTTGACACACCCATGCATTTCTGTATACTTGAGAACCTACAACGACTACTCAGGTGTTCGTTTATGCATGGCTCTACTAGTCACTCGCTCCGCTCGTCCGAAATAGATAGTGAATGAATACTTTCTATTCACTAACCAATCCTGGTGTGGTGGTTGGTTAGCCACTCCCAGCTAACCAACCATTCCTGGGCCTGTACGGTACCTAGAAAGCTCGTAGCGACCACGAGGGTGGGGTAGTGGCGTCTCACCGCTGCGATTGATTAGAGAGCAACCTAGCAAGATTAGAGAAATGGAACAGATTCAATCGCTTCAAACCAAGGCCCAGAGACTTCTTGCTTGTATTGCGGAGGAGATTACCAGTCACTCGCGGGCTCGTAGCTCTGGTGAGCAGGTGACGAGGGACAAAGCTCTTCGGTTACTCCAGGACCTGGGAGTAACTCTGGAGACTACTATCTCTCCTGAGCAGTCTGGTGTGACGTGGGACGGCGAGGTGTTGTTTGTTCGTGGTCTTACTGCGAGTGACCTGTTGCACGAGCTTGCTCACTTTCAGTGCGCTCCTGCTACGGCCTACGGGCTTCCTGACTTCGGCTTGGGTCTGGGGTCTAAGGGGAATCTCAAGGCTGCGTGCCAGCGGTACTCAGTGGAGAGGGTGGCTGAGGCTCCTTGGGAGAAGCGTTCTGTGCGGGGAGTGGATGAGGAGATCTCCGCATCTTTCCTCGGTATTCTTTGGGAGAGATGGTTGGGTGCTCCCTTCTGGAATGCTCTCGTAGCTGATGGTTGGGGTGGTATAGATGAGAAGGATCAGTGGGCCTGGGGGGATCCTTCCTCCTGGCAGTGTGCTGCTGACCTCATGGAACTAGGGCTCATCAACACCACAGGGAAACCCAACCTGGTACTGCGAGACGGCAGAAGATTATTAGGTTAGCTCTCGGTGAAGACCTAACGATGTTAGGTTGGACCCTTGAGTATGGCCTAATGAAGTTAGGTGATAACCATCACGAGACCTAACAGAGTTTTGTTTTGGGTGGGCTTGTAGTGGTTGGGAGTGTGGTTGTTGGGGGTGATGACCTAATCTGATTAAGGGCCCAACCCTGGTCACACTAGGTTGTGGGGCTGGTTGGCCTGGCCCGGAAAGGTTTGGTGAGTGATGAACGAGGACAAGGGTGAGTTGGAGCTGCGTGCTACGGATGCGTTCTACGAGCGCTTCGGCTACGAGCCGGAGCTGACGTGGGACCGTGGTCGTCTCTACGCCGCCGCCACGGAGGTTGGTGAGGTGTTCCTGGTCTTGGTTGTCGGTGGTGGCGAGGTGAAGTTCATCTCGGTGGGGACGTACTGATGAGTAGCGGTGACGAAAGCAGCAGGGTTCGACATCCGGTGGTGTCAGCGTTCTGGGATCGTTTCGGCTACGAGCCGGAGATCCGAATGAACGGGATGGATTTCTACGCCTACGCCTCGGAGACGAGGGAGGTGTTCCTGGTCACGACGAACCGTAAGGGCGAGGTGGTGTTCGAGCCGGCGGGGGAGTACTGAAATGCTGCTGAGTAAGCTCAGGGTGAGAAAGCTGGAGCAGGTGGGCGAATCTTGGATCAGGGTTCTGGTTGAGAAGCGCAACAGTGTGTTCTGCTTCTGGAAGCCTTCGGTCCAGGTGTTCCACGTCTACTCGACTCGGGGGCTTGATTGCTTCTGGTCGGACACCACCTTCTACGAAGACGGTACCAGGTATGAGGACATCTTCCAGTTGTGGGAGGCCGTGAACAGGTACGTGGAAGTGAGGACGGCGGAGCTAAGGGCCAAAGAGTTCTCGGAGCTGATGGAGCGAAAGGCGCGGGAGGAAAGATGAGTGATTGAAAGCCCGGGCCTGGTTGGGTCCGGGCTTTCTTCTCTTGAGTGCTTAAGGGCCCAACCCTGGTCACACTAGGTTGTGGGGCTGGCGGGGTGCTGGTTCCTTGTGGTGGCTACGAGCTGCTGGTGAGCGAGAGGAGAGTACGAGACGTGAACAAGTCCATTCAGGGTGAGATCGAGATTTCCTCCGACAACGAGGACTGGGTTGTTTCCTACAGCTACCGGGCGGGTAGCCGGGGGAGCCGCTGGGAGCCCCCGGAGGGCTCGGAGATTGAGATCATGAGTATGGTCTCCAGCGAGGGCGAGCTGGTCGAGGGCGACGCGGATTGCCTGGACAGGCTCCTCGCGGACGGCCTGCGCCGGGTCAAGGTCTGGGAGGCCATCGACCGCGAGGAAGAGCGGAACGCCGAAGAAGACTGAACAAAAGAGCCCGGCCTTGATGGCTTGGGCTCTTTTGTCGTTTAACGAGCGGTAAGGGGCTGATAAACAACCAAACCGACCATTAGAAGTACGTAGAAGAGAAGAGCCCTGAGGGGTCCCCCAGGGGTGGTTTGTTCTAATGGTCGGTTTGGTTGTTTCTTGTGGTTCCTTGTGGTTCCTTGTGGTGGCTACGTGGTTACGAGATTAAGGGCCTAACCCTGGGGATACTAGATTGTGTTGGCTGGCAAGGGGCTGGCCGGAAAGGTTGGTTGGTAATGCAACACAGAAGCGTGACGAAACATCATGTGCCGGTGAAGTGCGGGCCCGATGTGTACTACATCCACTTTGGGCCGCGGAACGAGCGCCCGGGTGCCTGCATCGTCATGAGGGATCCCAAGACCATCCAGGAGGCTCTGGATAAGGATTTCGATGTTGTGTTGGTTGACCGTCGGTGCGGCTTTTGCGGCGGCCCGACGCCATGCCTGAAGGACTGAGCAAAAAGGGAGGGGTCAAACCCTCCCTTTTGGCGTTTAAGGGCCTGTGGTTCGTGGTGGCTACGAACTAGGGGGCTCTTAACGGCCTAGCCAACCCTGGGGATACTAGACAGGGAGCCGGCGGGGTGTCGGCAGAAAGGTTGGTTGGTACATGGAGCAGTTCTTGGTGGGTTTGATCGCGGTTGCGGCCTGGGATGTCCTGGACTCCGATAAGGAGCACCCGGACCCCGGGGTCAACGCGGACCGGATGGCGATTCGTCTCATGCCGGGGGTGCGGGCCGATTGGGTCGAGAAAGCCCTCTACGTGGACGCTTACTCCCAGGGGAAGTGCGTCAGTGAGATGCCGACCTCGCTTCACGAGATCATCTTCTAGCGGCTACGAGCTAGGGGGTAGCGGCTACGAACTGAGGCACGAAAGGGAGGGGTCAAACCCTCCCTTTCGGCGTTTAAGGGCCTGTGGTTCATGGTGGCTACGAGAACCCTGGTAGTGGCTACGAGCTGGTTCGTGGTGGCTACGAACTCGGCGGGTTTGCTGGGCTTTCTAGGGGCTGTGTGGGCCCTTAAGAGCCCCCAACCAACCCTGGGGATACTAGGTTGTGAGGCCAGTGGGGTCCGTGTTGGGCTGGGCTGGTTAGGAAAGGTGGTAAGTGATGCGCATCAATGTCGGGGACCGGGTGATCGTGTGTGGGCAGGAACCGGGCATGCCGGACTATGAGGAGGGTACGGTCACGGAGCGGGACATCGGGATCGTGGTGGTCCTCTGGGACCGAACGGGCGAACAGAAAGAGATCCTGGAGGATATCCGGCTCACCCCGGACCTGTGGATCCAGAGGAATCAGGACTAGTTCAGCGGGCCGGGGGTTCCAAAGGGCCCGAGCGGCCCCGTAGTCTTTTAACTGGCCGGTGAGCTTGTGAGCTTGTGAGCTTGTGAGCTTGTGAGCTTACGGGCTCACCGGCCGTTAAGGTCTCACACCGGGCCCTTAACGACTAGCTCCAACCCTGGGGATACTAGGTTGTATGAAGCGACGAGCAGCAAACCGACCGTGCAAGGGAGCTGCGTTACTTGGCGCAAGGGCTGGCCACGCTGGCCGCTCTCGGCGCCGCAGCCTTCTACATGTTCGGGCTCTGAAACGAGCCTCAAGCGAGTTCGGGCTCTGAAACGAGCCCGTGAGTAAGTGGGGCCAACCCTGGCCACACTAGTTAGAGAAGCCGGCAAGGTGTCGGCAATCATCATTCATCAGGAGAGAATCATCATGGCCAAGAAGACGCCTTACAACCCCCAGCTCGACGCCTGCCTCCTCTCGACCGTGGTCGTGATCGACGACGCCACGGGCTCGCCGGTCGCCGTGCCGGACGGGCAGGGCAGCCCCAAGGGCTCGACCGCCTACCGGTTCGGGATCCACAGGTACGATGGGGGAGCCGCGAAGCTCCGAATCGCCAGCGGCTACTTGCGAAAGGAGGCGAAGACGTTCAAGGCGTCGAAGGGCCGGCCCGAGCGGGTCATGGAGGCCGGTTCGTTCCAGAGCAACGGCCGGAGCCTGAGCCTCCCGCTGCCGCACGTGGTCAGCGTGACGCTGGGCATCAAGGCCATCATGGCCCGTCTCAACAAGGCCCTCGCCGCCCGCAAGGCCAAGGCGAAGGCCAAGTGATCCCCCGCCCCGGGCCTTTCGGCCCGGGGCCTTTCCCACGTGTGAGCCCTTAAGGGGCCAGCCCAACCCTGGGCATACTAGATAGAGCGGGGCGCAGTGCTCCGCAGAAAGAGAATCAATCATCATGATGAACAAAGAGATCCAGTCCGCCGTTCTCCTGCTCACCTCCCACGGGTGGGGCGTCCAGCCCCCGGCCGTCGTCCAGGTGGCGCAGCCCGCGGCGCCGGCCCCCGAGCCGGCCAAGGCGCAGCCCGAGCCGGCCGCGGAGCCGGAGACGCCCCGGATGATCACGTGCTCCAACTGCGGGGAAAGCCACCCCGCAGGTTCGCCGGAGGCGCACAACGCCAGGACGTGCGAGAAGGGCAAGACGACCACGGCGCAGCCGTCCGGCGCCAAGCCGCCGCCCCCGCCCGTCAAGCCGTCCGGCTCCGCCCCCTCGCTCGACAGCGTGATGGCGGATTTCGACCTGGGTGGCCTGGACCTGGGGGATCTGCCGGTGCCCACGGCCCCCGCAAAGGTGCCCAACGCTCCCGAGTCGGTGGCCGCCGCGCCCCGGAAGGCGGACCCGTTCGCGGACCTCGAACCGATCGCCGGCCTCGACATGCTCTGAACCAGAGCAACCAACCGAACAGCCCCCGACCCTAACCGGTCGGGGGCTTCTCGCGTTTAAGCGCCCGAGCACCCGGTGGCCAGCGGGCCCTTAACAGCCCCTTCCCCAACCCTGGGCATACTAGAGAGTAAGTTAGGGGGCGGCGCGGAGCCGCTCCGGAAAGGCATACGACCATGGCCAAGCGGAGATCGACCGCATCGAATGCGGGTCGGTGGACGTGCTAGCGCTGGAGCGCGTTCAACGCCTCGCGAAGCCATCGAAGTCAACCTCGACGCCGGGCGGGAGCCTGGTGAAGTCGTGATCCGAAAGCTCATCGCCAACATCAGGGAGCTGTGAATGCTTGAGTTCATTCTTCTCCAGGTCATCCTCGCGGGCTACCGCGAGGGATACGACGAGCCCAACAAGCGGGCAAAGCGAAGCCAGTGCGACCACGATCCCCGGTGCGAGTGCATGCACTATGAGATCGAGGAGCACGGTGAGTTTTACTCGCTCGGCCCCGAACCGGAGCTGAGCGACTGCGTCACGCCGATTCAGTGGCAGGTCGACGAGCTGCGCCACCTTGCACAGTGGACGCGCTTCTACGGCGACGAGTGAAAACAAGCGAACAACCCCCGAGCCCAACGGCCGGGGGTTTGTTGCGTTTAACAGGCCCGAGCGCCCGGTAAGCTGGTCTCTCTTAAGGGCCCAACCCTGGGGATACTAATCTACACAAGCGGAGCACGTCGCTCCGCCAATCACCCCGGAGTCAATCATGCGCATCATCGCCGCCACCCTGTACGCCTTCGCCCTCGTCCTCTGCGTCTTCGTCTTCTCGGGCTGCGGCTCGACGCTGAGCCACGCGGCCGCGCCGCAGACGGCCGGCTACAGCTCCGCCCACGCCGAGGAGTACGACCCCACCCGCTGGCAGACCCCGAGCGAGAGCGAGGCCGCCAACGCGCTGCGGGAGGCGTGTTCGCAGAGCGCCCACGTCACCAGGCGCCGGGCCGGCTTCAACTACACGACCAGGGACGGGCAGACCATGCACGTGGTCTGCTACTGAGCAAACAAAGAAACCACCGAACGACCCTTCCCCGGGTTAGTTCGGTGGTTCTTTCGTTTAAGTTGGCGCCGCGCCCGGTAAAGTTTGGGAAAAAGTATTGGAAAAACAAGCGAAAAACCAATTAAGGTATTTGTTTGTACCGTGGGAGCGGAATCGCTGGCGCGGGCCCGGTAACCTCGAAGCCGCTCGGTCGTGGTCGCTTCGCTCACCTCACCTCCACTCGCTTCGCTCCCACTCCCTTCGCTCCCACGCTTCACACACGCTTGTGTTGGTGTGTTGGTGTGCTGTTGAGTTCTGATTACCGGAATACCCATCTCCCAGTTTGCCCCTGAAAAGAGGGGTAGGGGTAATTTTCAGGTACCTATACCTGGCCGCACCCAGAAAAAGAAAAAGCGCCCAAGGCTTTGAGCCCCGAGCGCTTCCTCCCCTACTTGCTGCTGGGTGTAGGGGACCCATCCATTGCTAATGGCCAAGCCATTCGTAGCACCTACCCCGCGAACGGTCAACCGCTTTTCTAATCAACCGTTCGCTCGCAGATCAGTAGACCTGTGGCTGCTGTCCTTCTGCAGTTGAGGCCACACTCCGCACAGCCCCGAGGACCCGCCCGTGCTCTTGAGGCAGCCAGACAAGCCTGCTCCGTGTCGAACGTACCCACCTGAATGTCATTCAACAGGTTGGAGCAGGACGGGTAGGCGACCCCGTGCCACACGTCTCCCCCGCTACCCCTCCGAGTAGCACTACTTCTCTCGGTACGGCCACTAGTTGTACTACCGGCAGTTCCAGTTGCAGAGGGCTCAGTCCACTCCCCTCCTTGGTAGATGCACTGAGACAGATAGACAATCATCAGCTGTCTGTCGTAGATGTTCCACGTGCTCCGCAGAGTGCGGCCTCTCCCTAGATCCGTCTCGACGGTACACGTACCTACCTCAGGGAGGCTCACGGCAGAAGTGCAGGCGGAGTACCAGACTGGCTCAACCACGACTCCCCTACCCACTCCCTGGTTCAGGTTGTACAGCTCACGCCTGAGATAGGTTGCTCGCTCTCCCACGAACATATCACGGGCAGTGACGGAGTAACGCCCCGGCTTCTCCATTGCGACGTGCACACAAGCCATGGTGAGGTTCCCCCGGTGCAGTCGGTAGTTACCCACTACCGTGTCACGCGGGGGCTCCTCGACCTCAGACCCTTCCCTCCCCTCACTCCCACCAGAAGCACGTGCCGGTGTTGAGGGTTCCAGCAGCATCTGGGCGCCGTAGAAGCACAACACAAACGCCGCCAGGTATACGATCAGCTGGAGCGCCTTCCGAAAAAGGCGCAACCCCATTCTTAGAATCTCCCCCATCTCCATCCTCTGTTCTGTCGCTGTTCGTTGAGGGATTTGGTGGGCTGGGCTCACTACCTGACGCGAGGATCCTCACGTTAGACAGTTTACTGAGCCAACCACAGAAGTAAAGCCGGCCACTCCTGTGCAGCCCACCAAGTCCCTCAACGAGGTTGTCTACCTATTTACATTTGCTGGTGGTTTTGGTGGGGGCAAATAGGTTGCCTACACCTATAAGCGTGGACCCACCCCCACCAAAACCACCAAGCCCACGTCCCTTGTAGGGCGACCTGTCTTGCTTATCCGGCCTATAGCTCGGCCAGCGCACGGAGGATTTCACCCCTCATTCTCATGTAGGGGAGGTTCTGGCCCTTCTTCCAGCGTCTCACCGACGCCCGGCTGACCTTCAAGTAGTCCGCCACCGTTCCGTCGGGTAGGTCGAGGTACTCGACAAAGCTACTGAAAACGCGGGCAAATCTCTCGTCTTCCTGCTTGGCAGGCTTCATGGGGTCCTCGTTCCTCAGCTTCTCCGCGTGGCGCCTGTACCCCGCCCAAAAGAACCGCTTGCGGTGGGAGGGGTGCCACTTCTCACTCATCTTGTCGTGCATGGTCGCTACTTCCTGCTGGCTTGTTCAGTAGGAACAGTACACGCGGATGAGATTGACGCCGGGCGGGAGCTTCTCCAGGTCGATCTCGATCCCCTCCTCGTCGTACTCTTCCCTGTACTCACTAACCGCGCCTTTGACGCTCACCGCGACGCCTTTTTCAGGGTTGGGGCCGTACCATTGAAGTAGTTGTGCACCTCGACGGGAATGGAAGTACCTGCCGCGACGCAGGCGTCCCACACCTTCTTCATGCTCCCCCACTTCTCATCCGGCGTCCGGAAGCCTTCCACCATTAAGTCCATACCCATTGTTCTCTTCTCCTCTTTGCGTTTCTTCGCTTCGCTTCTTCGCTTCTCACTTACCGGTTTTCCCTTTTCCCAGTTTGGTGTTCTGAGATGGGTAGGGGGTTAATTTCAGGTACCTTGTCCCTTTTCCGGTCTGTTTCTAGTGTGTCCAGGGTTGCCTCTTCCACGTCGCAGGCGCAGCGCGGCAGCTCGTCGCTCACCGCTGAGGACCGCCAGCTCGACCCCGCCCAAAGAAGAGACAAGCCAGGCACCTGTAACCCGCGTTCTTGGTCATCTCACCACCTTAGCCCCAGACAAGCGGGATGTAACCAATGGCGTGTAGCTCTATTTCCAGAGAAGACGCATCATCCTCTGTCACTGGTGCGTTGTACGCCGTGAGGGTGAGGACGTCCTGTTCGGACTTGAGGGGGACTCGTATGACGTTGAGGTAGAGTTCCATTCCAGCCTGAAGGGAGATAACACCACCGTTACCCTCTACCTCGTAGGTAATTACCTCGCGGGGACTCAGGCCGTCGGGGTGTTCAAATTGCACAGCCTCTAGCTTATCAATCGTTCGTGGGCCCCCGATGGCCCGACAGCTGAACTGGAAGTGGTAGAAGCCAACGGGGAAGCCGGCCAGGCTGAAGCTCGTTTCTCTTGTGGTATTTGCCATGATTGGCTTAGGGGCCTACCAACTGGTTCGCCCGTTCACCACTTCGCCCGCTTCCAGCTCGAACTCGAACGGCTTGACTTTCGCGTCCCGGTCGAAGCGCTTGGTAAACCGGTGAACCTCCTTCGGGGTGGGGTGCGCTCGCACCGTCCAGTCGTGGGTCCAGGTGTAGATGGTCTTGGGCCCGACCGCGATTCCCTCCAGGTCGAGCGTGCGGCTCACCGCCAGCGCGACGGGGCAGCTGTTACACCTGCCCTTCACCCCAGTCGCGATGTCTTCTTTCGTAACCTTTACCAGCATGCTGTCCTCCTTCTCTCTGCCTTTACTTGTCATAATTGATCTCGCTTCCGTGGGCGTGCACGAGGCAGGCGCCGGATATGAAGAAGCGCGGCGGTGTGCCCTGCCCGCAACCGTGCGCATTGTCGATGCGCGGGCACGTGCAGCCCGCCGCGATCGCCTCGGGGCTTCCGGGCGCCACCTCGACGAGATCGGCAGTCCAGGCAGACACCGCCTCCAGCCTCAGCGCCGCGACGATCGCCTCGGCGTCGTAGGTGTGTCGCACCACCTCCTCGCAGCCCCAGGGTCCGCCCTCCTCGCGGATGAGGTGGACGAGGGTGGCGAGGAAGGCGTCGGTCAGCCGGCGCTCGCGCTCGCCGCCGATGTCGTCCGGGTCGGTGACGCCATGCTCGTGAAGCATGTCGACAGCCCGTGACGCCAGGGCAGCCGCCCGCACCTTGGGACTGTCCAGCGACATCCGCCGGTAGCCGACCACCTCGATCTCGGTCTCCTCGGCGCGGAGCCAGGCCGCGACCTCTGCATCAGTGCGCACCGGGTACCGCGGCAGCACGCCCGCTACAGCCTCCGCGATCGCCTCCTCCACGTCGGTGTGCGTCAGCCACTCGGCTCGGTCGCAGGCGTCAAACAGGGTCGCGCCCTTCCAGTCGCGTGTCCTGTCCCGCACGTCTCGGAGCGTGTCGTTGACGGCCGCGCACGTCGCCAGCTGGTGGCCGATCGCCTGCTCCCGCAGTTTGGCCACCAGGCGCTTGCGGCCGGCCGAGAGGAAGCGGGCGTGCTGCGACCCGGCCCACACCCCTATGCTCTCAAGCCACCAGCTTGACACCGCCTTGCGGTACTCCTCGCTCATCTTGCCCGTGGCAGATCGTGTTTCAGTCTCAATCGAATCAGTCACAGTTGATCTCGCTTCCGTCGTTGAAGTGGCAACAGCAGCCCCACGGGATAGGGCTGTGGCCCTCGTGGTGGTAGACCCAGGCGCCGGTCATGGGCGTCCCGCACCAGCACGTGGTGGGGTCGGTCTCCTCGTCGCAGCCCCTGCACTTCTTGGTCTTGGGCTCGGCTTCCACCTCGGTCTCAAACACCGCTGACCTCCAGCTCGAACTCGAATGGCTCGCCGGGGTAGCCCCGGTCGAAGTAGATGATGAAGTCCCGTGCCTCGGGCGGCAGCTCGTAAATGTGCTCGACGCTACCCACGTAGTGGGAGATAAAAGCTGGCGTGACCTGGATGGGTGTTCTGAGGTCGGCACCCAGCGCTCGCCGCACCGCCAGTGCGATCGGGCAGTAGCGGCAGGTCAGGGGCTGTCCCTCCGCGATGTCCTCCGCTGTGACCTTTACAGTGATCGTTTTACGCATCAGTTACCAATCAGCGAGAAAGAGCGGGAAAGAAAAAGGCCGGACAGGCAGCCGCCGGTCGAACCGGTTGATGAAGTCCCTCACCTCGTGCGGTGTGGTCCACGCCCGTCTGTCTTCGCCGTGGTACACGGTGATCCGGCCGGTGCTGACCTGCGTACGCTCGGCACCCAGCGCCCGGCACACCGCGAGCGCAACCGGGCACTGATCCACGGTGTAGGGTGTGGCCTCCGCGATGTCTGCTTCCGTGACTTGAACCGTGACTTTTTCCACGTTGTTCAGGGTCTCCATCGAGAGTTTAAAAACTCGGCCGCTCAAGCTCATTCTCGGGCTCCTTTGACTGGTTGGGGTTTGGGATCGTTTCCCGCACCCGCAGGTCCTCCGGCCATTCGGCCGGGTCGGCGCCGCAGGGGTCGCGGAGGATTGCCCGCATCGCTGAGCCACCGCCCTCGGGGAACGGCTCGCTCTTGGAACCAGCGGGCCACGCCAGGTCCATGCGGTCGCACTCGTAGGGAGCCTCCCCAAGCTGCTTGACGTACACCGGCACCGCCGCCTCGCGGCACTGCCTGATCACGTCACGAGCCCAGTTCAAATTGAACGGAACACCCTCAGGGTCACGGTGGCCGCTGATGGAAACCCAGTCGATGCGCCACGGGGTCGAGGTCTTTCGGCCGCCACCCACCAGGGGGTTGAACAGCCCCGGGGAGATCAGTATCCGCCCTGATGGGCTTAGCAGCGGTACGCGCTTGAAGTCCACCGGCCCCCGGGCCTCGTAGTTCACCCAGCGCACCGCAGCGGGCAGCCAGAGCAGCAACGATACCCGCAGGTCCGCCATGTCCTGGTCCTCCACCTGCACACCCAGCCGCACGTTCGGCAGAGGCCAGGTTTTTGACACATTCTCTTGAAACGAAAGGTGCGTAGTGTTGCGGCTGAGCCACTCCATCACGTAGTGGATCGGCCACGCGTGATGCGGGCGCCGGGTGTCGAACAGCCAGTTGCCCTCATCGTTCTCTCGGTGCCAGAGCACCTTCTCGTCCACCCACCCGAAGAACCACTTCGCCAGTGCCAGCTCTTTCTCCGACTCCAGCAGCACCCAGAACGTGTGCTGGGGACAAGCGGCCATGACGCCAAACTTCGCCGCGATGGATTCCGTTGTGGCTCCCTCGTTGAAGATGAAGAGGTCGTGCACCCAGACTCCCTGCGGCTCCTCCCACTGGAGGGGCTGGTCCAGAGGGCTATTGTGGTTCCAGTGTTTCGTAGTCATTGGTTTCCTCCCGGCAAGCGCTTCAGCTCACCAACCCCTCTTAGTATGGCCAGGGTTGGCCACTACTCTCACGTAGCACACGACGCACTTCCGCGTGAAAAGCGCTCGCCTCCCGGAAAGAGGGCCGCGCTTGTTCGTCACACGCGACGTTCAGCTGCTGGTTCTGGGTCAGCAGCCGGTTGGCGCAAGCCAGCGCTCGCCGCAGGTTCACCACCTGGGTCGCGAGCTGCTCGGCCTGCGCGCTTTCTTCACTTGTGCAGCTCAGTACCACTCCAGGCTCCCGGCCAAACGTCCATCCAGCGCATTGACCGAGACTACCGCCACCTTGATCCCCTCGTCCGCTAGCGTCTGGACGTAACTCCAGGTGTAGAGGCACTGCTTACCAGGGACGGCGAGGGCGTAGTGGTCCTTGCTGAAGTTCTCTTCACGAAAGCGGAGACATGCTCCCACCATATCTGTGTAGCAGTCTTGGCCCAGGTTCCTACTGATGACCTGAAGGTCCCAGCGGTCCTCCAGAGACGACTCCCAGTTGTACTCCTCGACCATGTCACGGACAACCTGGTCCACCCCCGTCGGGCTGTCGCTGACGAAAACAGTACCAGCCCTCTCCACGAGAACATCGCTCAGGATATTTTCGAGGCAGCTCACCTGATCCGTTGAGAGCTGGAAACGGGTCCCGGTGACGATGATGGAGCTACCGTACTTCATGGGCTAATCCTTCTCCGGCGTGTACTTGACCACGCGGTACACGAGGTTTCTCTCCGGGAACATGTTTGCAGCTTGCTCCGCGTAACCTCGCTTCGCGGCTACTGCCTCCTTCTTGGTGTTAGCGCAGTCTAGCGGTTCCCAGTCGTTCTCGCCCTTGATGGCTTCTTCGATCACGTAGACTTTTTGCTTTGAGTTGGCCATTTCTTACTCCTTGCCTGCGCGGCGGTGGGCCCGCGCCATTTGGGTGGCGATCTTCAGGATCTCTGCCTGGGTGTAGTCGTTGCGCACGAGGTTACCCAGGTACTCGTGATCCGCCGGGCCCAGGAACTGCGCCAAGCCGGCAGGCAGCCGGGCGATGACCTCGTTGACTTCGTTGCTCACGGCTCTGCCTTCGTAGATATTTTGAACTGCCTTGGGGTTGATCATGGCACGAACTGTCTCCAGGGCCGTAGCGATAGCGGCGTACGCAAGCTCACTAGGTCTCATGGAGTCCACTCGCTTCCCACGGAAGCGCCCAGCCACAAGATCCCGATCCCGCTCGACTTCCTCGGTGGCTCGGCGAGCCCGCACCGTCTCTTCGTCTACCTCCAGGATCAGATCCCGATCGCCAGTACTGCTGAGGACGAATACTTTCATGTCTCTGTCCCTGGTGGATCAGTTGTAGCTAGTTCCGTGGCCAGCGCTTTGCCAATGGCCTCACGCAGTTCACGCAGACGGTAGATAGCCCAACTGCGTGCAGATTCGGGGGTGGGCCCTGTCTCAGAAACCAACGACTCGCTGCTTCCTCGTTTTCGTACTTGGCAGGTCCAAGTATCTCCCTGGTCTTTGTCTTGAAAGACGAGTACCTCTAGAGTCGCTTCTTTGAAGCTCGCTAGCCCCAACGCGCCTGCCGATCGAGCAAGGTCTAGCAACACCTGCGGCGTCACCCCTACTGTAACCACCACGTCATCGTCATCGCCCTCCGTACACAGCGTGAGCAACAGACCCGAGCGTACATCTCCATTGTCTGATACTGTCCACAACTCCAACGAGTCGTCGCAATCGTCGAAGTACGAGTATAGCGTATCGTTGCTCACGGCTTACCCCAGAACCCAGAACTTGGTGGGACCCACTTCTTTCCGCGGTGCCCGTACTTGCACCGCGCGTAGTTACTCATCTTCCCAGAAGATGGGTGGGTCGTGGAGGGGGATTTGGGTGCAAAGGATCCACACCTTCTGCGGAGGGTGTGTTTCGCTGGTGAGGAGGTGGTGCACGGCGTCCACCCGCAGCCTCTTGCCTTTGGAGACGACCTCTTCCCCCACCCGGGGCACGAAGGTCACGTCGCAGAGGTCCACGAAGGTATTATCATGGTAGTAGAATTCAACTCGCATTTTCGTCACTTTCGCGGCACTGCTGTGATGCAGAACTGGGTTGGGGAGGGACCCACCTCGTTCCACATCTTTTCTTCGGGGTTGAGGAGTTTGTAAAAGCTGTATCCCTGGTCTGTGTCTATGTATTCCCCGCACAGCTCCCGTGCCTCTTTGACTGCCCGGTGCCGACACCGCTCGTGTGCGTAGCCGCTGTAGCGGGTCGTATCGAGGTACTCTCCGATCTCCTCACGGCTAAGATGGCCTTTGCAGACTTCGCAACGGCCAACGGACCAGCTCTTCATCTCCAAGTCAGCCCGCCACCCGTAAGCGGCCCCCTTGTAGTGGATCTTACGGTCCAGACTGAGTTTCCCAAATTGGATTGCCTTATCGCCGTTTTCCATCATCTTGGCCACACCCTCCAGGTCGTGGGCTAGTAGTGGTCGTGGAGCAAGCCAGGTTCATGGAAGCAGAGGTTTGCGTGCGAGAGCACCACCGCCACGACGATGAATACCACGGAACCGGCGGCCACCCCGAGACAGACCGCAACGCTGAGAGGGTGCGGGACAAACCCTAGCGTAGCGTTGACTAACGCCGTTGCCAGGCACACGACTACAGTCGTGGTGAGCAACCGGCTGAGACGCTTCAGGGGCGCCAGCAGAGCGCTTGTGGTTTCAGGGGACTTACCCAAGTCTGACCGAATCCCATTGACCATATGCGCGTACTCTGGATCGGAGAACTCCTCCCGCATCGTCACTACGATGTAGGTAGTGACATAGAACAGTAGACCTGAAAGGATGATGAACGCGTAGAACACATCTCGTCTCAGGTTGTCCCTGTACCAGACCGGAAAGTCGGCCCCACTGAGACAGTAAACACAGACGGCCACAACAGCCGCAACAATTGCCGGACAAGCATAGGCCTTGAATGCAGTCATTTCACTACTCCTTGACGTATCAGTCATCTCATCTTCCCCATGAAGAGATAAAGAACTTGGTCGGTGTGGGACAGAACTCTTCGCCCTCCGGCACGTTAGGGGTGATGGTCTTGCGGTTGCGGCCCTCTCCGTTCAGTTCCCGGGCCTCTTTCGTGGCCTGACGGTGACACGACTTGTGTGCGTAACCATGGTATCTAGAGGTGCACACATGCACATCCGGGCCCTCCAAGTACATGCCGCCCACTATCACCCGGAGGTGACCTTTGCAGACTACACAACTGCGATCGGCCCAGTGCTTCATCTCCAGGTCGTAGGTACCTCCGTAAGCGGCCCCCTTGTAGTGGATCTTACGGGTCAGCACCTCCTTCCCCATATGAAACGTCTTCAACCTCCGGAGGGACATCATCTCACCTCTACCCGGGTTGGTGTCGGACCGACACCCCAATCCAGACCACTCTCGTAAGGGAGTGTCTTGTAACTGAGGCCGCGGAAGGTTTCTTTGGCCCCGTGCAGACCCCGGGCCTCTTTGAGAGCCATTCTACTGCACAGCTTATGGGCAAACCCCTGTGAGTAGCCCGTGTGGGTGTAGCTTTCCTGCGTTATTTGGAGGTGCCCTTTGCAGAATAAGCACACGCCTGTTCTGTGCCGCGTACCTGGTTTCATCTCGATGTCGAGCGCCCCGTAGTAGGGGTAGTACTTTTCGGGCGGTACGCCGTGGGGAAGCTTACGATGGACGATCTTCTTCCCCATTTGGCGCCCCTTCTCGTAGCTACAGCTCACCTCGCCCTCAGCCCCTGGCGCACTTCCATGAGGAGGCGGCCCAGGTGGTTCTCACCCTTGCCCCGGCAGACGCCCCAGAACGTGTCGCCCCAGCTGTTGTCCTCGATGAGCTGCGCCGTCCCCGTGTCGAGCAGCCACGACCGCACCGGCTCGGCCTGGAACTTGAGCTGGAGAAGATCCCGCATCACGTCGACCTTCATCTCATCCCAGCCGTCCCGGAGCGTGAGATTCTCTCCCATACGCTTGGCCTGGCCCGCGGTCTCGCACGCGTCGACCCACTCCCGCTCGTTCTCGTCCTCTGTCTTCGTAGCCTGGTAGGCGTGCTCCACCGTGGGCCACACCCGACCCTCCCAGGTCACGACAGCGGGGTAGAAGTTCGAGAGGAAGCTGTGCCTCCCCTTGAAGGACCTGATGGGTTCAGGAACGTCGAATATCTTGTTCATGTGGGAGTCTATTCGTTTCAAGCCTAGAAGATCACATCCACGATCCCTCGCTGGGGAGGCCCGAAGTACTTGAGGCCCTCTTCGACGGGGTTGCTCGACGTTACGAACTCAGCGTGGCGTTTCGAGAACTCTTCACGGGCCCGATCCACCGCCCGGCGGATCAAACAACCCGCCCGGTGTAGGCTCAGGGGCTCTTGCTTGTCGCGAGACGCACCACCAATGGCGTAAGGGGTGAGTACATGCAAGTACCCCTTTACAAAGGGACGCAGATGGTGGGGCAGCTCACTGCCCTCAAACAGGGAATGCATCTCTCTGCAGTAGTCCAGGAACTCAGGATCCGTGTGGTTGTACTCTTCGAGGAAAGCCAACTTCTCCTCTTCCGTCGTGAGACTATTCCACTTGTCGCTGGTGGCAGTGGCCGAGTCTAGACCAGACAGCGCCAGCTCCTTGTTCTCGTCCCACACCCACCGCTTGATGGGCTCGTGTGGTCCCAGGTACTGCTGGCTCGCGATCCGCCACCAGTAAGCCTCGTGTACGCTCCTGACGTTGTGGAGGAACATGTTCTTCAGATTTCTACTCATTGTTTCCTCCTACAGTCCAAGATTCAGGTTCGGGAGAGCGGCCCCGACTTCGATCCGCACACGCTTCCCCAGGAGCGCCTGGTAGACCTCCGGGGAGGTTTCAGGGAGAAAGCAGTCATGGGGAACAATGGGGTGTGGCTCCTGGCACTCCTTGCACGGCCTCGTCTTGGGGTGACCAAAAGGGTCGTAGCCCACAGGCGGCACAGCTACGTCAAATCGGCGCGAGTCCGGGGGAACAAACGCAGAGAACGTCGGACAGTGCCAGTTCATCCCTTCAAAGGTCACCCCCATCAGGCGCAGCTGCAGTATGATAGGTACTGAGTGATCGAAGTCCGTGGCATTTCGCCCCATGTAGCAGCTCAACGCATACTCGTCGCTGTTGTTAAATCTCCGCAAAGCGGACTTGCCAGCAGCCACCCACAGGAACTCACTGGCATGCCTCTCGGGAGTCACATAGATGAGCGTCAGGCTCTCATCCGCACCCGCACTGATGGTGCGGAGGTCTTGCGGAACTAGTACGTCGCTGTGCTTGTAATCCATGGACTTGTCTTTCTGGGTGTGCCGTCTGCCTACCACTAGTATGGACAGGGTTAGCGAACCCTCAGTCGCCGATAATCTTGAACATGCGAAGCCTGCGGTTGAACCTGAGGTTGGTGCAGCCAAACAAGCTGATGGTATCCTTTGCCTCGTGCCAGAAGTAGTAGGAATCTTCACTGTACTCACTGATACCAGGCAGGATGACCTGCACAGCCTCACATGGCGCAAAGGGAAGCTCCTCCAGATCTTCCAAGCACGAGACAGTCTCACCCAAGATGGGTCCTATCGTAGATTGCTCCTGACTGTCGAAGACAGCCTTGGCTGTCTGGATTGGGTGGCTCTCCATGCAATGGAGGCAGAACATGCTCTTCATGGTCGTCACGTATTCCTGTCTATGACTATACTTCATACTCTTCTCCGCCCTCTTGCCACCGAATGAACGCCAGCTCACACTCCCGGCTGCAGATGCACTTCCGTGCGGCTTCCTTGTAGGCCACGTAGATGTCTTCACCGCAGTTCATGCACCTGCCCACCCGAACCAGGTCATCGTCCTGCACTTTACGGTACTCCAGGACTCCGCCGGGGAACTGTTCTTCGGTGGGGTCGTAGATATCTCCGTCCGGGCCCTCACACCACCAGTGCTCGCACTCGCCCTGAGTCGCGGTGACCGCAAACCCGGCCTGTCGCTTCAGCTCTGGGAACTGCTCCACCATTTCCTCTGTGGCGGTGGCGCACTTTGCCCGCAGAAAGGGGTTTCTGTCCTGATAGGCTCGCATCCACAGGAAGTAAGGGATCTCGGAGCGGGCCTTCTCACTGAGACCTGCGAGAATCTCTTCGGCTCTCTTGATCTTCTCTTCTTTTCCTGGTTCGCTCATCCGCGCCTCACTTCTCGTCCCTACTTATAGGTGTAGGGCGACCGACTTTACAGGTGGAAGCGCTCAAGTGGTGTGTCGTACGCCTGCATCAAGGGATGCTTGGGGCGTCCGGCCTTTGTCGTGCCCAGGCACTGAGGCACCGCTCCGAGCCCATCCAGCCACCCGAGCATGGTCTCTGCGTGCTGGTTGAGCTTCTTGGGGAGGGCACCACCCCAAGCAACCACGACCAGCGGCTCGCCCCAACGCCGCGTCTCCGCGAAGGCGGACTCGACGTGGCGGTAATTCTCTGGTCCAACGGGATCATCTACCGTCAACAGATCCCGAGGGTGCCTGGACCTGTACGCACAGGCATTGACGACTTCCAACCCAGTGCAGCCCCACCTCGTGGCAAAGCCCCGGCACTTTCGAATTGTAGCGTCATCCACCAACGCGTCGGCCGTGCTGGGGTTGCACATGACATAGATCACGTGCCGCCCTGGACCACTTCTGCGCCACAGCCGGTAACGGTACTGCTCACACGCGGAGATAACCGCTCCCGTGATCTCAGCGGTCACTCGTTGTCCATTTCTTTGCGTAGTCGCCTGTGGAGGGAGTCAAGAGCCCTTCGGCACATACACCGTGAGCAGGTGATCGTCAGGTCGCAGTCGTAACACACCTCTGTGCCCCCAAGGCGAGGGATTGACCTCTCCGCCCAGCGAGCCACTGCCAGTAGTTCTGGAAGGGTGTTGTGCATGAGGACGATGAGGCTGGCATCGTGCTCGCTTGCACCCTCCAGGAAGACTCCCTCCCTGCTCCCTCCAGTAACCAGGCCTACGTCCAGTCCTTGGTTGGCCTCGTTGAGCATGTTTTCGTACCACTCGATGGGATCACTCTTGCGCATCGCGTTCTCTCTTGAGGTTGCACGCTTCATAGTGTGAGCAAAGGTCCGGGGCGTTGTTGGCTGCGTCTTCCCTGCAGAAGTGCATGTCGTAGGGCTCGTGACCTTGGTGCTCGGTAAAGACCTGGGCAGCCGCGCAGTTGCACACCGCCTCGAACTCCTTGACGACCGTAGGCGGATCGTCCGGGTCATCATACTTCTTGTGGAGGTCGAGGTGCTGAGCCTCGATGAGCCCCGCGCTGAACTTCCCGACTCGGATCAGGTACTTAGGCATCCTCTGGTTCCACCGTGTCCAGCACAGGTCCCAGCGCCTCGATGATGACGCGGACCGCGTTGGGACTCATCCCCCTGCCTCGTACGCCCTGTCCCTGCACCGGCTCGGTAGCGCGGCATGCGTCGTCGTAGAGCTGCTGAGCCGCATCAACTACCAGCATGAGTCGGCCAATCGTGTTGGCTCGCTCGTGCAGGCTATCGTGCAGGCCGCGAAGCTTCGCACGAAGACGCTTGATCTCAGCCTCGGCCGCTCTCTCCCGCTGAATGTGGTCTTCCAGCTCGTCGTCAAAGTCGTCGTCAAAGTCGTCGTCGAAGTCATTCATGCGTCCCCTCCCCTCGCAACCAGCGCAGCAGTGCCTCCAGGGCGAGGACCCACTCGACACGGGCCGTTGCTACTAGCCGGACTCGATCGACCCGGTCCTTGTTGTAACGTGCCACTGCGCGACCTTCCTCCCACTTAGCCATGTTTGAATGGACGTAGGCCTCCACGGCCCAGTGGTTGGCGTCGCCATAGTATGCCGCGTCAGACATTTCGTCTCTATAAACTTTCATTGGAAGTTCTCCTGTCTCGCCACTTCAACCACCGGACGAGGCGATTGCGCACCTTCAGGTAGTAGGTGTTGTCCTCGTACCCCATATCATCTATGGGGCAGCCTTCACCGTCGTATGAAACGATCTGGAGGAACATCCTCTCGTGAAGGTCGCAGCGCTCTCCCAACCTGTCACACTCGCAGTGACTGAAGATGATCTTCTTGGCCCACGCAATGTAGGCGGAATGGGCGCTCAAGTACCGCCGGTTTATGCCAGGTGCGCGGTATGTAGGCCTGTTCTCTACGATCATGTGTGCTTCAGTCACCAGTCTATCTCCATTCTGAATCCGAAAGGCTTGACCCTCTCCCCTTCGTCAAACCTACGAACCCAGCGTTCCACCACGGCAGGTGTTTCCCACGTGAGTTCATCGCCGTCGTCATCCCATTCCGGCGGGATGACGATCCTCTTGCGGCTCACCTCGACATGGGCTCGCTGCAGGGCTCTTTTGGTCGCAAGAGCGACAGGGCACCAGAGAGCGCTCGCCCGCCTGCCAAGGGCGATGTCCCTCTCCGTGACCTCTACCATGACCCAGGTCTTTTCTCTTTCAGTCACGGTCACTCATCAGTAAGCCCTAGCAGTTCCCGCTCCTGCGACGTCAGCTTTGCCAGAGCTGCTGCGCGTGCCTTGCGCTCCTGCTCGGCCTCATACTTGGGCCTGTACTCCCGCCACCACGCGAACACCTTGTCGTTTTCGGTTTTTCCGTGATCCGCCCACCCGTACATCCGGTAGCAAGCCTCTACCAGCATGGAGCGAAGCTCATCACACTCGGCCTCCAGGCCTGCAGTCGGGCCGGCGTCGTCTTCACCGCTGTCGTCTTCCTCGAAGATGTTGCGGAATGTTCCCTTTTCCAGGGAAATGATGTTGAGTGGGTGGTTATCGTGCCAGTTCACCTCTTCAGTGCTCATCTCCATGACACTCGGACGCATGCAATGGTTGGGGTACTTAGTCTCCTGCAGTACCCGCTTTACCTCTTCTGCGCCTAGCCTGTCGTGGTCGACAACCATCAACACGACGCGATGGACTTCAGTGGGGATGTACGTACTCTTGCGATTCATGGTTTGGTACTCTTTCTGTGCTTCTTGAGGTAGCGCTTGCGGCCTGCGGCAAGGAACTTCGCGTGCTGCTGCAAGTACCAGCCTTGCATGGGGCCACGCCAAAATTGACTGACGTTCTTGGTGTTTCTCTTGTTTCTGCGGGGCCTGAGCGTGATGGCGTAACGCTTCGCGGTTGCCACGACGTTATCCCGGATGAGCTTAGGACAGTGAGGTAGAGCCGCCGACAGCAGCCGTCTCAAGAGTTCATTTTCATCCTCGAACGACACAGGAAACGAGTCCACGCCCTCCAATGCGTCAATTACCTCAGGGTAGAACAGTGCTTCCCCTGTGTCCGGGTCGAACTTCGTGGTGATACGGATCAACCTAACGCTAGCTTCGGTCACGGACAGCGTCTCGAATTTGCTCATAGATACTGAGGAGCTGAAGATTGGAAAGCCGGTCTAAGGGGTAGGTGGAGATCCGGTCGAAGACTTCCTCGTGGTCTGGCGGCCAGCTATGCCAACCGTCCATGCTGGTCCAGTTGCCTGTCACAGTGGCCTTGCCCGTGTACCCGTCGTCATCTTCTTGCACCTTACGCTCGATTTTGACCGTGAGGTCACCTGATGCCTCTACGTGGGTGATGTTCCAGCATCCGTGTTCATTCAGGTATACGCGGAATACATCTTTGTACCCATCAGAACTCTCTAGTACCACGAACCCAGGACCGCCGAACTCTTCTCGTTCGTCCCCTTCGATCTCGATGCGGTCGTCGCTGCTACCAGTAATGACAATCGTCTTCATGATGGCCCTTCTCTCAGAACATTGAAGAGCTGGGCTTGGTGACTAGGGAGATCCCAGGAGGTGGCTCCCCGAATTGCTCGATCGCGTTCTTCCAGAACTCACGGTTCTGGGCAACTCGGTCACGGCGGTAGCTGTATCGTTCCTCCGCGTTGCGTAGCTGGAAGGCAGCTGACCTCAGCTCTGACTGCTTGTACTCTTCGTAGTCCATGATGGGCTGGAAACCACTAAAAGTCTCTTCACGTACCAGTTTTTCGTGCCACTCGATTTGGTCCCGAAGAATGGGAGGTGCTTTGTCGTACGCCTTGCGAGCCTGCTTTCGCATCGACTCCAAACGCCCCCTACGCAGCCCTTCTTCGTGCCACGCGGCGCGCTTGTCGTTCCACTCCCTCGTGCGTCGGCAGTAATCCTCGTACTCCTCTCGGAGTTGCTCTTCCGACTTCGCTTCTTGTACGGCAAGCTCAGCCCGCTCTATGTCGACCTTTTGCTGCTCGTACTCCTCATCCCACTCGAAACGGACAAGGGGCTCATCCGGATAACCCCGGCGGTTGAGGGACACTATGTGCCAGAAGAAGTCCTTGTACTCCGTGATCTTACCTTCAGCGACAGGGTCAGTGAATTCGTCGAACATCTTCTATTCCTCTTCCTCTTCGGGGTACGGGCCGTACTCGGAATGCTGCCCCAAAGTGAAGCCCTCGGCATAGCCTTGGGCAAAGCCAGAATCAATAAGAGTTTGGGACAATTCGGAGTGGTGCCGCCATTTATCAAGCAACAGCCATACCGCACAGGCTAGCTGTAGCCACGCCCACCCGGTGCGGCCTTCCCCAAAGTTCAGACCTGCACCGAACGCCATGATGGCTGCCCAGGTCATTTGAAAGGGGGAACCCCACCGATCGAACCAGTAGAGAACGCGCTCCAGGTTGTTGTAGAACCAGACTTTGATCTTCCGGGGGATTACTCGCATGGGATTGTCACATTCTGACCATTTGGGAAGTAGTAGTTGATGCTGAAATTCTCGATGAGCACGCGCTCCGCTCGCGACCACAACCTCAGGTTTTGGTTGGGCACGTACGCGTATTTAGCGGGCAGTGGCTCTGAGGGCCCATCTCTGTCCTTGAGAACGATCATGGTGTCTCCGACATGAGCCGCTGGGGCGGCTCGCAATGCAGTTGCTTGGGTGGTGTCTCCACCTGAACCTGCAGGAACGAAACCTTGTGTGGTTGGGGCGACATGAGGTGTTTGTACGTCACAATGTACGCACCCAAGGCGCAGCCCAAGATGACGAGGACGAGGGCTCTCAGGCGATAGATCATGTTATCCCTGAGAGCCTCAAGGTTCGCAGCCGCGTCGGCCTCTAACGCTTCCACCTGACATTTGAGGTACTCGACCTGGCTTCGCAGTGCCGTGACAGGGTCTGAGCGGTAGGGTCCTGGGTCAGGTGGTGCGGGCGGAAGCGGGGGAATAGGATCGATCATATTACTCCTCTACGACCACGAGGTCGCGGTCCGGGTGTTTTGCGCGGAAGTCTTCAAGACTCAGTTCCCAGTACGAGAAGAAGTCTCTGTGGTCTGGGTAGTGCGTGGAGAGCCACGTAGCTACTTCGTCGAAGTCTGTCCCCTGCTTGAAGAAGTCATTGTCGTCGGCACTGAAGGTGAACTCTTTCAGTACGAGGACCATCCCTGGCTGCTGCTCCTTCCGCGGGAGGGAAGCCTCTACACGCACATGAAGAATGCCTTTGTCGTAGTCTCTGTATGACTTGCAGGCATTGATTCGACGCGCCGGGCTCATACCCGCTCGCCGATCGTAGATCGCAGCTTTGTAGAACATCCCGAGACGATGGAAGCCCCTGTCATCGACAACAACGCTGTACATGTCGTGAGCCACCGCGCGCTTACTCCACCCAGAAGGAAGAGTAACCGGGCGGAAGATCGGGTCGTCTGGGTAAGGTTCCCCGAACTCGAACCCAAGAGACTCTAGTCCTGCCTCGACGTAAGCATCATCCCAGGGGTACAGGTCCTCCCACTTCGTAGGGAGACTGTTACTCTGGACGAGCTGCAGCTGCCCACGGGCCTCTTGTCTTTCGATAGCTCCCTCTTCTCCTCCCGAGAAGATTTCCAGCAGTAGCAGAGACCCATCTTCCTTGTCCGGCTTTTCCATGTTTCCTCCTTCTCTACTCTCTAGTATGGCCAGGGTTGGTCAGTCGCATTCGGAGTCGCCGAGGTAACCTCTCGACGGGTCTCGCTGGTACGCGTCCCACACAGTCCCATCCACCGTCATGCCGTCGTAGACGGGTGTGGTTCTAGCCTTCGCTTCGTCCATGAGGACAACCTCGTAGTCCTCCGGGGCCGGGATCTCCGACTCGTCGAGTTCGTACACGTTCCTGAGGTACTCGTCTACGACGCTCACGGCGTCCTCTTCGTCGTAAGCGTGTACCCAATACTGTACATGCCCATCGTCCAGGGAGTAGATCTTTTTGGTCTGCTCAGTCATTCTCTGGCTCCTTGAAGTTGTTGAACTTACGGAACTCTTCCCAGTTGGACATCCACTCCGTGGGGTCCCAGGGGTATTCACCATCCCTATGTGCCTGCATCTCCTCTTCCGTGGCGAGGCGGCACTCATCGATGATGACCTCTTCGTCGTAATCGTAACCGTAATAGGTCCAGAGCTTGTAGTGCTCCAGGTGGAAGTCGACTACGTGAACTCCGTCCTTGAAGTCATATCCCACGAAGTAATGGTACAGCTCCTGGCAATCCTCCATGTACTCCAACGGGGCACCAATACTGTCCAGGACAATGTGGACTCCAGCAGTACTGGCGATTAGGGCTCTTGCGTCTTTCCTGCGCCACTCAGGCTGAAGACGCGAATCCTCTGCCCCTTGGATCCCAGTCGAGGTGGTGAGTTTCATGCTCTGTCCAAATCATCCTGGAGCCTAGAAATGGCCTCTTCTGATCGCTGAATGTGCAGCCATATCTGCTCAATCTCTGCGCGCATGTCATCGAGCGTCAGTGTGCGCCGGTACGCCTGCTGGGCAGCTTTGTTCGCTAGTTGTACATCGTAGGGCTTTGGCTCGTGCAGGTACTTCCAGCAAGTGTCAGAAACTTCGTCCAGTGCACTCAACGCGTTCCACAGATCTTCATCGTCTACAGACAGGTTCGCGTTGGCGTTGTTGTTGATGACATCCTGCGCCACTGTGTGGAGCGCACGCAGGTGGGAGCGGAGCGTTTTGTTCTCTTCTTCGAGTAGTAAAAGAGTGACGTAGTCGCCCTCCAACATCTCATCAGGTCCGGCCTTGATGCGAAGCCTTTCAACTTCCTGCAGGAGGGCCTCACGTTCCTCGCGTAGCTGCCCAACCTCGGCGCGCAGGTCATCACGGTCGCCTTCTGCCGTTACTTCCTTGACTGCCTCCTCGGCTGCCTGCGCTGTTTTGGCTTTTACCTTGGCGCCCATCTGGGACAAGTTTCGCTTCCATTCAGGCCACTCGGACACCTGATCTTCAGCCCGCTCCGCCGCTGTCAGTACCTGGTCCAAGTTCACGGTACGTGGTTTCTGGGGCCCATCACGTAGCGCAACCACCTGCTCCAAGGCATGCGATACCGATACGTCCATCGCGCTAGCAACGATCTCTAGGTCTTGCCAAGAGACGCCCTTCAGTGTGTACGGTGAGTGACTTCCCGGGTCATACCATTCGTTCCCTACCCGGTACCATCCCTCCGCTACCATGTAGCGTTCCACATCGTCCGTGGTGATGTCGTACTTACTCATGACGTCTCCTTGTCATCCCCGTAGATGTCTACTGTACGAGACCCGCCTCCGTGCTCTGCACACGCCATGATCACGTAGGATGATCCCACGATGAAGAGGCAGCAGCCGCACTCCTCTTCTTCGAGGTCTGGGACTCCTGATTTAGTGGGTGCTACTTGGTCCACTTATCGGCTCCCAGTTCGGTCCAATACGTACGACCTGTCCGTTGTTCACGCAGGTGCAGACGCGCTCTCCGTAGTCTGCGTTCAGGCGCGCGGAACCCGTGCTCTCGCAGAATATGCGGCACTGGTAACTGTACTCAGATTGGTCCGACATTTTGAACAGCGAATGCGCAAACCCGTTGAGGGCAATGACAAAGACCAAACCACCTAAGATGAACATCCAGTTCGCCTTGATCTTAGACCGCAGGCTCGGCTTTGCCTCCGCCTCAGCTGCTGTCGATGTAGCTGGCTCGCGGTACGGGCTCGTCACACCCACTCCGCGTTGATGCCTAGCAGCCCCAGGAGTAGAACCGGATCGAAGTCCTCGTCCGGGTGACCCTCTGCCAGCTGTTCGGGCTCCTTCTCCTCGTCAGTCACGGTCGGGTAGATGTACCACTGGTCGTTTTCGACCATGACAGGCCCAGCCTCGCCTCGCGCCTGCGCTTCCTTGATCTTGGCAAGGACAGTCTTGACGGAGTCGGTGTCTTCGATCTTCATCGTCATTCGTCGAGCCCCTTGAGAAACGCTTCCACCTTAGCTGCCATGTATTCATGGGAGGTCACACAGTTCGCCATAAGGCGATCCAAGAAGTACTCGGGATCGTCGTACTCGTACAGGGGGAGTTCGAAGTCCACGTACACGTTCATAGAATCACCGGGAGGATTCTTGTCGAAGTCCTGCTTCCTCATACATTCCATGTACCAGTTGGCAAGACTGACGGGGTTGGCCTCGTACACTATACCGTCCAAGACGTAGCACACTCTGCCGATCTCCTTCTCCACAGGAGAAGAGTCGTCCTCCAGAGATGCAGCGTACTGCTCCCGGAGGTCGACGACAGCGTCGTGTCCCCTCAGCGTGGTGGTGAAACCCAACTCGATGATCTCCTCAATGGAGATGTCCTGTGTCTTGTCACTCATGTTCCGTGCCCTCTTTGTCCGAATTGAAGACTACCCACTGCATGCTTTTCGCCTGCACCAGTTCCTTCTCGTATTCACTTTTGACCCACGCGAGTAGACGCACCAGTCCTACTAGGACTTCCTCTCTGTCGGCCCCTGCAGCCAGCGCCATGTCTACGTATGAATTCACCACCGCATCCTTGCGGTACAACTTGTCAAGCTCTTCGGGTAAGACCTCATCTAGGTTTGTCATCGTCAGCCTTTCCTGTGTCCTGTTTACAGCGTGAGACACCACCGCAGGAAGGCCCACCGACTGTTCTCGATGGGCACTACCTCCCGAGCTGAGGCGTCTTCCATCCAAGCACAGTACCGGCACCTCGGCGTATCAGACGAAAAAGGCCAGTCCCGGACAAAGTCAACGGGACCGACCTTACACCCACAAACTCGACAAGATTCCTTTGTCGGCTTGGCAGACACTCTATAGGCCATGGCTAACTCATGGATTCCTCGGGCGCGTACTCCAGGTCGTGGGGCCAAACCCAGAGAGCGCAATCTGCATAGAATGCACGTGAACGAACTAGCAGTGCGCCGTTGTTGTAGTTCACCTTCTCGATGTTGCACGGCAGCGTTCCATGCAGCACAACCCGGTCGCCCACCTTGAACTTCGGCTCTTGCCCTACTGAGGACGTCTCTGGCGGGCCCTCCACGAGCCGCTGCGCCTCCATGGCTCGTGCGATCTGCGCAGCCCCCTCGCGAGCCATGCCGGCGACATGGTCGAAAATGACTTGCACCGCACGCCCACGAAGCCACGCCTCCTTCCACGCCGCGATGGCGCCCTCGCGAGTGGGGTGAGAGCCCGAGACCCCACTATCGTTCACCTCTCCACAGGCGCCCCACCGGACCTCATTATGATACATGAACTGCCATACATGCTCTGGCTCCGGCGCGATCCAGAGAAGGCTCTCGCCATCGTCTCGGTGCTCACACCCGTAGGCGTATGGAGTGTAGGCGTTACCGCCGCAGTAGATGCAGGTCACTGTGTGTGCTCCTTTGCGATTCTCTTTGCTACTTCGAGGTCTTCGTCTTCTACGGTTTCACCGAGAGTTCCCCAGATAGCACCTCTCACCCAAGCGTTTACACACTCGTTGTAGAGGCGATGGTTCCAGAGTTCATGGGTGATTCCGGCGATGATAACGGCAGCGAAGAAGAGTGCAAAACCGGAGAGAGACTCTCCCCGTTCCAAACGATGCCCTGCACTGCAGGCCACATCAAGAGCAAGCCATAGCAGGATCATCTGCACATACCCATTACGGTAAGCTTTAGTGAGTAGAGACTTAGCCGACTTCAGTAGTTTCATTTGTGGCCCTTTGTGTAGCTCAACGTCAATGCTAGTTCTTTCACAGCGGCCTCGGTGATGCCACCTATCCCACCAAGACCACTTACCGCCTCACGCCAGTGAGTGTATTCCGAGGCACGCAGCCCTGCCATCGCCAGGAGAAGCTGCTCGTCGTCTCCTGCAACATTGTGTAGCCGCCACGAGAGATCCTGCAGACCAAGACGATCGCCGTTCCAGTTGCGTAGCTGACGCATAGCCTTTTCGGCGATGGAAGACTGTACACGCGTGTACAGGTCTCGTTCCACGTAGTAGGTCAGCACCCCACCTATGCGCAGCACCGGGGCTTGTTCTACGCCCTCTTCTTTGGCGTCAGCGGCAGTCAGGTGAATGAACAAATGCCCTGTGCGCGCTGGTACTGGGTATGGCAGCAGGGTGCCGTACCCTTCAATCCATTCACACATAGACATGGGCTCGTCAGAGATGATATCCAGTGTATTAGGGTCTAGGTGGAGGCCGTATTCGTCTACGCAAATCGGACCACTCGCTGCCGGAGTCATCTCATCCGTTACCCGGCCGTGGAAACCTACAGCAAACGCTGTCATTCACTCCCACCTTTCTGGAGGTAGGTATAGCCGGTACATATGCACATGTACGCCGATTTCCGCCGGGCCTTTGATAGTCACCCTGTACTGGCCGCACCGGGGACCTCCGCCGTTACCCTCAGACGGAGTGAGGGTCCAGTCTCCAGTTCCGTGCTCCTCCACCACGTCCCAACGGCTTTGACCAATGACTACAGTCTTGTCCGCGTTCTCGCAGGTCCACCCTTTGTCTGACATCTTCCAGACTTCCATCCTGGTGGCTAGAAGGTCCTTCCCTGAATCGAACAGTCCGTACCATGGGCGGCTCATGTACAGCGGAGGAGGGACTCGCCAAGGAGAGTTACCGTCTAGGATGTACCTCAGTAGACCGCCTCGCAAAGAATGCGATGCATCGTTCCTGAGGTTGTCTAGGTTTAACTTTCCCTCGCTGTGGACTACCTCCATCCAGAGGATGACGGAGTTGAGGAAGTTGTTGTCTGTGAGTTTCATTGTGCGTTGCCTGTATTGGTCATCGGTTGCCTGTATTGGTCATCGGGTGGTCAGCCACGCTGAACACCCACACGTAGGGGTTATACTTCCAGTCCATGGACGTGTTCCTGTACTTGCGATGCCACAGTACAGCAAACGCGTAGGAAGGTGACGTCCACGCGAAGTTGGCAGTCTTGATGGATCCATCAGGCTCCTTGATTTCAAACGGAGCCCCGGCTAGAGTTTCTGTGGTTACTCCCTCTGCGGCGAGCCCCTCCGGGTCTCTTTCGACATCGTGGAGTTTCTCTACACGTACGTCAGTGACGACCTTGCGGATTCGTGAGGTCCACTTGGGCATGTGCGAAGAGGGCCTGAGAACTCCCGGCTCAGCTTCACCCTCTGACCAACCGTCTAACCACTCAACGTCTGTGGTCCTGGTCGTGGGCGTGGGTCGGGCTGGCCTGCGACTGTACCCGTCAGCCTCGTACATGATTGGAGGTACAACCTCAGCGTCAGACAGCTTCACACCATCGAGAGTGTTTACTGTCCTGAAGGATTCCCTTCCGTAGATGACGTCACCCGGGTGAAAGGGAGGCATCACCAACTGCGGGCTTTGAAGCTTGTACCTCACGTCAACCGCGCTGGGATTGACCAACGAGGGAACCACCTCAGTGACGTCCGCACCACTGGGATGGTCAGGTATGCTTACAGGAGACCGAAACACGGTCTTGGTGCCTGAGGCAAAGGCAGCAGCCTCCCACGGCTTCAGCGCGAGGAAACGGGTTCTAGTCATGGGTATTTAATACTTGCATGGGTTTTGCCTACAATGGCGTCAGTGGCTATCCCATTTTTGCCTGGTGGTATTTTCACTGGGGATGCCAATGGGATTACGCACACCCTGCGTTTACTGACGCATGGCTGAGAACAGTAAAAATGACTGTAGAGGTGACTCTCACTGCCTGTAAGGACGTTTAGGTTGTAACGTCCTAGGGCTTTTCCGCAGCTAATACAACTGTGTTCCATGAGGGTCTTAATGTATTTTCTGGAACTCATGGAGCTATCTCTAGTCTAGCCCGTCCCTCGTCGTATGTTCTCAGGTGGTACGTCGTGACCTCGCCCGTGATGCACTCGCAAGTGTCGTCGATCCAACTATTAGAGACGTAGAGAGAACCCTGCCAACGGCAAAACTTCCGACAGTCGCCCTGATGCACGGAAGCTCCGGCCGCCGCGTAGACAATCACGCCTACTGCCGCTGCTCCCACGATGATTGCCGCGCCCTTGGCCACGTCACGCCAGCGACGCGACCACCAGGTACTGAGCTTCTTTCTAGTCGTCATCAACCACAGTCCTGTCTAGGCTACGCTGGATGGTATCCTGGAGCTTGATCAGGACTGCACGTCCCGGGTCTCGCTCGTCGCTTGGGGAGCGCATGTCCAAAATCTCCAGTGCCCGTGCGATCTCGGGGGCGGCGTTGCGCAGAACTGAAATGAGCGTGGCGTCGGTGCCTACCATGTCCAGCTCAGACCACACTCCCTTGACCAGGTACTGCTCCAAGGTGCCCTCTTCGAACGTAACAGGGCCTCCCAGCTTCTGGCTGGTGGTGCGCTTGATCCGGGCCCGCCACGGGGCCTGGTGGGTCTTGCGGTGAAGTTCAATCAGAGATTTTGAAGGTGAGGTCATAGTCAGTTGCACCCACAGGCATAGATGTAGCCCTCACACTTAGGGCAAGTGTAGGTTGAGAGTGCTTTCTGGGCCTCTGCGATCTGTGCCCAAGCCTTTTGAGGGTCGTTGGTGTGCTTGTAGGCATCTCTGCCCGCCCATGCCATTGACAGCTTCAACGCGTCGTAGAGACGTGAACTGACTCCCTTGAAGTTCACAACCAGTGGCTCCGCAGCCTTGTGGATGTGCTTCATCACAGCCTCAGCTTCCGAGGGCTGCTCCTCCGTGATCTTGGCCTGCAGCTCATCCACCAGCTTGTCCCGCAGACTCAACAAGTTCCTGTACATGTGAGTCCCCATCAGCAGACAAGTGAGGGCATCCAGGGTCGTATCGTTACGCCCAAGGAGCAGGCCAAACGTAGCGTTGAGGACAGAGAGCCCCGTAGAGCTAGCAGTGAGGGTGAAGACATCCTGGCAGAGGAGGAGGAGCAGCTCGTCGTCCTCCACGTCTGGGGTGGTTGCAACCTCCAGGATGCGCTCACCGCATCTCTCTAGGTCTCGAATGGAGACAGTCTTACGAATAGGGTCCATCGGTAACCTCCCGCAGGGGTTGCAGTTCAGCGATCACCTTGCTGAGGTGCTGAGCTGCCCGCTCAAGCTTCTGCGATTCTGCGTAGTGATCGACCAGTATCGTGTTACTGGGCGCTGGACGAGTTTGATCTCTATTGGCGCTTGACAGGAACAGATATCTGTTCCTGTCAATGTGAGTTAGCGTCAAGCCTCCGCCTGAAAAACGCCAACGCCCCTTGTCACTGCGCTCGTTTAGTAGTACCTTTAGGCAGGCGATGTAGGCATCCACTGAGGTCATAGAGACCAAGACGCTTATGTTCTCCCCCGCAGCTACGTGGTCCAAGGCCGTCCGTAACAGATCGGTGGTCTTACCGGACCGCGGTTTGGCGTCTAGTACTTGTCTTCGCCGGGTAATGGCGACCATGAGGTCCAGCGCCAGGGAATAGGGGTGCCGATCGGTCACTTCTTCTCTTTTCGCGTCGTGTCTGCGATCTTCCGCTTGCGGTACTCAGAGTACTTCCAGCGGGCTCGGCGTGCGGCATTCGCAGCCGCCTTCAGTACCTCGGTGCCTACCGTGTAACCCACGGCCGAGGCGGCTCCGTTCAGGATCGTCTTGGCAATCGTCACTCTACTTCTCCAGTATGGCCAGGGTTGGGGTCGAGGGGCCCAGTCACACTCCCACTGGCCCCGCTGAACTGTGGGAGGTTCTTCATCGCCTCCTTCAGCTGTTCTAGCGCCCGTTGGATCTGCTCCCTCTCCTCCACTACCTTGGCGGCCTCAAGGACCACTGACGGTAGGTCAATCAGATCCATGTCTAGTGAGTAGTCGTTGTGCTTGGTCATCAGCTACGTACCTTTCGACTCTTGGTGATCTCATCGACAAGACCAAACTTCACGGCCTCCTCCGCATTGAACCAGGAGTCTCTGTCCATGGCCTTCTTGATCTGACGCAGAGTCTTTCCCGTACTCTTGGCGAGGCACTCCATGATGTAGCGGTTCAGCCGCTTGCCCTCTGCGACACTGATCTCCATGTCGCTCATGGTTCCTCTCGCCCCCGAGGAGATCTGGTGAATCAGCATTCTGGAGCTGGGGAGGATGCGACGATACCCAGGCTCACCCGCAGCCATGAGAAACGCCCCCATCGAAGCAGCATTTCCCACGCACACAGTGTGCACAGGGCAGCTGATCAGATTCATCGTGTCGTAGATGGCAAGACCTGCGTCGGCAGTCCCACCAGGACTCTGGATGTACATCGTGATAGCCTCATCCGGCTCGGTCGCCTCAAGAATCAGCAGCTGGGCTACGATGACATTAGCAACCTTGTCGTCGATTTCGGACCCAAGGAAAACAATGCGGTCCGCAAGAAGGCGAGTCCACATGTCGAAGCCGCGCTCACGGCCGTTGATACTCTCAATGATAGAAGGGAACGGAATACTCATCGTTACTTTCTCCGGTAATCTAGTGCGTAGGGGGTAGTAACCTACTTACAGGTCTCTCGTGACGGTGGCCTTCCACTCCGCAAAGGCTTGCGTAGCTTTTCTGGTTCTGTAGGCCATCTCCAGCCGCTGTGACGACTGTGACAAGGAGTCGTCTCGGTACGACTCCGCGGCAGCCAGCAGCATATCCTTTGCCATATCAGTGCAAGATGTACACTGTGCAGTATTGGACAGTTGTTCCGCTACTTCGGAGACGGAAGCCCAAATCACACAGTGTCCGTGGTGGTTGGTCCATTCCTCCAGTACGGCAAATGCCAGGTTCCTGACGCAGTGAGAGTACTCATCTCCACGCTCCTCCCACCCATCACTGATTCGCCACATCAGCCAAAGGTACAGGCCCTGGTCGGGCTCGCTATCTAGGTTGTGAAGCTTCGAGATGATAGAGAGAAGGTCTCCATGCTCACGCTCCATGGAGTATCGTTGGTACTCCATCTTCTCAACGCGCTCCTGGAGTAGCTCCGAAAATAGATTTGCCATTTCCTTACCTGCTTTCACGGCAAAGCCGTAGTTTCTGTGCGCGCGTGAGTTGCTTGATAGCATACTCACGCTTCATTGCATCACTCTTGGAGGACAGCTCCTCCCAGTACACCAGCTTTACAGGGCAGCGGGAGCGTGTGTATTTAGCACCGCTCCCGCTGTTGTGTTTCGCTACGCGTCTCTGTAGGTCTGTAGTCCAGCCGCAGTAGAGTGACCCGTCATTGCACTCGACCAGGTAGACAAAGAAATCACCAGTCGAGATTGCTGTAGGTTTGCTGCTCATTTGTTTCGACACGACCTGAGTACAGGCGATCCTCTGCTGCGATGATGCGCGCGAGTCTTTCCATGTCAACAAGGTCCTTGGGCCGAAGGATGGGGATCAGGGTCTTGACCGCCAAGCAGTGCCTAGGGGACACGATTCGAAATACACGTCCATCCTTCATACGGAACTTGTCCGACTGCGTGTGCACGTGCTCGAACGTCAGCCCTGTGACCCGTGGCATGCTGTCGAATACGTCCATCTCCTGGGTGAGTACCAACTTCCGGCGCTCGATAGAGGACTCCGCGTACATCGACAAATCAGCGTCGTTGTCGACCACAAAGGGAGTCAGCTCTCCCTTTCGCAGCAAGTCGTCAACGTCTTCCACCATCTCTTCCGTCCTCACCAGGATGTCCAGATCGTGGACGTCCCGCACTCCACGGACAGCCAAAGCTGCCGAGCCACAGATCACAAAGTCGTCCTCGGACCATCCTGCGGGAATACGAGCAACAAGCTCTTCGAACAACGGAGCGTCGTCCGCGTTGCGAATGCCCGCGTCGTACCAAGGGTCGAACCGGGCGCTGTGCACCTTGCCGGTCGACTGAGACACTGGACTTAGGGCGAAGGCCCGCTCACTAGTAATATTTTGGAACTTCTTTGGCCCGTTACTGAGATCAATAGCCATTGAGTGACTCCTTACGGTTGATTTCCTCGATCACTAGAGCAGTGATTCGCTTCACCATGTCTTCTCGCTCGGACAATGCACGGCGGACAGAAGCATTTACGGTAGCCTGAAGCTGGTGATGCACCGAGCTGTGCACAAGATCCTGGATCTGGCGCTCGAACTCTCCGCCATCGAAGAACTTCTCCACCTCCTGGTCCACCTTCGCTGCCACGGCGTCACCGTAGTCGACGAAAGCGGCCTTGATGGCCGACGCCATGGCTCGCACTTCCATGTTCAGTTGTACGACTGGAGCGGGAGCACCCGCGGCAGTTAGCTCGGACGGTGAGTTTCGACCGGGCCGAAAGAAGGGGTCGTTGAAATCCATCAGCTGACAATCTCCATTAGTGTGTCCCTGGTTACTCTCTCGTACAGGGAAGCCCCTGCTGCGGCTGCGTCCTGGCGGGAGCCCCACCCCGAAGTGGTGAACGCGGGGTTCGTGAACTTGCCGTTGATCTCCTGGCCCCAGGTGACCAGGGCTTTGTACCGGTCCCTCCCAGTTTGGATGATCTCTATCGTGGGCTCGTCAAACACTGGCGCAGGCATCAGCACCACCTCAACGTTGCCTTGGGGTGCAGCACGCACGCCTTTTGGATGTTGCTGAGGAACGCGAAGAACCCCTCGAAACTGCCCCATCCCCCACAACGCTCTTGGACTTGATCACGAATCTTGTCCCGGTTTTCCAACATGTAATTCATGATGTAGAGTACGTGCTTCTGGGCCTCAAGCCCGCTCAACCCGTCGAGACGGGTCAGCCCCTCCTCGTCCCCACCCGGGTGATACCCAGCGTCGTAGAGGACAAACCTCATGTTGCTGGTGTAGTTATCACTCAGCGCGTCCTTCAACTCGAACGGCTCTAGACCGCCAGTGTCCACTTCCAGCCAGACGTCGTAACTCATTTTATGCTCCCTTACTGGGCGTACGGTCGTAGCCCGCCCCACCTGTTTACAACGAAGAGCGGACGGGCCAGGTCGTAGTCCCAGCCTGAAACCACGGGCTCGCGGAGGAAGCGCTTGGCCTCAGCCGGATCGTCCGCCAAGTGTGGGTTGGCACGTACGATCTTGTCCTTGAGCATCTGCGTGCCGTAGTAGTGCTTGATGTAGCCAAGGCGCACGAGAAGGGACTGAATCACTTCGGGGGCTCCTTTCCTTCCCACTTCTGCTTCAGCTCCAGGTAGTGCTTGTACTCTGAGAGTTCCGCATCGGCTTCCCACGAATCACGCTGAGCCTGCCACTGGAGGAAGTACATCTGGTAGTCGATTGGAAGGTTCCGCGGGGCTCGCCCGCTCTCTGGGTACCGGGGGATCTCAGCCGCGACCAGGTCAAAGCGTTCCATCTCCTCCGTGGTCAGCACGTGCCCCTTCGGGTAATGGTCCATGAAATCGCTGATGTACTGATAGATGTAATCCTGCAGCGCGTCCTCGTAGTCCCTGTAGCTGTAGCAGGCGAACAGATCTTCCACACCTCCGTGGAAGATGACGTAGTAACTCTCGTCGTAGTGGCTCTTATCGGTGCTCATCGCTCTTCTCCTGTCTCGCTAGTACTGTGCTAAATCTAGGTAAGGCCAGTCCTGTACCGTAGGACCAGTTTTGCCGGAAGCCGTACGACCCCATCTCTACGCCGCATGGACTCACTAAGTCTTCTTGATCAGGCGACACGACGTCCCTAGAGCACCGCAAACCATTATCCCTGAAGAATGCCCAGGCATGCCATTGGTGAGTCCCAAAGTGGGACCAGAGGCTGAACAGCTCTACCTTCATGAAGGTGAACTGGGAGACCCCAGCTTCCACGGCAGCCTCGGCTCGAAAACAGGGGGAGACTGCTACGTAGTTTCGGTTGGGATCTAACTTCCCCCTGTCGACCAAGTCGATGAGCCCCTGCTCTGCAGACCCAATCAAGTCCGCGCTGAGTATGTCCGGATGGGACACCCTCATAGCGAACTTCCCTTCCGGGAGGGTCTTTTCCGACATGCTCGTTGAGACCGCCCAGGGCACTTCCACGTAGGTGTACCCGTGGTCCACGTAGTACTGCACCGCCTTACCAATCAAGGCATAGTCGATGGGGGCTACGCAATCGAAACTCATGAGCACTTCCTGGGTTCACGGTGTCCGTTGTTGAACGCTCGCTTGGTCACGGCGGACATCTTTTGTAGATCTTCCATGGTCAGGCCCCACTTCTCGCTTACAAACGCCTCAAGGGCGCCGTACAGGTCCGATGCCTCGACCATGGCCATGATCGCCACACCCTGCTCTAGGGCGTCTTCCAGCTCTGCTAGCTCCTCACGGAGCTTGGATAGTTCGCCGTACACGCCACGCTCGATGTCCCGCAGGTGGTATCCTGCTTTACTTGACATCAGACTCCTGCACCAGCTCGTGCAGCTTCCGGTGAATTCCACTGATCATCTCGAAGTATTCGTAGTCGTCCCTCTCCTCAAGCTCAGAGAGGAGAAGGATCACCTCAGGTAGAATACGCTGGAGGGCGGCAACGAGGAGCGCGTCGGCCTCAGGGTTCTTGGGAACCTGATCAGACCTGATCGTGACCTTGCCGGCCTCGCTCCAGTTTCGCAGGAGCGTTCTCCCGAACACTGCAACGTCCGGCATCGCCCCTCGTGGGTCTGTGACTTCGCAGGGGAACCACCAGCCCTTGGTGGCCTTCACCGCCAGCTTCTGCAGCAACCTACTTGGTAGTGTGGCCAGGGTTGCCTTCCCGGCCCTGACATCCTCGTAGCAAGAAATGCAGATCCTTCTATTCTTGCCGTCGCCGTTACCTACCCAGTAGGACGCCTCATTGCAGCAGTAGCTGAGACTGCCTTGGGCATCTACGGTTCCGTCGCAACATTCGCCACTATCGGTCTTACCGACGATGTCAACCATGCACCTCTTTTACAAGACGAGATGCCAGTACACGAACGCGTCGCCTGCCCAACGCCACTGAGGGCAGTACAAACGAAACCCAGTGCCAATGAGTGAGTTGGCACTGGGCGCATTGTCTACGGTTGTGTAGGTGATGACGTTCTCGATTCCCTGGGCGCGGGCCCATCGCAGTCGGGCTCGAATGAGCCTGCGATGGAGCCCCTGACCCCGGAAATCTGGGAGAATGCCGGCACGTTCCAGGACTGCGAACTCTGGCTCGTGTGTGAGCTGTCGAATCCCGGCGAAGCCTACAGGTCCTGCTTTCTCATCAACGGCAACCCACCAAGATCCTCGATCTGCCTCGACCTCCGCATCCCCGAAAGGTTCTACGAAGATCTCCCGGTCCAGACGTGTAATGACCTCTGGACCTTTGGCTTTCTGAATCTTCACGAGTGAGCCCCATTATTAATGAAGGGTTGAGGCAGTCAGCTAGGTGTCTGTGCCTTTCCGACCGGTGATGAGAATCGTTATCAGGAGAGAAAACAGAAGAGATAGGGTGATGGCCAAGAACAACCAGGCGAACGCCTCATGCTGCTCATTAGTGGCCGGACCATAGAGGTAATAGTGGTAGATGTCCATGTCCCTCTCATCCCCATATAAGGGCGGAAAATCACCTGTACCTGATGCAGCAGGGGCAGGTATTTGACCCTCTCCGCTTTACCGGCGGCTTTCCACCCCCGTAGACGGTGATACCCAAGAAAGCCTCCAGCTTGAGGATGTAGTCATCTACGACTATCTCCTCGACGGGGCCGCACTGGTTTTTCCCGCGCTTGCCATAGACCTCATGACAGAGGTACGGTTCGTGGCCGTGGTCCTCCGGCAACTCACCCCAGAGCCTCTTGGCCATCTGTGTGGTTGGGTCCACCACGAGAGGGGTATCTGGAGGTAGGGCTTTGTTGCAAGCCGCGCAGACGAGACGAGTTTCAGGCATGTGTTGGTATTTACAGGGTTAAAAGGAAAAGCCCGCTGAGTAACTCAGCGGGCTTTTCAACCACTTTGGAGAAAGTGACCACTTTACGCATGGGCACGGGCAGTGAAGGAGTCGAACCTTCCGTGCTTGTAGGAACCTTTTGGTGGGTAGTGAACTACCCGAGTAGTCGGTACCGGTTTTACATCTTACCTAGATGGTGGACCCCACGGTCCAGACTGCCCTTAATTTCCCTGTTTCCGAGTTATCCAGCTGGTTGCTTTTCACAAAGTTGAAGTTTGTTGGCTTTTCCAGTTTGCCTACTTCCCCGAGCGGAGAAGATGGGAGTCGAACCCACAATATGCGTGTAAGCTGGATTGATGTGGAAACAGGTATGGGGAGTGAAGGAGTCGAACCTTCCGTGCTTGTAGGAACCTACGGTGAGGGTGGTAAACCACCCGAGTATAGGTACCGGAGTTTGAACACCTGCAAAATGGTGGTGGACCCCACGGTCCATACTCCCCTTATATCTTAGCTGCCGAGCGCTGCTCTCTGATTTTGTTGCAATGACGGGAATTGAACCCGCTACGTCAAGATCCGAAGTCTCGTGCTCTACCAATTGAGCTACAGTGCGTGTAAGAGAGTAGCAGTTTGGCAGCTAAAATCGCCCTCGAAGGTGTGATCCTTCTCGCCCTTTCGAGCGCCGAACTCAGTCGGTCGGGCTGTTACGGTCAGCTTTTCAATCGGCAGCTTCCTGCCTCGGGCTCACACTCTAGCACCTCTTCCGAGGTCGTCAACCAGTTTTTGAGCTTTCTGGTTGTGGCGTGTTCGCCTTATCAGACTGCGACGACGCCGCCTGGACTTACTAGATAACCCATTGTAGCATTGGTGTCAAGCCACTTCTGGAAGGAAATCGCGAGATAGGCGCTGGTGAGGGCGATGAAGGGCAAAAACTCCCCGTTTTCGCAGGTAGCGGCGCCCTCTGTCTCCTGGTCGACGGTGAAATCGAGTCCCGTAGAGGGGACTGTCCAGCCCACGCGACCGAACTGACCGGTGTCGTCCAGGGAACCATGGAGTACGTCGATCCCCTCCTCGACGCAGTAGCGCTTGATGAGGTGACGAGTCTCCGCGTTGTCGACGCAATCGATGACGATGTCAGCGTCTCCCAGCACCTGCTCCAGGTTGTCCGAGGTGAGCTTGTGCGGGACCACGTTCAGCTTCTTCTTGAAGAGAAACTGCATGGTCTGCTTCAGCCCTTGCACCTTGGACTTGCGGACAGTGTTGGACGAGTGGAACTGCGAGGCGACGTTCTTGGACTCGACAGCGTCGAAATCCACGATGGTCAGCTCGATGTCCTCGTTACGGAGGAACTGAGTGAGGTGGGACCCGAGGGCCCCAACCCCAACCAGCACTACTTGGGCAGTACCCATGGTGGTCTCAGCCGAAGGGGGACTTCGGGCGGAGCGAGATGAGGGAGTACGGACGAACCTCGGTCGAGGCGAAGCGGTCCACAACGAAGTCGCTGAAGTCCACGTTCTCGTCCGCGTTGAGGCCCGGGACGCTGCCGGTGCGAACGGCCTCAGCCGCCCACTCCTTGATCTCCGCGTCGGTGGCGTCGGTCGCCACCGGCTGAGCCATGTCCCCGTTGGATCCCGCCCAGGTGATGTTCACCCGAGCCTCGTTCGCCATGATTCCGTTCTGTGTGTCTTCCATTTCCTTATCCTTTCGTGTACGTATCTGAGTTAGCACGCCAAAAGGCTACTGCTATGCAGCCCTCGCAGCTACACACAGCAGGATCGTGATCCCACATGCGACTCATGATATCCATACCAGCCATGGCCATGCCACATTTGAACATTTCGGGATGCTGCTCGAAAATTGGCTTCTTGTTTTCTGCGTTTTCCATATTGCTTTCCCTTTACTGCGGCTCGCCCCATGAATCGAATGCCCACTTGAAAGAGGGATTCTTGGCTGTGTCGATCAGTAGCTGCCTGGACTTACTGTAACTGTCCGTGGTGACGCTGGAGAGCGTGGCGTACCCGCAGCCACCCATCCGAGTGATTTGATCGGGGCTCTCGCTGTAGATACCCCACCCAGTCATCTGACTGGTGTCGGTGTCGATGTGAACCATTAGGTAAGCCGTCGTCATTTCGTCCTCATTCCTGTAGTGTGGCCAGGGTTGGCTCGATGTAGCTGAGCCTCCGCAACTGCGGCAACCAGCTGTGGTGAAGTCCATAGCAAGGACTCGTCTCGTAGGAGCCGCCACGGAGCCGAACTGTGACCAGCTCATCCTCGCTGCAGATCCACCACATGAGCTGGCATCCCAAGGCCTGCTCGATCGCCTTGAAGGTCGTGAGGTCCGTTCCCGAAGGAACCGGAGTCCCACGCCCCGGGTGACTGTGCGCGAAACCCAGGACCTCCCGGCGACGGTGCCACATCTCATCCCACAGCTTGCGGCTGTCGGGAAGGTACACCGACGACCTACCTTCGGGCAAGTGCCAGAAGATGGGCTCGCAGCCCGTGTCTATGAGTACACCTGTCTCAGTACTTGTCATAACTCTCTAATGGGTGCGAGCACCGCACCGCCGAAGACGACGATCTTGTAGCTTTCGTCGAAGCACTCCGCGCTGCACGTGATGTGTGCTCTGGAGTCTACCTGGTCCTTTACAACCTGAAACCAGAATAGGTGCTTGGGCTTCACATTCTTCCCGCAGGCAGAACAGAATACCAAGCTTCCGTGCGATGGCGTCAGGTCGGACTTCACCGGTTGTACCAGGCGATCTTCTTCACGCCGTGTCGCTCCAGCGCTGCTTTCTGCCAGCCCCACTTAGAAGGAAGAATGAAGACACCGACCTCCTGGCCGTCCTCATCAATGGGGTGGCCCCATCCATCGTAGTCCACGAAACCCCCGTCATCCACGAGTTCCGTGAACTCATCCAGCTGGAAGAGGTCGGGGACCTCACGCTCGGCATCCTCCCACAGTGCCTTACGCTCGGCATCCTCCCACAGTGGATCCACGAACACGTCGTCCTTCAGCTCTACGAACTCGATACGATCGTTCGAGTCGGCTTCTTCTGAATCTTCACTTTCGGAGTCTGTAAGCGGTACCAGGAACGGGTTCTTGTATTTGAAGGCCTTTGTCGCCTCCAAGCGTTCCAGGTCTCCGATGATAACACCCATCCAGCCCAAGCCATGGCGAAGACGCTCTCGGGCGGCGAAGGAGTTATTTTCAGCAAGGCACTCAGCTGCGCTTGCGAGCAGGGTGCTCAGGGCGACTAGGCGCTCCTGGGCCGTCTTCAGGTCTGCCTCGCGCTCCTTCTCTCGGCGAGCATTCTCAGCCTCGGCATACTGCAGGGCAACCGCGTATTGTGATTCAATCTTGCTCATGGTCTTTTGCCTTTCTATTCGTACGCCCCTAGGTCCCACAGTTGGCCGGTCTTTTCCAAGAACATGAACTGACTCAGGAAGCCAATGTATCCTCGCTCTACCGTCAAGAAGATTACTTTGTCCTTCGGTTCCTTCTCGGAATCTTCCTCAGAGGGGTCAGTCCAAACTTTTCCCGAACTCTCTTCGTACTCGATGCCAGCACGATCCAGCATCTCTTTAATGGTCTCTAGGTCAGTCACGGTGCGTCCTCTGGGAGGTAAAATCAAGGTCTTTTAACTAGACGTGCCTGAAGATGACAGCGCCGTTGTTCATGGCATCCCGCACAACCACAGGAAGTGATTCCAGGGTGAACAGCGTGTCGCCCTTCTCACCGGTACGCTCGTCAGTGAGGCACACGCCCGCTTCGAGAATGGACATCATCGAGTCACAAACACACTCGAAGCGCCTCCCGTCGTCCAGCTGGTACCTAACTACATGCTCGTTGCGGCTTCTTCCAGCACGGATGCTCAGAAGAGACGCCCCACCCACGGCCAGAGCTGCACGTGCCGCCTCTTCGAAGTCTAGGGCGGCCATCTGACGACGGCCCGCTCCATCTCCAAGGCTCTCGCGAATAGACGCGATACGTGCCTCTTCTTCTCGGCGACGCTCCTCGGCTTCCCTACGGAGGCGTGCTTCTTCTCGCAGGCGCTCCTGCTGAGCCCTGTACCAGGTCCTGGCGCGGAACGCAAGGTCCAGTGCTGGTGCTACACCTGAAATCGAGTTCAGGCTGTCCTCCTGGCTCTCGAAAGCCTCGGTGACCTCACCCTCTGGCCCGAGAGGGAAAGCCTGCTGCACGTAGTACAGAGGTCCACCATCAACCAGGCGACACACCTCTACCCGGTCGAAGAAGTCCAAGCCAGGCTCGATGAGTCGAACTCTTTCAAAGCGATCACCCAGGCGCTCAAGGGAGCACTCTCCTCCTTCGAGGTCGGAGACAAAGAAATCACCCACGAGGTACCCGAGCTGGGTCTTTGCGTCAGCGTTTTCTACTGCCTCGATGGCATCGGCTTCTTGTGGGTCCGAGGCGACGCGTCCTGAGACCTCCCAGGAGTAGAACCCAGGCTCCTCAGGCAATCTGCCACGGATCTTCCACTTACGTGGACCGAGCCGGAGAGACCTACCACCCGTCCAAGGGGCGACGACTCTCTCGTCTTCTTCCTGTAGTAGGTCTCTCCAGCTCATGGTTCTATCCGTTCTTGTCGGGAGGATCTAGTAGATCTGCGACAGCCCGTGCCTCACGCGCCAGCTCAATGCGAATGTTCTCCGGAAGATTGGTGAACGCTCCGTCACTCTCCCACGTGCTCTGGTAGAGCAAAGTGGCGAGACGAGCGGTACGCACCGAGGGGTCGGGAGCCTCGACTTTCTTCTCCCCTCCAGGGAGGATGTCATCTAGCATGTCAAGGTCTTCCAGCTTCAATTTGATCATGGGACTAGTCCTCTTCACGCCCACGCCGGCTTCTGCAGAAGCTCGGTCTGCAGAATGGTGTCGACAAGGCTCACTCGGGCCACCCGAGTAGACCGAGTGGCGATCTCCTGGTTGACCGGGGTCGAAGCGACCAGGTTGCGGATCGTACGGGGAACCGAGTAGGGGTCCGAGAACGTGTCCTTGTCGATCAGGAAGCAGGGGATCCCCAGGCTTCCCGCCGTGGCCTGCACGATCCGGCTGTTGGCGAATCGCGGGTCACAGACACGCACGAACCCGAAGGCCATGGGCTTGAGGTTCACACACCTGTTGAACGCCGCCGTCATCGTGCCGGTCTCTTCCTCGTCGCCCACCCAGATGACGAGGATGTCGTCGTCGGGGTCATTCGGAGGAAGACGATCCATCAGCTGAACCGCCTGCCGGTGGGCCGTACCTCCGCCAGCCTTCACGCCACGGAAGGCTGCGCGAACACCCACGGACGACGCCGCCTTGAGCTTGACCTCGCGAGCCACCGTGTTGAAGGTGATCACTGTCACCTTCTCCAGCGGGAACGCAGTGACGACCTGCTCCAGTAGCGTCTTGGCCTCCTCGATAGACTGGGCCATCGACCCAGAAGTATCGACAGCGATGTAGATGTGCATTCCCTTGGTGGACTCTTCCACCTGGGTCTGCAGCGCCGTGTCGGCCGCCTCCTGCAGCTCGTCCTTGGTGTCCTGGCTGCGGACGTTGCGAGCGATGTTTCGCGCACGCTGGTCCTCCGCCTTCTTCACCGCGGTGCTCCAGCGCTCCTTGACCTCGCTGACCTTGAGAAGGCCCAGCTCCTCCAGGGTGGGAGTTGCGATGATGAGGTCCTTGTCGCTGAGACAGTTGGCCTCAATCGCCGCAGCCATGATGGCTCGCGTGATTCCGACGCTGGTCGGGACCTTGCTCGCGATCACCTTCCAGCTGGGCTTGTTCTTGACGATGCGGTTGCAGATCTGCCGCTCGGTCAGCTCCTCCCACGAGTCGCTCTTCTTGAGCTTCACGTTGATGGCGATCTGACGGTGACCCTCTGAGGACTGCTTCTGCTTCCAGCGCAGAATCTCGAAGAACTTCGGGCTCTGGGGCTTGTACCCGGTCAGCTGCGCCAGGCGCACGACGCTCTTGCGGAACCCAGCCTTCACCAGGCCCTCCAGCACCCGCGGGTTCAGCTCACGGAACCGAAGCCACTTCTCCACCGCGGAGTTGTACCGCCCGAGGAAGGGACGACGGGTCGACAGGCCGAAACCAAGGTCCCGGTTGATCTGCGCCACCTCATCGAGGTTGAGGACCTCCCGAACCCGGAGAAGCATCTTCGGGTTGAAGTCCTTCTTCTCCGCCTGCTGCAGCATCATCGCCTCGCCGACAGCACGGTAGTCGTCGTCGAAGAAGGCAACAGTGCCGCCGTCCATCTCGGGCGCACCCTTTCGGTTCTGGACCAGCATGAACGCCGCCAGAATGACCTTCAGGTCGCGGTGCTCCTGCTTGAACTGATAGGAAGCCCAGCGTGCAGCGAACTCGTTGTCGAGCTTCCACACCTCAGCCACCTGGCTGTACATCCACTTGGCCACCTCGGGGTAGATCCCAGCCTTGCGGTAGTGCCCCACCGTTCGGGTCCCCTCCTTGATGGAGCCGTCCTCGTGGAGAACACCCACACGAACACGGTTCGTGCGTCGACCCACCTTGTCGAGGCGGTAGACGACCTTCTCGCCGTTCTCCTCCTTGTGTGTGACGGGAGCCCATCGAAGACCGATGTTCGTACGCCCGTCCGCCACGACCATACCAGGACGGTTGTGGTAGAGGTGGTCGGTGTAGCTCAGGAGCGACTGGATGATGACCTCAGCGGGACCCTTGTTCTCGTTTTCCATGTCTTTCGTCTTTCTTGGCTCTGGAGTAGTGGGCGTGTAGCCCGAGTTCCGGGAGCGGTGTCGAGCCTCGTCGGCTCGTACTCAGCAGTGTGCCCAGGGTTGGCCGGCGAGCTTGAAGGCCGCCTCCGCCTCTAACTGTGAAGAGGAAGGGACTGCCTGGTCTCCCCACACGTGCCAGCCCTCTACCTTCCCCCGAGCGAACATCTCAAGGCGGGACCTGTCTCCGTACCCCTTTACAATGAGGTCACGGAACACCTGCGGCTTGGCGCTGTGCTCCCCTCTGGGCGCAGCGACGATCTGCGGGAGCTTGTGATCGAGCAGCGGGAACGGCCTGCCCTTCTTACACGTAGTTGCGAGAAGAAGCAACTCGGAAGTGGGCTTGGAGTACGTAGCGGGGACTCCTTGCCCATGGATGAGCTGCCCGTCCGACTTCCGGCACTTGGCCCAGATGTGAGCGATCCCCCGATAGTGAAGCCCCCACGCCTCTAGCGCTTGGATGCCAAAGTGCAGCTTGGGACCCGTCGTCCAGCAGAAGCAAGCTCCCGTCTTGTTGAGCGACTCACGGATCGGTAGCGCCTTGATGTCGTCCATGGACATCAAGTCGTAGTGCTTCCCCGCTGCTGCGTTCTTTGTGGTGGAGCCGTAGTACGGCCACGGCGGGTCGATGTAAATGATGTCGTACTTGAGGACTGGAAGTGGAAGCATTATCTGCCACTTTTACACGTAAAGAGACACCATGACACAGATCGACCCCAAGGACGCCGAGACGATGCTCGTGTGTACGTTCCGCTACGCACTGGGGCGTCAGAGCTACATCACGGCAGAGGCCGTAGACTTCATCAAGCGTTACAAGGAGTACGTGAGCGACGCATTCCTGGAGCAGTTTTGCTCGGATATTGCTCAGCAAGGGGAGAAGCTCCCTGACCGGGAGCACTGGCTCCGTTTCGTCACCTGGTGCCATGGGGAGATCGACAGGCGCCACCAGCCGGAGGAAGAGCTGCCTGAGTTGAATGCCGGGCACATTCAGGTGCGGTACATCAACGCGACGCCTTCTCTCGTCAACCAGAACCCTGCGGGTGTTCGCGTGACTCACCTTCCCAGCGGTCTCTTCGCAGACTCCACGGAGCACCGAAGTCGTCACAAGAACAGGATGAGCGCCATCTACCTGCTACGCAAGAAGTTGGCGGAGGAGGGAAAGAAGTGATCTACGAATACTTCTGCAAGAAGTGCGACAAAGAGTTTGAGGTGGAACAGCGCATCTCAGACAAGCCACTGAAGAAGTGCCCCGAGTGTAAGAGCAAGAAGATCAAGCGCCTCGTCAGCGGCGGGCAGGGCTTCCAGCTCAAGGGGAGTGGCTGGTTCAAGGACGGATACTAGAAGTGGTCCCCTCAGAGCCATTGGGATCCGTGCGACTGCGGCAGGCGATCCATGACGCCATCCTTGCCTATACCATGCAGATGTCGTGCGGACTGGCCCTGAAGCCTGAGGGGTCCATGGTCACACCTTGGCACTACCGGGAGTCTCTCTACTACGACTCCAGTTTCATCCCACGCATGCCCACCAGGCACTACAACGGCCCGTTCCTCCAGTACGCCAAGGACTTGTACGAGGGGAACCAGACGGCTCGGGTGGGCTGGGACGAAGAGAGCGTGTGGCTGTGTAAAGCCTCAGAGGTCTCGGTAGAGGAATGGGCGGCCATTCTGTACGAGGACGAACTCATCTTCGATGACGACGAAGAAGACGAATACTGGCTTGTCCTATACATAGAGGACAACCCACACCTGGAGTGGGTAAAGCCCACGCGAAAACTTAGCCAACCTCCGAGAGGATCCCGTGGCAGATCACAAAATGCGAGAAATTGAAGCCCCGCTAGCCGAATGGTGGGAGGACGACGGGTACTGGAATATCGTACCGGATTCGAAGGGTAGTCTTTACCTCATTCGAACAGAATCACCGCTGTGGTGGCCGAGCCAGCAGTTTTGGGGGGTTGATGCTGAGGGTGTGTTGCGAGCCTCAAACGGGAATGAAGACTATAACTACGGTTTCGGCGTGGGGGGCAATGGAGGCACTCTCCTAGCTAAAGAACTCCAGTTCGGGTGGAAGGTGAGGAAGAGACTGCGTGACACCGTAAGTGGTTTCATCCCCTCTCCCGACGAAGAGGAAAATCTTCCTAAGATGGTAGTTGAGTTCCTCGCCAATAACTACGTTCACTTTCCGGAGTATTGGAAGATGGAGACCAGGAATGATCTAGTGCTGCTGGTGGCTAAGTTGAGGGGCCCCAGTACAGACGCCGTTATCAGGCCACTCGGCCTGCCCGCATCGCCAGGAGGCATTTACCCTGAGGTTGCTGATGACTCAAAAGACTACCTAGATGACCTGCCTCTGGGAGACGGGTACTTCCTGGTCTCTGTGCCGATGAAAACCAAGGGCATAGCGGGGTACCGAAATTACCCGCTTATCACCAAGTCTCGTGTTTCTCTGCCGAACAAGATTACGGGTAATGGATGGCAAGGCGAGTGGGAAGTAATCCAGGGAAGTAACCTCAAACAACGCACTCCGGGGGCTTCCTTAGTGACATTTCGCCCGTCCAAGGACAAAGAGGGCACAGTCCTCTACGACTTTTTCTTCGAGATCTCCAAGGAGGCTGAACGTGACTTTGAGCAGGCAGCCATTATAGCCCTGACATATGCGTTTGAGGGACTGAATAAGTACGGTCAGGTAGATATCGAAGGCCGTGAGGGCTACCTGGAGCGCTTCCGTGCGTGTTGGAGCGTGGAGAACTGGATGGAGTCAGAGAAGGATCGTGAGAAGGAAGCGCTTCGAGCCAAGGCCAAGGCAGTTGTGTCGGGAATGGGGACCGGAGTCCCCCAATCCAACGCTCAAGTCGAAGCTCACAAGGAGTCACGGAAAGGGAACCACAAAACCCCCTTCAACCTTCCCGTAGCTGAGGAGGAAAAACGAGTAGCGTACATCCACGAGATCGTATCAAGCCCCGACTTTCACACAATAGACTCCAGCCTAAGAAGAGGTGAAGTTCCCCCTGACCTTGTAGGTGCAAAGGCGGACACTCTTCGTCACTTCATTGGGTACACCCGGCAGTACTACCAGGAGTTGGATTATTCATTTGAGGTTCAAACTGCGATTAATCTACTGACTTGGATGCAGTGGGTCGTAGAGGGTAGGCACTGGGATCATACCATTGACTTGGCACATGAGGTAGAAGAAGGCCTTGCCTGTCGCCGTTACGACATGCAGGATTTGATCTCACGTGTAGCAGAGGGATACACCCTACCTTCCAGCTTTGTTGTTGGCTGGGCCCAATACGATGGCGAGACTATCCTCCAGACAGTGGAGAAGTTGCTCACCGACTTTGATCGGAAGGACTTCAAGATCTACGGCTTTTCTTTTTCAGACGACGAGTGCGTCGAAGTAGGGAGCAGACTAGAACTTCTGCGTGATTTCCTTACTACTCACTCACCTCGACAAGGCCCCCTACCCGAGCTGTACCAGGCGTACGTCGAGAGCAAACATCTTGGCCTGGACCTTGTCAATCCTCTACCCGACAACGGGCTCATGGGTGCTAAGTACGACGCGGAGGATGGGTACGACGCGGAAGATGAGTACCCCATGGACGACGAGTACGACGCGGAAGATGAGTACCCCATGGACGACGAGTACGACTCAGAAGACGAATACGCCGCGGAGGAGCTGAGCCCTGCTGTAAAGGGGTTGAGGTTGGCAGCCTCCAACCAGTTCGGTCACCTGGCGGTAGACCTACTAGCGGCGGGGGCAGAGAAGGCAGACTGGATTCGTGCTGCAAGGGCAGTAGAGAAGGGCCGAGGTCACCTCCCCCTCATCAGCGCGGTGCTGGTATCGGTGGGGATGTACTCCGCAAAGGAGACGATTCCCTCCTACGTGCAGGAGCTGCTCGACGGTGTCATCACCTCTGGAACCTACGACCTACTGAAGGGTAAGCTCCAGGGCCTCCGCGAACCGCTCAAGAAGGTAGAAGAGGCTGCGGCGCTACTGCTACCAGAGAGCACTGTAAACTCATACGTGACTGAGCAAGCTCAGGAAGCCGCGGAAGCAGAGACTGTCGTATGACGCTGGCAAACACAGACCTGGAAGACGTCGATAATGTCCTGCAGGACGTCGAGACCCTTCACCTCGACCTCAGCATGGGCCACACGGTCGACATCGAAGAGGTCAAGGAGAGAGTGGCAGACCTATACGCAGCTATCCAGTTCCTTCGAACGGATAAGATGATGAGGTCACTCAAATGACCAAGCCACACGTGGTTGAGCTGGATACCAGATCCTTCTCCAAGGAATTCCGTTCGAAGCTGTGGAAAACTGGACTGGTTGACGAGGAGCCTGAGCCGGAGTTCCGAAGGACCATATTATCCGACGAAGAGTCTGAACCTGAGAATCGGAGGTCCATAAAAGTAGACGTATCCAATGTAAAGGACCTAAAGGCCTTCATTGAAAAAGTAGGGCAGGCTTTTACTGACCTCGGGCCCGCGTCGATTCCTTCCGACGAGGAAGATCCCACGGAGGGGGTTACCTTTACCAATGTCAGCAAAGAACAGTTCCTGGAACGCTTTGGCAAGAAAGCAAAGGACCCTTGGGACGACTCTGTGAAGGAGTTGGACCCCGGAGGGAAAGAAGAGCGAAAGAAGTTCTTCATAGACCTAGCGAGCATGCGCAACTTGCAGGCTATTGAGTCTGCCCTCAAGAAGGGTGATATACCTAAATCCTTCCTGGATATGGCCTGGCGTGGGGAGGCGAGAGAACTCAACTACCTAGCCAGCTACTTGCTCCTGTACTACCGACAAAAGCAGCAACACCAAACTCCCAACGAGAACGATGATGAAACGGAAGCTGTTTCCCTCCTAACCAAGATTCAGTACGTTACCGAGGGTAGAGCGGGAGAAGCGGACCTCTGCGAGGTGTTCAGCCTACTCGATGCGGTGCATGATCGCTTCGCCCCGAGCCTGAGGAAACCCGTCTACGATCTTGGCGAAGTGCTCCATGATCTGAGCGAAGGTCGTGTACCCGCTCTCTTCGTCAAGGGTAGGCGGGTCGGAGACTCGGACGGGGTCCGAGAAACCATTGACAAGCTACTGGTTGGCTTTCACAACAACAAGTCGTTCACGGACTACTACGGTGTTGCCCTAGACACCGAAGAAAAGTACAACCGAGCAGAGTCCTTCCTAGAGCAGATGAGAGATAGGTTCCCAGAGATGAGTGAACAGCGACGGTCAATTTACGACGACGTAACGTACGCAGCAGAGAACACAGAAATGGAAGAGTCGGAAATGAAAGAGACACTCGGTCAGCGAATCAAGAGCAGCACGAAGAGTTCGGGTCGAGCCGCCATCCGTGGTGGTGTCATGGCAGGCATCCACGAGGCTGGAGAGGTCATCCTGGACCTCGGCAAGCACGTGCTGGGCGACGTGCCCATGCTAGACATCATGCTTGACCACCCTGATGGTCGGGAGGCGCTGAAGGCTTTCACAGCCTACCTGGTGTCGGTGAACTCACCCATGTTCGCCGCGTTCGTACCTGGCGTCTCCGCGACTCAGTTGCAGCAGGTGGCCGACATGGTCATCGAGAACAGCACCTACGAGCTAGCCAAGCCGCGTCTCGCCTACATCCGAGAGTCCATGCTGAAGCTCGGGGAGGCCAGCAAGCTTCTTTCGGCCGTGGCGACGGATGACGACGGTGACCCCTTCGTCAGTGTAAAGGACTCGATCCCAAACGTCACCGTGGGGTGACACCTCCGCCCTCCAGTAATAATCATCGGGCACAGCGTGAAGCCCTCCAAGTACTTTTTCCGCGAAATCCACAGCTGCAAAGATGTAGTGTTCCTCAGAACCAGCAGCTCTGCAGCTGTGATTTACTCCAAAGCTGAACAGCTGGGCTTGATGGCTGTATACGAAAAAGGCGAGTCCTGTCTGTGCCTCCCTGACACAAGCACGCATCCCAAGCATTATTTGAATGGTACTCCAGGAGCGGATCGACTTCATACCCTCCTAAAACCCACATTGAATTCCAGGTAGAGGCACCCGAATGTGTGTAAATGTTGTGCGTAACTACTTCCCGGCTACTTGATGTTTCTTGTTGACGTTGCGGTATGGACGCGTAAATACGAATGCAGGCGCACCCGCAACAACAGGAAAATGAAGATGAGAATCGCCCACCAGTGTGGGAAGGATGCTTTGTGGCTGAAGCCCTCTCCGTGCAGCTACCGAAGAAACAATTCTAACAGAGAGGGCAACTTCAAGTTCATCTGTCCGACAGCCAAACGTGGCTGTCTTTAGCTCAGTTTACCGCTATAGTCTAATGGAGTGTTATGAGTGACTTTTCCAACCCCGAAGAGATCGACAAGGTCGAGAAGAACAAGTTCCTTCACCTCTACGATCCGGAGTTCGACCCGGCGTCTCTGAATTGGTTCTCTCGTGAGATGTACGAGGCCAACCTGGATCTCACCAGCGCCGACACGACCGTGCAGGTGCTTCGTCTGCTTATCAAGATGTACTCGGTGCACGTGGTGCGGCACACCAAGCACAGCATCTACACTCGCTCCTACGAGTACAACACGGCCAACCGAGTCAAGATCGCGGAGCGAGTGGTCAAGGACATGGGGTTCAAGCTCGTGGGAGAACACCTCGATGACCACGCGTTTGCCAACGATGACATGCTCGTCCTGTTGTTTGACAACGGCTACGTGAATACCTTCAGCTACTCTCCGCTACTGAACGACGAGGTCTACGAGAAGATCAAGGACCTCTTCTACGTCCCGGAGAAGCCGGAGCCCAACACGGCTTGGACCATCGACGCCTCGGGTGGTGGGTACGAGTTCCGGAGCCACACCATCAAGGAGCGTACTCTCATCGAGGAGAACTACGATCCTGCGGTCGTGGCGCAGCTACCGAAGCTCTATGACGTGGTGGCCGGAGAGGACCCGGATGGGCGTCTGGCCGTCCTTGAGGGTCCCCCTGGCGGAGGAAAGTCGAACCTCATTCGCGGTCTGATGAACAAGTTCCCGAACTCCAAGTTCGTGTGGGTTCCTCCATACCTCGTGCCGAACATCGCTAGCCCGTCGATGTTCTCGTCTGTTCTGCGCTTCCAGGAGCGTGACCAGCGTCCCCTCGTTCTTCTCCTTGAGGATGCGGATGAGTGTCTGAAGAGCCGCGAGGACGGGTCCACTACGAACATCAGCCAGGTCCTGAACCTTGCCGATGGTCTTTTCACCGACTCGGTGGACATTCGCCTCGTGGCGACCACGAACCTGCATAAGGTCAAGATGGACAACGCGGTCACGCGAAACGGTCGCATGGGCTGCTACATCAGCATCAATGCCTTGAAGTGGGAGCAGGCGGAGAGGATCTACCGTCGACTCACGAACGACGAGAACGCTACGCTTCCACTCGACAAGTCGAAGCCGGTCATGCTGGCTGACGTCTACGCGGCAACCAAGGAAGTCAACAATCTGGACTGCGACGTGAACGCTCCCAAGCGGGTCGTCGGCTTCTAACTTCGTCGAAAACACGAGGTTATATGGGGAGGGTCTTCGGATCCTCCCCTTTTCTTTTGTATGAGTAATGCCTACGCCACTCGACGAAGTAACTCTCCTATCTCTTGAGCACACGGCAGAGCGCTGGGACCGCGCACACAAGATTCTCATGTGTGCCAGCCTGATCACAGTGGTAGCTGCCCTTGTGTCACTGGTCCTAGCGATCACGTCGGTGTTAATGATGCCTGCGGCTCTGATGGTTTGCATCGTGAGCTGTGGGTGCGGCGCAGTTACTTCAGGACTTTGGTACTTGTGTTGGTACAAGACCACCGCTTGCTTTGCCTCCCTCAGAGAAGAGCGTCTGCGCAAGACCATGTCGGATCTGGGGTATCGTCCTTTTTCCACATGAAGCGTTGGGTCCCAGTCCTTCTTGCCTTGGTTCTGTTGGTGGGTGCTCCTGCCCTTGCAGCTCCGGAACTACAGCTGTCTGCAGTAGACTCCCTGTGGAGCGGAGAGATGCTGGGGTTTAGGCTTGCGCAGCCTGACGGGCGAGCTGCTCGTCGTAGATCCATCGAGGTAGACTGCTTCTCCACGGGTGGGAGGGTCTCAGCTACGGCGCAAATGCCTCAAGCAAGGGTTTGCGAGCGTGGTGACCATGCTTTCCTCGCCACGTTCGATGAAGAGGGAAGGCTCCACACATTCAGGTCCACGGCACGGACCCGGAGCCTCGTGCTCTACAACCAGGTAACCCTATCCACACTAGGGGACATCGGGCCGTCTACCGTAAACCAGGGTAGTACGCGGATCTGGGCTACCAGGACGGTCAGCGGTGAAAGGTGGACGATAGTGTACCATCAGGGTGATGAGCACTTGTTCACTTTTCACACCCGGGACTACGTTAGAGAAGACCAGCTGCAGGAGCTGGAGATAAGGACTGAGTAAGTTGGACATTCCCAAGGGTCTCAAGCTGTTTCATTGTAACACTGTGAGCGGTAAGCTCACCCCTCTGGCCTGCGGTAAGCGGTCTCTGCGCGCTGACTCCATCGACATGGAGAAGAAACTGAGCCAGGACAGCCAGTCCTACGTCATGTGCCGGGACTGTAAAGTGGGCAGGAAGAACTCGGCTCTCGTTGCCGAAAAGGACCGTGACGTGACGTTTCGGTCACGCACACTAGGGCTGGCCAACCAGGCCCGGGACGAAAGTATGGCCAAGAAGGCTAAGCGGGAGAAGAACAATGTTCGGAACAAAGCTGAAGTACACGGTTGACGCTGCTCAGCAGTTTCAGCTGTACAGCGGGTACTACACTGTAGTGGTGTGGGCTGAGAAGATATCCCTGGGCCAGCGTATCCTGAACTTCGTGTTTGGGACCAACCGGTCAACAGAGCGGCATCAGCAGATCTGGATCGGTTCCCCGGGCACCACATGGGCTCGCGTGAATCGTGGTACGACGAGTCACACCCCATGTCCGTTCGAACTTCGTAAGCAGCTCAACGGAGCAGTGAAGGCATTCGTCAACGATCCACGGTCTATGTACCAGGTGTACGCGTGAGTGAGCGTGAGGTAAGCGACGAAGAGCTGGCCTTCCACAATCACTACGTCAAGCCGTTATTGAAAGAAGCCCAGAGGCAAGCGGAAAGCGCAAAGCCTCCGACACTGCCCTCTCCGTCCAAGCCCGTTGAAGAGATGACCCCTGAAGAGTTCCAGGCTCACTACCAGGAAATCTTGAGGGTCCAAGCGGAACATCGACAAGGAAACTCATGAAAAAGTCAGACTACATTGAACAGATCTTCCATCCACGGCTAATGCTGTCCTCACCCATTCCCATCGAGATCTCCGGGTACGAGGGTGACTTCTACGGTAAGTGGACGGAAGGAAACATCGAAGCCGAGGGCAAGACCGAGGATGACCTCCGCAAGGACTTCCAGACGGCTATCGTGGAGACCTACCTCAAGCTGCGTGACAAGGTGTACAAGGCCAAGCGTACCACCGACGAGGAAGAGAAGCAGTGGGAGGTTCTCTCGTACTTCATCGTAGAGGCAGTGCAGCATGGTGCACCGACGGATGAGCGGTCGTCAAATGTCTATGCTCCCGTCACACCTGACGGGAAGAAGGCCGGGCCGTTCTTCGGCTGAGCGCTGCTTTCAAGAAGAAAAGGCGAGTAGGATTCCTACTCGCCTTTTCTTTTCACTCCTCTTCGTCTTCGTCTTCGTTGGCGTCGTGCCTCTCTGACTTTACCGCTGGAGGGGCTTCTTGATCATCCATGAAGGTATCGAATGCGGGCGCGTGATCCGTCCGCTCGCCCTCTTGCACCTCACGGACGCGCTCCTCCGCATACTCATTTAGTGACTCAGGAAGCTCTAAGAGACGACGGTACGTGTCGTGCAGTTGGTCGAGACTTTCGTCCTCCTCTGTCCACGGTTTTGGTACCTTGCGGCTGGGACGACTTGTCTCATCGGCGCACTCCTTCTCTTTAGGGGATTCCTCAGGAAGGTTTTTTCCTTGATTGACAGCACTGTCACTCGACAAGCCCCCCGATTCTAGGCGCTTCTTGATGTTCTGCACAGCGTTGATGGCCGCCCGCGACTTGTCAATGATGAGCCTGAGCTTGGCTGCTGCGGGTCCACCCTCGTCCTTGTTGACAAGCTCCTGAAAGACCTTGTCCCCTGCGTCACAAGCCTTTGTGAGCGCGTCCAATGTCGACTCTACATCTTGGTAGGACTTGTCGATGGACACCGTATGGCTCTTGCTGGCCATCTCATAGGCAGTTCGAAGAATGCGTCGGGCTGTAGAGCACTTCATGGCTTCAAGATAATCCCTTTGACTGCCTTCTCATTCTGAGCGGGCAGGGGTGTTATTTGGCGGTTATGGACCACTACCTACATAACTGCCAATACGGCGATATTACAGCTCCAACGGAGGACAGGTCTAACTCCAGCAACCCCGTAAAGTAGCCAAATGGGGAACGACGCTATGCGTCACTTCACTACCCAAGGACACGTAATGATGGCCAAGGAAACTAGGCAACTAGAATCCCTCATTGACGATATCGAGGATGTTTGGGATTCAATCTACCCGGGTGCACGGCTTGTCGTTTCATCACCCGATGGACACCATGTATCCCCAGCAGAAGACCTACAAACAGTACTTGCTACATTTAACAAGGAAGCAGAGGCAAGAGCGTACAGTGTTGCTTCTCAGCACGTTGAAAGATTGGCAGAGGAGCTGCGCTGTGTGCTAAAGGAGCGTGACGAGGCAATCACTGCCCTCAGAGAGATCAAGTTCGCATTGGAAGAGAAATCCCACTCTGAGGATGATGAGGCTAAACGCCTTCACACCATCCGGAAATGGGCTAACTACGTACTCGAAAGTGAATAATGATTTCCTATCTCTCTTGGGTAGTGCTCTACCAACATGAATCCGAAGATGAGTGGGTCGGCCACTGCGTAGATATGGACGTGGTCTCTACCGGTACCAGCCCCGAACAAGCGCTTGAAAGCGTCACTGAGGAGGTTCAGACTACGGTAGAGATGGATGTGAGCCTTGGATGCAACCCCCTCGTGCGAGGGAAGGCGCCCAATCTCATCCTGGATCTGCTGCGTACTGCTATTGACGAAGGGGCCACGCTGTCGCATCCTCGCGAGCTACAGGAAGTGGACGTCTCCGGGGTGTACGCTTACCCCCTAGTGACGCGAGTGGCCGGAGGTGAGCCTCCACAGGGCTTCTGGATGGAAGAGATCTGGTTACCAGCTGAGTGAGAAAAGGCAGTCTTATGCAGATCGACAAAGAGCGAGTTCTACTCATGCTGGGCGTGCTCCTTACGCTTAGCCCGTGTGCGTTCCTGCTTGGATTCATGGCCAGCATCATGTCCTGGGACATGTTTGAGTCCCTTGCTGGGTTCGTCGTGGCCTCAATTATCTTTGCCGCTGGGCTCCTGATCCTCTCACGGGCAGAGGAAAAGAAGCGTCAGCGGCAAATTGAGGACTACATCAAGCAGTATCTGGGCTAGTCAAACCGAACCACTATGGGGACCCCTAGAACTTCAAAGGGTCCCTCGTAGTGGTAGTTTCCACGCACCCCTACGACCACTGAGGTAGGTGACGACTCCACGCTGGTGATGCACCAGTCGTAATCCTCGAACAGGCTCTTACGTAGGGCCAGCTCAGTGATCTTCCGCGCCGTCTCCAAGAGATCCTCGTCGAAGTCCGCCTCTCGCAGGACTTCATGACCCCACCTCTGCGCAATCTCTTCCTCGTAGAGCTGCGTGCTCTGCTTGATGGAGTCCAGCGCCGAGTAAATGGAGTCCTCCTGAGCCACGAAACCAAGGCCAGGCTTGAAGAAGCCCTCAACCTTGATAGTGTCGCCGTCCTTCGTGAGGATGAAGGCCCCAAGAGCAGAGTCGCCCTCCAGCTTCTCCTGGAAATCCTGGCAGTACCAGGTGCTGAGATCGTCGTCTAGGTCGGGCATTCAAATCACCTACAATCCAAGAACTTTCCTACAGTGCGCCAGGGAGTCGGCAGAGATATCAGAACCCCAGAACTTGCGGCCGGTATTACGGCACGCCAGAGCGATGTTACCGCTACCTACGAATGGATCGATGACCAAATCGCCCTCTGAGGTGGAGTTGGTCACCAGAGTCTCAAGGAGCGGCACGGGCTTTTCAGTTGGGTAGGAGCCCTTCTTGCGCGACTCAGACTTGAAGCTCAGCACGTCAGGGATGCCCTTGTTGTGCAACTGCCTGGCCCCTGGGGTCCGTGAGGATGCCGTGGGATCGAAGGGCTTGGTTCCCTTCTCCAGGAAGAGAATGAACTCGTACTGCGCCCTGTAGTGGTAGCCCATGCCCATGACTACACGGTCCCACACGAGGCGCTTCCATACACGGAATCCTGCCTCGATACACATCGGCTTGAGAATGTCAGATGTCTCGTCGTCGCAGAACACAAAGGCATGTGTGTTGGGCTTCTGAACCCTGTAGAGTTGTTCGCACAACACAGGAAGAACGCTGTTCTCGATCACAGGGAACCATCTCTTCTTGAGTCGCGTGGTTGTACCCACGCTTCGATGCTTCTCCAGAGACTCATAAGGAGGGTCTGTGACAGTGAGGTCTACCGATTCATTCTCAAGGTTTAGAAGGAAGGACAGGTAATCTAGCTGCGCGACCTTGATGTTATCCTCATAAATGAGGGTCATAGAGCCTCTGCTACCTCGACAGGTGCAGCCTGGGTCTGCGGCCCACGCCACTCCCCATCCTCAGAGATGAAGATCAGGGAACGCTTGCCGTTTGCGTAGATTACGCAGTGAGTATGCGTCCACGAGCTGGGTCCACGGTTGTATCCCTGGTCCAGCTTGCCACTGACGCCCACCTGGTAGCACCCCTCCAGGATGGCCGCGGTGTGGCTGTGCCCGATGACTGTCTTGGCGCCGAGCTTGGAGTAGCTCAGCAAGCTAGCGCGAGCACCGTTCAGGCCCAGGTCTCCATGGAAGCCACACTCGATATCGGCGATCAAGTGACTCTGGTCCCTGCCTACGAAGTGTGCGCGGCCCTTGCCCCACTTTTCATAGCAGTGCTCGAACGCCGGTAGCCACTCCTGGTGCTCTTCGAAGTGCTCCAGGATACTCGCACGCATGGTGTGGAAGAACCGCGCGTTGAGCGGGTCCTTGTTGGCGTCTGCGTTTCGCAGCCATCTGTCGAACGCCTCATCGTGGTTAGACCCAATGACGACAGGGAGACAGAAGTCAGGGGTCATCTCGTCGACGAACGCAATCGCCTCCTTAACCTCATCCTCTACACAGTCCGGCTCGTCACCAAAGATGCGCTCGAAACGACGGTCTGGATCGTCAATGGAGTGATGGTTCCTGGCGCGAAAGTCTAGGAGGTCGTGGTAGAGAATCTGGGACGGCTTGAGGGCGTGGACCATGGCGTCTGCGCCCGTGTAGGTCGCCTCGACCACCTTGGGCTCTACCGCGGCCACGTGGGTGTCCCCAGTGACCAGGGCCAGGGGCCGCTCGGCCTCGAACACACCAGCAGGCGTGAACATCTCGGTTAGATCGGTGAAGACCCCGTCGTCATCTGCATTGATCTGACGAAGGTGCCAGGTGTCGCCCACTACCTCCACGAGAGCAGCACCGAAGACGTGGTGCTGGAGTGCCTTCTTGCCTGCCTTGGTTCGCGTGTAGTTGGGGTAGGTGATGGCACCGGTCGAGACAAGAATCTTCGGCTTGCCGCGAACACTTGATGGGATCGGGCGAAGCTGAATTTTCGGGTGACCAAAGATGGAGGAGCAGGGGGACGCTTCCCACCCTGTAAGGGGCCGGACCGCAGTAGGCTGGATGGAGACGTCAGCGTAAACGATGAGGTCCTTGGCCAGCTCCGGCCGATCATCGCGGATGTACGGGTCGAGGCGTAGATCCCACCAATCATCCTCCTGGTCCTTCTGGGACCAGATAGAGGTGGGGTTCCGGTATCTACCGGGGACGACTACGAGCTTGGCGTCTCGGTGCTCACAGAAGTGAAGCAGGCTAGCCAAGAAATTGTCGTGGACAGGAGTGGCGTTCTGAGCCCACGTAATCACGAAGCACTGAGGCTTCCCGTAGGAGGTCCTATCAACCAGGGTGTCTTCGCCGTCATCCCAGATGAGATCGTCCATGGTCGCTTCACGCACCCGCCGGTTGTGCGTAGGCTCCTCTGGCTCCTCTACCTTCTTCGTGTTCTTGCTCTTGTGGGACTTTTGAGCCTCGGCTGCAGCCTTATTCTTGGCTGCCAGTCGAGCCTTCTGTGCTCTACGAGAGACCATTTCGTCAGGGCGCTCTCCCTCTGCTAGCCCCTGTAGCCAGGTCCAGCCGCCGAGCTGCTTGATCTGATGATCAGTGAGCTTCGTGGGAGAGTCTTGGAGCTTCTGCCATCTCCGGAACTCCCTGCGGGGCAGGCTCTTCGGGGTGAAGCCCTTCACCTCGGCGCACTTTTTGATGAGTACTAGGGCCTTCTCTAAAGTCTGATCTTGAGACATACACACTCGCTGATTAATGACTATGTGTCCGGCGAAGCCGGTTCTACCTTATTCGGTAGGTAACATACGCAGCAGCAGTTTTACAGCGAAGAAGAACGTCCCTACCCGAACATCTCCGAGAACTGTCCCGGCATCCCCGCCTCAGCTTCCTCGTCATCTTCATTCGCAAGCTTCTTGAGCATGTCTACGATGGCCTTGGAGCGGTTGTTCAAGATGTGCTGTGCCTTCATGACGAGGGCCGGTCCCTTTTCCGACGATGCGTAGGCCTCAGGGTCGCCCAGTACATACTGAACAAGGGCGAGGGAGACTGTGCCTCTAACGAACGCGCGGTACGCGGAATACAGGATCTTGCGCTTCTTGGTGGTAAGGTGTGAGGCCACATCTACCTGGTCGCTGAGGTCCATGACCTTTTCGGAGTAACCCTTCTCCGTGATGAGTCGAGGATCAGCAAGCTTGTCGTGAAGCACGTCGATCACATGTTCTGTGAACAGCTGCCGCAGATCTTCAATCTGCGACATGGCATCCTCGTCATCAGAATCTAGCTTCTCGTCCAGGAAGACCTCGTTGGCGGTCTCCAAGAGCGCCGCCTGGATCTCCTTGAGACGCTCATGCATACCAGACTGGATGTCATTGAGTTCTTTCTTGACCGCGGCCAAGTCCTGAGTCTTGGAGGGGGCCTGCTTGACTGGGACCTTATCCTCGATGTCCTCTAGATCAGGAGCTTCCTGACTGGAGGGCTCCCGTGCCTCATCAACCCGTGGGGGTTCAGGGTTGGGGAAAGGCTTGTTCGGGGCCGAGGGCTTCTCCACGCGAGGAGGCTCGGGATTAGAGAAGGGCTCCGCTGGCTCCTCTTCCATGGGAGGGGGTTCAAGTACTTCTTCGGTATCTACCTTCTCCACCACCTGAACCTGATCAAGGTTGGACTGGAAGTTCTTGGTAGAGTGTGAGAGCGACCCCATGAAGCGCTTCAGATCGGAGAGTGACGTAGAGTCTCCCGCTACCAGGCGGCTCAAGAAGTTCTTACTCTGGAGAGGGCCTGCGTGAAGAGCCATGCGAAGGAAGTGCTTCATCGCTCCGTAGAGCTTGACGATGCGGTCGTCCTTCTGGAAGACCTTCAGAAGTGCGGGGTATAGCTTCTGCGCGGAGGTGTCGATGCGCTGTAAAGCGTTGGTGTCGACACCTCCGTCGGCAGTGAGTGCATCTTGGATCTGCTCTTCCAGTACCCCAACGACCTTGGTCGTCTTGAGAGTACTAAGTGCGTCCAGCTTGGTTAGCAAGGCCTTCTGTGCCTTGAGAAGGAGGCTCTTACTCTCCTTGGAGATGTTGTCGGCCACTGCAGGAGTGATGTATGACCGTGGCGGTGATTTCTTCGAGGGAATCTCAGGACGCGTGGGCCTGCCATCGGGCACAGTCCGCCTGTCCGGAATGGTGGCGCGACCTGCATCTGCGGGATCCTGAGCGTCCGGCCGAGGCAGCTCATCTTGGCGCATGACCTTGGTACCCTCAGCACATCGCCGAAGCCTACCTAAAATCTCCGCCTTTCGAGCCACACGCTCGATTCTTTCTTGAAGATCGTATCGCACATGACCAAACTAACCAGTTTTTCCGAATTGTTCGAGACCGTAGAAACTGTTGGGTTTTCGGGTACTCGCAGGGGTCTCACAATCAAGCAGGCAGCCGCTCTACGGGAGGCGCTTGAAAGTATTTCCCCCACAACCTTTCAACACGGAGACTGTGTAGGGGCAGACTCCAAGGCACACGGCATCGCCCAGAGCTTGGGAATCTCCATCGAGACCAGGCCATGCAACCTTGAGAGGCTCCGCGCCTACTGTGAGGCAGCTGCCACACATCCAGAAGAGCCTCCCCTGGACCGGAACAAGAAGATCGTGCGCAGCAGCGACCTCATGCTGATCTGCCCTGCAGAGCTGCAGGAACAGTCTCGTGGTGGGACGTGGTCTACCTTCCGCTACGCGGTGACCCAGAATGTCCCCACCATAGTCATTTTTCGTAACGGTTCCATCGACAGTTACGGCACCGATGCCACTAATAGTGTAAAGTAGCCTAGCAGTAAGCCCATACAGGAAATGGCAGAAATATCAATGAGAGACTTCAAGAGTAGTATTAAGAACGCCAGTCGCCGTATCACGTTCCTCCGGGAGAAGTCCCACCAGAACTCGTTTGACAAGGCAGAGATCTCTGCCCTGGAGACTCTGGTCCGAGTTGCCAACGTCTATAACGACGCGCGAGGAGGCGGAGGACCTCATCTAGAGAACATTCTCTACATGGTGCGCGACGTACTGGAAGAGACCATCGAGGATTTCAGCGAGGACATCGACGCGATCCAGGTCGAGCGCCTCCAGGATGCCCGGAAGAAGTGTACCGAGGGAATCCGCATCATCCGCAACCTGGGGAAAGAAGATGAATGAGCTTACCGACCGCTACGTAGTGTTCGACTTCCAGAACACGCTCTGGAGGAGCTACATGGCTCGCCCGAGGAACGAAGAGGATATGCAGACCTCTACGGGGTACCCCTCTGGGCATGTCTACCGCTTCTTCCGGTCGGTCCACAAGTGGAAGAGCCAGTTTGGTGGCCACCCGGTTTTCATCTACGAGGGAGGTGAGAAGTATCGCTACGAGCTATTTCCCGAGTACAAGGCGGGGCGTGACCGTAACCGCGAGTTCGACCCAAAGCCTGACGTGGTCAAGATGCTCAAGCACATCAAGTGCACTGAGATCATCCCTGTAGATTCTGAGGCCGATGATGGGATTGCTGCGTGGGTACACAAGTACCCGACAGCCCGGCACCTCATTGTCTCGTCGGACAAGGACCTCTGGCAGCTGCGCTGTCCCAACGTGCAGATTGTGTTCTTCCAGTCAGTGATCTCTGACCAGGAGATCGAAGAGAAGTGTAAGAAGCACTATGGCACCCCCAAGCCGGCGTCTATCGTCCTGGCCAAGGCCCTCTACGGCGACAAGAGCGATGGACTGCCATCGGTCCCTCGCCTGTTCAAGAAGCACGTCAGCCCTCTTCTTGAGCGTGTCCGCCTGGTGGATGACTTCTTCGCGGAGATTGATTCTCTGCCCACGAAGACAGCCCAGAAGCTGCGAGACCACGAGGAGCAAGTTCGCAAGGTGTACGAGGCTGTACAGCTTCGGGCGCACTGCAAGTTAAGGCGCCGCGAGCGCGAAGGAAACGCGGAGAAGCTTACGCAGTTCCTTGAGAAGTTCGAGTGTGAAACACTTCTACCGCTAGTCGATGCGATGGTTAGCTGAGGTAACTATGGAAGACGAAAAGACTGATTTCGAGGCTCTGGTAGACCTTGTCACGCACATGTGTGAGGAGCTGGTCGACGACCCGAGCGAGCTACGGATTAATCATGCGTACATCGGCACTACGGGGTGTATCGAGATCCGCGGCCCGTCCGATGACATCGGGAAGATCATGGGTCAGAAGAAGGCCACGATTGCCGTGATCACCTCGATCGCCACAGCGGTGGCGTCCAAGTACCGCTACCGCATCTTCATCAACGTACTGAACGACCAGGAGTACGAAGAGATGTGCAGTTACCACGACGACGTAGGCGAGGGTAGCCTCGTGGAGGTGAAGTAATGGAGAAGCTTGAGAACATTGGCGAGACTAATGGTGACTCGTACCTGTACTACATGCTGGGTGTCATTTGTGCCCGCATGGAAGTGGGCGGAAGCCAGCTCCGGCTCCCTCCTACTGGGGTCAATTACTTCTCTGGTGCGGGCCTCTCACGCCTGGTTCAGTTGGGCCTCACGTGCGAGGAAGGTAAGGTATTCGGCACGCTGGATGAGAAGAAGTTCGTCTTCAAGTCGCTGGGGCTGTCCAGCAAGGCCAAGACCCTGAAGCCCGACATGGAGGCCATGGGTGATAATGGAAAGTACTTCCTGCGAGCGCTCGTTGAATGTGCGCAGAAAACTGAACTGTGGGAGCACAGCCCTCGTTACACTGCCGGGTACTCGGATGGGCCAAAAGCCCCTCAACTGACTATGTCTTCAGTGGGGACAGAACTATTGGTCTCAATTACTTCAGACATGGGGTTTAGGCCGTACGTGTTGGACGAGGCGGAGATGTTGAAGTTTTCTGGCACTGACTGTATTGACCTCCTTGGTCATATCTACAGCGGGGAGTATGGCCCGTGCAGCCCAACCCTTCGTTCGCAGGCAGAGAAGTTTCTCTACGCAGGAAATCAAGCCACATTCAAGCTTTTCCGGGACGGGGCGGTTCTCCCCTCCAAGGCAAACGCCAGCGACTCTGGGTTTGATGTGACCCTCATCGGGGTCGAGAAGGAGTACGGGGACGTTACTCTCTATCGAACAGGTCTCAGAGTAAAGCCGCCAGAAGGGTACTACTTCGACATGGTGCCTCGCTCGTCCCTGCACAAGAAGGGACACACGTTGGCCAACGTGGTGGGTGTCATCGATCAGAGCTACCGGGGAGAGATCCTGGTGGCACTGAAGCGGTGGGAGGGGTTTGAGCCCCTCGAACTTCCTATGCGAGCAGTGCAGCTCATCCCGCGTCAGGTGCACCCCATGCGTGCAGTCAAAGGAGACGCGGGTGCCTCTGCGCGTGGCGAAGGTGGATTCGGCTCCACGGGAGAGTAATGGGAAAGAAAAAGAGCAAGAAGCCCCTTGCTGTACTCAATAATGTCTTGTGGGTACCTACTGACTACGTCACGGATGAACACCGCGACGCCTTCACCCACATAATTCCTTATACTGAGTATGTGCAGGAGCGCAACAAGCCTCGGCAGTGTCGCAACTGTGACCTGTGGGGCAAGCGCTGGCGTAACAATGGGCAGCACACCTGCAAGGACAAGGGGTACAGCCTAGACGACGTCTGCCGTCAGTTCTCCTACAAGGAGGTCAAGGTAGAACAAGAGATCGAAATCCAGACCTACGCCAAGGTCAACGATGACTGGACGAAGTTCGCGCGGGGAGACTTAGGCAAGATCAAGTCACTGTTCGGCTCGGACTTCCGCTTCCGTGACGAGCGATCAGCCCCTGAGCTGGGCTTTGATCTGGAGTGTACCAAGACGCTGTACCCCGAGCAGCAGGAGGTGGTCAACAGTTGGCTGAAGCACAAGTACGGCATCATCCAGGCCCCAACTGCTTTTGGTAAAACGGTCATGTGGGCGTGGTTGGTGGCTCACCTGAAGGTGAAGACCCTACTGCTCGCTCATGAAGTCCGCCACTTGCGTGTAGGGTTCGAAGGCATCTACGACCACACCAACCTCTCCGAGATCGAGGAGGCGATGGGCGGGGTGCACCTCGCCGGGGTCATGGGGAAGGACTGGTACTGGGCCACGGACCAGAAGGGCAACAAGACCCGCAAGTTCAAGGCAAAGAAGGGCGCCACCTACCCCATCATGTTCACCACGTTCCAGGCTCTTGCGTCGGAGAAGGGTAAGAAGATCCGGCAGGAGCTGAAGGACGAATACGGGTTTGTTCACTGCGAAGAAGCGCACCACGAATCTGCCGAAACCTTCAACGCGGCCACAAGGTCTTTTAACCCCAAGTACAGATCTGGCCAGACTGCGACCCCCACACGCAAAGACATGACGCATGTGGTGATCTACGATACCCTGGGTCCTGTCACGGCTCGTGGCTTCAAGGAGGCTATGACCCCTGAGGTCTACTTCTACGACACACAGATCTATGTGCCGGCCTCCGTGTTCCGTGGCAAGTACGGGTACACCAAGCTGGTGTCCTGGCTGGCGTCTAACAAGGCCTACACTGACTTCGTGTACGAGAAGATATCTGAGGAGATTGAAGAGGGTCGAAAGCCTCTCTTGATCTCAGAGCGTAAGAACCATGTCGCAAGGATGGCGCAGCGTCTCAGTCAGGATGGCTACTCGTACGAGCTGATCGTGGGTGGAAAAGAGATGGGAGACCAGACGGTCCTTTCTCAGCGTCTCATGTCGGGTGAGCTGCAGTGCATCATTGGCACGAAGGTCATGAACGAGAACGTCAACATCCCTCCGCTCGACTCCATCCACTTGCCATTCCCGAACTTCGGGAAGGAAGTGGAGGAGCAGCGCGTGGGTCGAATCAGGCGTTACCTCTCCAAGAGCCACTACAGGTGGATGGAGGAGAATGGAGTAGACTGGGACAAGCCCGACCCCCGAGTCCACGTCTACCACTGGCAGACTGACAACGACTTTTCCATGAAGGCGCTCCGTTTCCGGAAGTCGCTGTACAAGAGCTGGGAGTTCGTGTTCCAGACCAACCCCGAAGAGATCCTGGATCACAAGGTGCGTGAAACCCTAGGTAGTCTACTAGACGACGAAGAACTGGATTTGGACGATGACGACTAAAACTGAGCTTTTCTTCTCGGTAGACATCGAGACCGATGGACCGAACGTACTCACCAACTCCATGCTGAGCCTGGGTGTGGCGTGCTTCAAGCCTACAGGGGAGCTGATGGGTACCTTCTCGGCGAACTTGAAGCCGCGTGAGGGTGCCGTACAGGACGAGCGCACCATGCGGGACTTCTGGGCGAAGAACCCAGAGGCGTGGGAAGCGACTACGAAGGACCAGGTCGACCCGCACACAGCTCTACCGGCCTTCGTGTCGTGGGTAGATACCTTCGAGGCAGATCTGAAGACCTGTGTGGCGTTCCCTGCTGGGTTCGACTTCACTTTCCTGTACCCGTACATGCTGACGTACGCCGGCCGGAGCCCCTTTGCGTGGTCCTGCCTAGACGTCAAAACCATGGTGTCGGTGATTCGTCGCACGCCTTACCGGTTCGCCACCAAGAAGCGTTGGCCGAAGCGTTGGTTTAATAAGGGCCTTCCACACACCCACGTAGCCATCGAAGACGCCATCGAGCAGGGGCTCTCTTTCCTGAAAATGAGGGCGGACTTTCTTGAAGGATCTGAGGCAGTTACAGCTGTTGATACCAAGTTCTGGGAAACTTTCGATCAGTGAGTTCCGAAAACAACTCGGTTTCGAGTGCTTTCATAGACTATGAAAGAATCGACGGAGACTTGCTGAAGAAGATGTACCCGAACCTCAGGCTCACCCTCACGCGTGATTTTCCCTATCTAGGGAAAGAAGACCTGGAGCTGCTCTCGGGCCTCATTCTCAGCCTGTGCCCCCGATGCCGTAACAACAGCAAACCTTGTAGGTGTGAGTAGTGAAGTCCGATCTGAATCCGTCTGAGAAGAAGTACGCCAAGAACACATGGGAGCTGGCTCAGTTCCATGCGGGTATCCCCCGCCCCTACTGGGGCCCCATCAACCTCGCAAAGCCAGACTTCGGTGTCTACGTCTGGGAGCAGTACGAGGACGAGAGAGGAGCCATTAGTCCCGCCAGACAGAGCGAATGGTACAAGACGCTACTCGATGAGAGCAACTGGCTGGAGCCGTTCCTCATCATCATTTCGTCGGACAAGGACGATGGAGAGGCACTGCGCGTCGGGTTGAACCTCATCAAGAAGGCGACTCAGCTCCCGAAGTACAAGACCCACGTGGCGAATTCCATGGAGTTCAACGCAGTACGGAACCGTAAATTCATCGGCCCCTTCGAGGATGCGACAGAAGCGGCATGGCCGGACATTTGTCTGCTCTACAACGTCTTCGATGACTCCAGCATGGACCGGATTCAGCAGGTCCGGGACTGGTCAAAGTACTTCGAGAACCGGTTTCGAATTATCTGTGCAGGTGGGGACACGGGGGAACTCATCAAGAAGCTGAAGCTGGATACCACCGCAGCGTTCTTCCTCAAGAAGCAGCCCAAGGTCATGGTCCGAGTCTAAAGGTTCCTAATCAATCATGAGTAATTCGAAAGACGAGCCCGTCATTGATGAGGGGCTCGTCGCTAACCACAAAATCGAGATGGCTTCTATCCGAAGCATCTTCGACGCTCCGAGCGAGAAGATCCGCTCCAAGCTCCTCACGGGGCTGGGAGATGACATGTTCGGCACCCAGCGGGGGCGTGACTGCTGGAAGGTAGTCACCGAGGTGCTGTCTACGGCCACCTTGGACAGCTTTCCTAGCTGGGAGATGTTCCTCTCCACCCCCGAGCTGTCTCAGGCCGACAGGGACGTACTAGGCAACAAGTCGATCAAGGTCATCCGTACCCTGGACGATGCGACGCGGGCCCTCTCCATTCTGGAGAAGACGCGTCAGCGTCGCATCGGGTACTTGTGCGCCGACTCCATCACCCGAACGGTCAACGAGCACGGGAACAAGACCAAGCCGGACGATCTACGTCGCATCCTCGAAGACAGCCTCAACAAGATGAAGGGGGAGATCGACGAGGAGCAAATGCACCACGTCGGCTTCACCTCGGAAGAGGAGAACGAGAACGACGACGAGTTCATCGAGGACCTACTCAACCCCGATGAAGTCCGAACAATCCCCACCGGATTCATTGCGTTCGATTCCAGAGCGGGCGGCGGCTTGGGTGTGCAGGACCTTTTCATCCCTGCGTCACACAAGAAGGGTGGTAAGAGCATCATCACCCTCAACATCTGTGCGAACATGTATATGCAGTCAAACCAGAACTGCATCTACATCCCCCTAGAAATGAGCCGTGCGGAGACCATGCAGCGTCTCCTCTCGTACATTTCACACGTCCCTCACGCGAAGATCAGGTCTCCCAATAAGCTGTCCGCGGAAGAGAAGGATCTCATCTTCTCACGTTGGCGCGCTTTCAAGAAGCACGGCAAGAAGAACAAATGCCGCTTCACGATCTGGGCGCACTCTAACCTCACCGTTCCGCAGCTACGGGTCCGTCTCAAGCCTTACCGCTACAACGTAGCCGCAATCGACTACATCAACCTCCTGGAGGCTCCGGGCTTCGAGAAGAAGGGCGAGTGGGAGCGTCTCAACACCGTGGCGCGAGACCTGAAGCTCATGACCAAGGCGCTCAACATGATGATCATGGCGCCCACCCAGATGAACGAGGACGGTTCGCTGCGGTACGCTAGAGGTCTGGCTGAGCACGCTAACGTCGTATGGACGTGGACGTTCGATGACGAGGCGCGAGACATGAATCGCATCACGATCAGCCAGCCGGCTGTGCGCTCATTCGAGCCGTTCAACTTCGACCTGAAGACGGAGTTCTTCAAGATGCGTGCGACCGACCTGATGGAGAACTTATCCCAGGAATTAGGTGATCACGAGTTATCTGACAGACACCGACCCCGTAGTAACCCATTCAAATAGAGACAAGAAATAACAAGTGCCCAGCGATTCTCATGTTAAACTCGATGGAGTTGTCACCGACGTACACCCCGGAGGACAGTTCGGCATTGAGCTAGATACCGGCCTCAACGTGAAGGCCAAGTTGTGCGGTAAGATGCGGACCAACAAGATCCGCGTCCTCCTCGGAGACAGGGTCCAAGTGAGCCTGTCCCCCTATGATCTTACGCATGGGATCATCTCTTTCCGCTATAAGTGAATCCTGAGATGGTCGTTATTTACCACTATGCCTGCTGTAGTGTGTAAAAAGTGCGGCCTCAGAGCCAAGGTATTCGGGGACCCTGCAAAGGGTCTCGTTTGCTCCAATTGTAAGGCCCCACTGCGTGAGCTGAGTAAGTCTCAGTGCATCAAGTGCAAGGTGCGGGTACCACGAGAGAAGAAGCTCTGCGCAAGCTGCAGATCGTAAGGACCACACCATGAAAAAGTTCAAGTGTACCAGGTGCCACACGGACGCACTGATGCCTGCACATCGCGTTGTGAGGGCGCTTGCTTGCCCCAACTGCAAGTGTGCGATGAAGGCAATGGATGACGTGCAGACGTGCCGTAAATGTGGCTCTGTATTCGCTGCAGGGCTCTCTGCCTGCTCAAAGTGCAAGGTAGAGCGGACGACCCAACGCCGTGACCCGCAGTCGAAACGGAAAGCCATCAAAAAGGAAGATGCCTGACTTCATCAGCCCCTCAAGCTTACTCCGCAAGAAGTACGAACAGCGGAAAACAGAATTAGTCCAAGTCTCTCCATCCCCCGTAAGTGACATCTGCAAGCACTGTTGGTTTGCCTCACAGTGTACTATTCGTACACTGACTCGCAACCCTCCTAGGAGCTGCTGCGTTTACGACTTCTTCTCACAGAGAGTAGATCCTCCTACGCTAGAAGAGGTTGTAGCCCATACGTGCGACCGTATGTGTAAAAGCAGACAACAGTGGGAGTACGATCCCTGTGTACACGACCGGAACTACTGCGATAAGCACTGTCCCGTGAGCAAGTACATCAAGGACGAACCTCCCTCGGATGCAAAGGATGTCCCGTATGACGACTACGGATGATACAGATTCTACAGATCTTTCCTTCTCGGTAGATGTTGAGAGCGGTGACCTCACTGAGGCACTCAAGAACATCAGCCTCTTCGTGGGTCCTGGGTGTATCGTCTATATCAAGGCGTCAGTTCACCCAAAGAATCCTGACGTAGGGAAGCTCCTCATCGAAGCGGGCCAGAACGGGGTGTACATGTCCACGTACATCTCCGCTGAAGTCATGGAGGAGGGGAAGTTCTGCATTCCTATCTCTAGCCTCACGACACTGTCACTCAAGACAAAGAAGCCGCTGTCTCTTCGTATCGGAGAGGATAAGCGACTCAAGATCCAGTCAGGGAACTTGAACTTCAGGCTGGTATGCTCTCCTTGGAGCATAGCCCATCTGCAGCGTCCTAGATCCAAGATCGAGCCACAGGTGAAGATCCATGGGTCCCAGTTTCAGCTAGGGGCACGGCTCACCACTCTGGCCTCTCCTGTCCCTGGTACTACCCCGGTGGTCAACGTAGAGATGGCCGAGAAGCTCTCCATGAGCATCACAGACTACTACCGAGCACTCCTCTACACGGAGACGTTGGACGCGAAGTTAGAGCCCCCTCTGCGAGCCAGCCTGCGTCCCGACCTGGTGCAAGGGATCAGTTCCAGGTTTGCGAAGTTCGATATCGAGCTGGGGGAGGACCGAGGGGTCTTCATGTGTAAGGCCGGCAGAACTAGGTTGTATTACCCAACTGTACAGGCCTACGACGCAATCTCTGTCGAGGAAGAAATCCGCTCCTTCCCTGAAGACAAGCGACTAGGGGAGTTCAGCGTGGACGCAGAAGCGTTTGCAACCGCTGTCGCACAGTGCTCGTCCATCTCACGCAGAAACAAGGATGCAGAACCAGCCCTAAACGTGCTAGTGATGGGCAACCGTCTCTTGACTCAGGTCAAGGCAGGAGCTGATGTGGCGGAGTCTGAGACGCGTGTTAGTTCTGACTTTGCCAAGCACATGTTCAAGATCAGCGTGAGACACTTAGTGGAGACGCTTGCAGGATTGAAGGGGTCGGACTGCATCCTGAAGTTCGAGGTGTGGCCCAACCTAGTACGAGTAAGCGGGCTCAATGAGCACTACATGGCTGCGTTTCCCGTAGTAGACTGAGCATAGACTAATGATCAAAGCACTCAATCAGATCCCGTGGAAGTCGTTGGAGATGGGGCGTCTGACGCAGTATAATGACCTGTACTGCGTCAAGACGGGCATCATCCTGAACCGCCCCAAGAAGGTCAAGCTCTACGACGACGTGTTCGTGTCCCTCTACAAGTTCAAGGGGGAGTCACGGTCCACACTCGGCTACGCACTGCAGGTGAAGCGCGACTTCGCCCAGACCTACGCCACAGGTCTCTATGTATCGTTGATGGGCGAAGTAGAGACTCATACACAACCAGACCTCATCTACGACGATCCCCGCCTGTACCTGTACAAGTTCAACTCACGTAAGAGGCCCGCGTACTGGTGCCTCGTAAGGCATAGAGTATAATGGCTTCGCGATGTCTAGTTCTAGACCTGGAGACGGTAAACCCGCACGATGGGGCGGAGGAGAAGCCCACTGTCTCGGAACACCAGATCGTCACCGCAGGCATGCTGTGGCTCAATGATGACCTTTCCCTACACAAGGCTTCCGCGCTGTCTGTGCGAGATGGGCGCACGGAAAGTGACGTCATCGAAGCCGTCATCGGCGAGCTAGACGATGATACCGTCCTCGTCACATGGAACGGGCGTGCTTTCGACGTTCCAGTCCTGGTCTACCGTTGCATGCACCTCAAGATCCCGTGCCCGTGGTTCTTCAAGAAGGGGGTGGACAACCGCTACAACCGGACGGGACACTACGACCTACGTGATCACATGAACTTCGTGGGGGCAGCCTGGGGCATCGACCTGGATAGAGCTGCCCACCTTGTGGGCCTTCCAGGAAAGCTCGGTACAGACGGGAGTGATGTCTCCAACTTGTACAGGGCTAACCGCATCAACAAGATCGAGACCTACTGCGTCACTGACGTCCTACAAACGGCGGCAGTCTACGTGAGATGGTTATTTGTGATGGGGGTTGTCAGCCCCGAGGAACTAGAGCTGTTCCACATGAGTATTCGTAACTACCAGCCCACACAAGGCACAGTCCAAGCAGCCTTTGACTTGATCAACTCTGAAGTCTCCATCTTCTAAATCGAGCGTAATAATGTCATCTGATAACGATCTTGCTTTCGTCTGCGGAGTCGCAGGAAGCTCCAGCCTTCAGGCAGGACTCCTACGCATGTTTACTTCCTTCCCCCTTGAGTCCGCCACTCTGCTACTGAAAGCGGATCCGAAAGCTTCATGGGACTCTTTCCAACTTGATGTGGATCAGGAGAGTAAGACACTCTGCTTCAGGTATGACCCCACGACCGTGTCGGCCCAAAAGCTCTCAGAGCGTATTGTGGCGGTGTGGGTTATCGCGTATACGCTAGACTCCACCCAGTGGAAGCTCTCATCGTTTGCGCCATTTGCAGAGCATGCCGAAGAGATTGCGGATTGCCTGCGTGACTCGGACATTACCAGCGAAGGCGACATCGCTAACTTCATGCATGACGTACTGGAGCTGGCCGCACGTTGGCTAGTCCACTACATCGATTGCTTTGATCTGGTCAAGACCACGAACAAGAACCTCCTGTTCGGCATCATGAGCGTGTTCGAGAACGGAGAACTCTCTCGCCGCCGTCGGGTGTGTGAGGCGCGGTTCGGGCTCAAGTCGTGGCTTGAGTTTGAGGCGCGTGAGGGTGCCACTGCGGAGGACTTCTGGCTGGATGACCTCGGTTACGACCCGAGCCGACCGTGGGAGCAGGTGGACACCAACATGGAGCGGATGTACGCTCTCACACCCGAGTCGTGCGAGATCCTGTCACAGAACCTGAGCAAGTGGGCTACGTGCGGCATCATCCTAGAGCCGAGCCACTATTTCAACGTCCCTACTGAGCTACCTTCATGGAGGCTCAAGAAGCCGCCGTCGAGGCAGGACATCCTCAACCACCTACTGACTTTCTGGGACCACTCCGCTAGCTTTGATGTGTCGTCCCACTGCCTTGAGATCGCACTGATGGTAGACGACCGGGCCGTAGGGACATTCAGTACACGGGAGTTCACGCGGGATGGCCTCATCCTGGATCCAAACGGAACCAACCCCACCGAACCAGTGTCGTTCTACGGCGATGACTTCGACGACTTCGAAGACGACGATGATGACCTTTTCGAGCACACCAGCAATGACGCTGGTCCCTACGAGTACACCCTAAACGCCGAGGAGGGTGACTTTGTCTTCTCTATGCCCTTCCACGGCGACCCCAACAAGTTCGGATTGAACTAAGGAACTATGAGATGCCTACCTCCACGATGTGGGACCCTGTAAACCCTCCTGCTGTCAAGACATTGACGGTGTGCGTGGTATCAGACACCCACGGCATGCAGGGGCAGATGAAGGCACTGCCCCAGGCTGACGCAGTCATTCATGCGGGTGACTTCACTGCACGTGGGGAGTACCAGCAAGTGCAATCCTTTGCTGATTGGGGAGACTCCATGAGTCTTCCTAAGCACCGACGGATCTGCATTGCAGGCAACCATGACATCTCGCTCCAGACGAAGCCTGAAGTCACGGAGCCGATAGTTCGTGAGGGCTGGACGTATTTGCGGGAGTGGGATACTGACCTTGAGGGTCTGAAAGTGTGGGGTTCACCTTGGAGCCCAATGTTCTTCCCAGAACATTGGTCTTTTCAGCTTCAGCGTGGCAGCCACGCCAGAGATCACTGGGCGGAGATGCCTGACGACGCCGACATCGTTGTCACTCATGGTCCTCCCTTTGGTTACGGTGACCTCACATCACGAGGCTATCACGTGGGTGACGTGGACCTTCTAGAGAGACTGAGAGTGGTGAAGCCTCGGCTTGTCGTGTGTGGTCACATTCACGAGGGGTATGGCGTTTATGCCACCGACTGGGGAGGCATGGTTGTAAATGCTTCAACGTGTACACTGGGCTACGCGCCAAAGAACAAGCCGATTGTTGTTAGACTACCGCAGGTGGGACACCAGTACAAGTGAATGAAAAGGGCAGAGAGCGTAACCTTCACGAAGATGATGGTGAAGGCGACCCCTTCAACACACTTTGGATCATTCTCATCCTAGGTGTGCTGTGTCTAGCTCAGTACTGCGGTATCCTACACCCGTAAACGAGAACTACCTTTCCAAGGACACGTATGAAACTCAGTCTTGAAGACGCCAATGCAATCGCCAAGGAAGTGAGCGCAGAACTGCGAGAGCTTGAGATCCCCGTTCGGGTCAACAAGAACTTCGTTCTCGCCATGTTCAAGGTGCAGAAGGCCCTCCACAAGGAGGCTAAGAAGCAGAAGGCGGCAAAGACCTAGACTTCCTCGTCCTCATCCAACAGAATGACACCATTCAGGTAGAGCCTGCGCTTCACGGCCGGGCTCTTTGTCTTTCTGTACTGCTCCCAGAGCTTCACCACGTCTGCAGTTGTGCCGACAGTAGTCTGTTCCCTGACCTCGTCGTATACGAGAGCCACGCCCTCAAACTCCTGCGACAGCTCCTCGAATACCTCACGAGGCGTAGGACTCAGTGGGTACTCGGAAGCCCCTGTGTAGCCTCTCCTGCCCATGCTCTTGATGTACTCTAGGGAGAGCCCGCGATTCCTGATGTACCCCACACAGAAACCGGCCAGGAAGAGCGCAGTGTCTCCCAGTCGTTGATGCACCTCAAACCTTCTGTGAGGCGACGGCTCGGAGGTGACCTCCATGAGGAGGTCGACCAGAGGTCGGTTCACGTCAAACGCTTTCGACGCCTGTCGGACCAGAAGGTCAACGATGTAGAACTCAGACCAGTGTGATAGTTTCAAGCCTACAGTGGACAGGGCCTTGTTCACTACTTCATGGAAGTAGGATTGAACAGGAGTGTCATCTATATCCACTGTAGGCTCCTTGGTCAGATATCGTCCAGCTCGTCCAGTCCCTCGATCTTGCTATGAATCTGTACCAGGACCTCGGGGAGGACTGAGTTCTTGAAGTACTCAGCTACCTCGGGGCCCTTCTTGTACATCAAGGGCTTGATGAGAGACTCTGGGTCGACGCCATTACCGTAGAAGTTGCGTAGGGCAAGTTCCACCAGCTTGGCATGCAGAGTCTTCCTCTGTGCGTCGGTGAGGGAGCTGACCTGCAAGTGCCCAGGGGTGGCTGCCGGAGCCGGTGCGGGGGCCGCTTCCGGTGCGGGTGCCTGCTCTACTGGAGCAGATGCCGGCTCTGCCGGAGTCGGTACCTTTTTCTTCTTGGGGTACGCAGCGATAGTGGCAGTTGCGATGTCCTGGAACACTTGGATAAATGCCGCCAGCTCGTCAGCACTGAGTACTGATGTGACGTCCCCCTCCACAAAGATCTTCGTACGAAGGTCTTCAAGGCTGAGAGAGTAGAGATCCTGAGGACCTAACAGGTCCTGTCGAAGCTTCGACAGCGCGTACAGAGCAGCGGTGTTGCCCTGGTGCTCCATGAACACCTTCTTCACAGTCTGGCCCGTAGGTACGAGGTTTGGAAGCTCACGATTGAGCAACCAAGCAGGAACCTGCGAGGCAGGGGCCGCCTCGGGCTCTTCTTCCTCAAGCTCAGGCTCTTCTTCCTCGTCGAAGTCGGGCTCTTCCTCAAGCTCCGGCTCTTCCTCAGGCTCTTCTGCCCCATCGAAGTCCGGCTCTTCGTTGTCGAAGTCTGGAGCCGGCTCTTCTTCAGGCTCTTCAGGCTCTTCGGTCTCTTCTGCCTTGGGATCTTCTTCCGGCTCGGGGTGGAACCCATCGCCAGCTTCGAAGTCAGACATGAAGTCGTCTTCGTCACTCTCGGAGACCTGTACCTGGATCTGCTTGATCTTGTCGGCGAGGTCGGCGTTGCCGTTGTCGCGAACTTCCTTCTCGATGACCTCAAGCTCACGCACAGTCTCTTCACGTGACTGCTCGTCTACCTCTCCGCCCTCAGAGACTTCCGTCGCGATCTCCTGGATGTTCTCCTTGGCCTTGTCGAGGTCAGAAGCAAGCTCCTCGTCGCCGATCTCTCGTGCCTTCTCCTGCGCGTACTCAACCTCTTCAATAAGCTCGGTACCGGAGACAGGTTCAAATTCCGCGAAGGGATCGTCGTCTACGCTGTCTTCGACCTTGTCGGCGAGTTCTTCCTCACCGTCCTCACGAAGATCCTCAACGACTTCCTCGACTACCTCTTCGGAGTCCTCAACCGTAGCGTCTGCGAGATCCTCAACCTCAGGTACTCGGATTCCGTCGACGATCTTACCGTCGGCGTCCGCAAGCCCATGGTCCTCTAGGAATGTCTGGATCTCAAGAATGTCGCCTATGTCAAGGTCCTCAGACGGGTTGTCTGTAAGGGCGTCAATTCCGTGGTCAATCAAGGCACGGAAGAGAATAGCCGTCTGCTGCGGGTCAGCTTCCATGGCGGCCACGTACTGATCAAAGATGGTGCCCTTGAGGTACTCCTGCTTGGCGTCTAGCGCCTCGTCCAGGTCACTCTGAGCCTCTTCTTCGACGTCAGAGGTGGGCGTGGCGGACTCTCCTGCCTCTTCCTCGACACTGTCGGTGGCGATCTCTTCCTCGGAGAGAACGTACTTGGCACAAGCCTGCTGCCAACGACGCTTCAGCTCCTCCCACATCTGCAGAAGGATCTTCCCCTCCTCGCCAGGGACCTGCTGAACCTCTGTAAGGAGGTCCGTCTCGGCCTGCTGGATGTCTCCCCAGGTGAACAGGTGAGTGCCGCCCATGGGAAGGTGAGCTGCTAGGAGGTTCTGAACGCTCTCGTTGAACGAGTCCAGAACGTCGGCCAGCACCCCAGGAGGAAGCTGAACCCACTCTCCGCCCTTGACTGCGATCTCTGGGATCTCCTGCTGAGCCGTCTCAATGTCGGAGACTTCCTCGACGTCCGCAGAGTCTGTAGTGGAAAGCTCCTCTTCGGCCTTATCAAAGTCCTCATCCGAAGGCTCAGGGGCCTCCTCTACGGGAGCCGAGTCTGTCTTGGCAAGGCTCTCCCCGGTGAGAGTACTCAAGGATAGAGACCTGGCCTCTTCCTTGGGAATGGAGGCGACCCAGGAGAAGAACTCCGAGAACAGGGTTGCGTCAACCGGAGAATCCTCATCGGCGCTAAGGCGTGAGAGGATGTCCTTTGCGTTCATACCCTCTACATCGATTAGGTACTGAAGCTTCTTCAGCTCTGCTAGAGCTGCTTCCTTGTCGTCGAGATCCTCGGCGTACTCGAAGAAGCGGTCGAACATATCGGTGTAGTGAGTCTCCTCTTCAACCGGTGTGACCACGTCATCATCGGGGGAAGGAGCCTCTTCGTCAAACTGCTCTTCAACTGGAGTAACCGCAGGAGCGCCTTCACCGAACAGAGAAGAGATACCCTCGTCGTCCAGGGAGTTCTGCAGGCCGAGCTTACGGTTCACCTGCGCGAGGTAGCTCCGCATGGACTGGAAAAGGAGGGCATGTGAGTCAGGCCCCTCAAGGCCGTACTTGGAGTCGTAATCCACAGCCCAGTCCAGGACCATGTCCAGGTTTCCGCCCTTCGACGCTACGTGACTCATCACCTTTAGCAAGCGATTCATCTTGGTAGTGGTCGCAGACGGTGGCTCAATGGCTTCCAACGACTCGTCACCCTCCTCCTTCGCCAGGAGTCGTGCCTCCTCCTTGAGGTTCCGGCGGAACGACCGCATGAACCGATCAAGATGCTCGCGGACGGGAACTACGCGGAGGTAGTCGTCGTAGGAGGGGAAACGCTTGTCGCCTGAGTAGAGGCCGGAGAAGTCAAACCCCTCTTCGCCCTGTGCATCAGGGTTGCGTGACAGGAACAGCTTGAGCTGCTTCACAATGGCCTGAACACGCTGGTGAGCGGGGCTCACCGAGGCGCCCTGGAGCTTCTTTTCCAGGTCTTCCAGTGAGAGGCCAGAGGTCAGCTTCCCGATTAGACCATGGAGTACCGCAGCTTCGTTCGCTGACTTGAGAGCTGGCTGCGCGTTGTGCAGAGTCTCGGCATCTTCAACTACGAACTGATCCTCAGCCTGGGGCTTTGTGATCTCGTCCTGCGACTCGGGAACAACATCCGTCTTCTGGTAGATGTCTGTGAGGTTGTAGACACCCGGCTTAACCTGAAGCTCGTCCAAGTTGTTGGCCAGGTAGTCTTCGACTGCCTCCAGGACTACATCCTGGTCGTCGAGCGCCATGCCCTTGGAGGGGCGAGGCTCGAACTCGTCGATGGGGTTCCCGTGGTACATGTGCTCCACGAGCTGGTCGATGAGGGCGCGGAACTGCTTCTGACGCAGCTGAAGAACCGCTGCCTTGTCCCCTGGGCGTACCGGGAGAGAGGCGTCTCGAATCTCCTCGAAGAGAGTCCGCTGTTCGCGCTTGGTGAAGTCCTTCTCGCGGGGAGTGAACTTCATCTTCTGGTCCTCGACCGGAACCGTCTGGAGCTTGGTCGTATCCCACTCAGAGGGGTTCTTGCCAAGTGCAGAGTAAAGAACCTTGGTTACGGCCGGGTAGATGCTGCTCTCAAGGTCAGAGAGTTCTCCCTTGAGGGAGTCTAGCTTCACCTCTTGACCTGACTCTTTGCCCTTGGCAGCGAGTCGCATGATCTTCTGGAGAAGGCTGAGGACGGCTGCGTTCTTACGCTTGTAGTCACGCTCGAACGCGTGCTCTGCCTCGGCACGTGCTTGCTGCCAGCCCTTGAGAGCCTTCTGGTACGACTTGTACTGAGTCTTTTGCTTTCCCTTTGGGTCAGACTCGTTGACGTAGTCGGCCTTCTGTGGTAGCGGCGGGATTTCCGCTGCGTCAGGAAGGTCAGGGAACGCCGCGACAAAAGCCTTCGTGTACAGCGCGCTGTCTTCATTGATGCCGACTTCGGTATCCCGAGCAACGTCCTGCTTTGAAGTGTCTCGCTTGGGGGCGCTGTCCAGGTCTACCTGCCGCTGCGACTTCCACTTCTCGTAGCGGCTGTCGAACTTGCTGGTGCTGGTGGAGCTACGACCGGTGAATCTACGGAGGAACTTCTGCTTCTCTTCGTCAGTCAGATCGGGAGGGTTTTTGAACAGGTGGTCGAGCTTGAAGGGCCCGGCTTCGTCGAAGTAGTTCTTCATGCGCACAGCGATGTCGTTGTGCTTCATGATGGGGTGGCGCTCCTTGCGCTCCATCAAGTCTTCGCGAAGCTCTTCCTTCTCTTCCTTGATCCTGTCTCGAAGGTCGAAGTACTGCTCGTCCTGCTTCTCCTTGACTCCATCTAGCTTGGAACGCTCCAGCTTGAGCTGAGTGACCTGTGACCGTAGCTCGGCGAGCTTGCTCCTGTCCTTATCAGACAGGTCCTTCATCCCCTCTACCATCTCCTGGAGATCGGAGACCTTGGCGAGGATGTTGGTGGCCCGGTCAGCCGCTAGCGCACGAGCCTTGGAACGCTCCAGGAAGTCTGGAAGAAACTCCATCTTCTCTTCCAGGGCCTCAAGACCTTCGTCTTCCCAGTCTTCGATGAAGTTGAAGTTGTCCGGAATGTTGGCAGCGTCGGTGCCCTTGTACTCCTTGGACCAAGCACGCACTAGCGCCTGGAACTTGTTCTTGAAGTTCGCGGGGGTCTCGCCAGCTTCCTCTGCATCCAGGATGCCCTGGATGACCTTCATCAGCTTCTCGATGAACTCGGCCTGTGGGCCGTCATTTGATGCGACGCTGGGGTCCTGAAGGAACTCCTCGTCGATGTCAAACTCAGGATCAGCAAGCCCCTGCATCTCTGAGGTAAGGGACTCAATCTCCTCGCGGATCCGGGAGGGATCGCTCTTACGTGCCTCTTCTAGGCTCGCCTCTGTGTCTGCGATCTCCTGGTCCAGCCTGTCGATGTTGTCTAGGGTCTGCTGACGCGCATCCTTGAGTGCCTGGAACTTAGCGGAGAACGTAGAGGGCTGAGACAGCTCCTTTTCAATCTTGGCGTCCAGACGCTTGACGTCGTGGTATAGCCAGTTCTTCAGGCTCTGCAGCGCCTTGCCCGGGTCCTGTGAAGGGTTGAAGACGTGGATCATCCACAACTTCCGCGCTACCTTATCGATATCCGCGTCGTCATGCGGGAGGCTGCTCTTTAGACGCTCTACGACTGGACGGCTGTCCCTGGCGGGCTTGGGGTCGTCAGCAGGTGAAATACCCTGCTCCCACTCGGACTCGTCTGCGTCTGCGTCGAGGTTGTCCTCACGCTCAGCCTGCTGACGCTTCCAGTGCTGGCGGTGGAGCTTGTCCACGTAACCAACGAAGTCCGGCGCCGCCTCGTTCATGGCGTCACGGAACTCATCTGTCTTCAGAAGGGCAGTGAGGATCGGGTCGAACTTCTCGATCGCCTTCTTATAGGTCTGACGGATCCCGTGAAGGTTCTGAGGGTCGGACGGGTCGGCGTAACCGAACTCGAACTTGGCAATCTGTTGAAGGCGCTTCTCGACCTTGCGAGGCCCGAGTAGGGTAACAGGAATAGACTTGAGCATCTTCTCCTCGGGATCGTCGTCCCGGCGGAGAGGACCTGGGATACCCCACATCCAACGCAGAATGTTTTCCTGATCCTGCGTGAGATTTGCGTACTCCAGCGTCGCTTCGAGCTTGTCAGCGATATCGTTCCACTGACGGACCCTATTCTCAGTGTCTTCCTCTGTGAGATCACCCTTCAAGAAGTCGCGAATCTGGGACGGCTTGAGGCCTAGCTTCTGACTGAAGAAAGACCAAACCTTGTCAGGCCGACTAGACTCCTTGCGCGGCTTCCCGCGCATGATGTTGCGGCGGTAGAACTTGGCAAGGGCATCAAGGGAAGGATCGTCAGTAAGCTCCCACTTCTCCTTGATGATGTCGAAGAGGTTGCTCTGTGCGCGCTCCAGGCGCTTCCTTACTTCTGTGACAGTGGTCTGGAACCCTGGGTCAGACTCTACCCCATTGAAAGGTGGCTTCGTAGCGATCTGTCGGAACGAGAGAACGTCTCCGTCCGTACCCAGGCCGAGTCGCCCTGCCAAGATTGCCCGGTCCTTGTCGTCGAGTCGACGGTCGTCCTCGACCATGATGATGTCAGCAAGGATGCTGAACCATTCCTCGGCCGTATCCTGGCTGCGGACCTGCTGCATCTGCTCGTAAGGGGTGGCGCCTTCCTCAGGTACCATCTCCTCAAAAGTCACCTCGTCTTCGTCGTCACCCCCGGTTGATACAGGTGTGACAAAACGAGAGGGTGTGACCTTCTTGTTGAGCTTGACATGAATGGTCTCTCCCGCGTTGGAGGGGGAGAATGTAAGGGTGCCCTTTGTCGGGTCCAGTACGTATTCATCAGCTCCAGGCTCTACTGAGCTGGCACCAGACGTGGCCTCTGTGACTGTGATCTCCTTCCCAATCATGTGAGGGGGAAGGTAGATGTAGTGCGAGGAGTACGACGCAGGGGCGAAAGCATCGTGCTTCTTGACGTAGTCCGCCTTATCCTTGACGCTACCTCCACGCATCACTACCAGCGGCAGAGACTTGCCAGAGGGCCCAAGAACGAGGAGCTTCTCTTTTCCGCCCTTCTTGGGGTAGGCGATACGACCGACGTTGTACTTGGTGTCTTCTTCAACGATGAAGGCCTTACCGCCCGCAGGCTTGAACTCCTTGCCGTCCGAGTCTCGTGTGACAGAGAATCCGCCGGGCTGAATGCCCCAGGCGTTCAGGGCTACAACACCGCCGCCGGGGGGCACCTCCACCGTCTTGGAGACTGAATGGACCTCGCTGGTGCTGGTCTCTTCCTTGTAGCGCTCGTAGAGCTTGCGGAGAGCCATGGGCAGCTTGCCGCCGCTCTTACCATCGCTGCGACCGAAGACCCAGGGGTTGTTGAGGAAGCGGACCTGAGCGTCGGTCTTCTTGGTTTCCTCTTCACCTTCAAGCTGGATCTCGTCGCCCTTGCCCTTACCCGCGTCGAAGTCGAAGTTGAGGGCCGCCTCCTGGATGGGTCCCAGCATGGCGTTGTATAGGTCCTGCAGCTCGATGCCCGCAGCTTCGAAGGTCTTGCGGATGCTGCGCCACGCCCCAGGAGACTTGCTGCCCGGGAAGTAGGTGGCCGGGTTCATGATGACGCGCAAGATCAGCGGCGTCACATAGCGCCCCAGCTCCTGTACCGTCCCGTTGACGTCCTGTGCTTGTGAGCGGAGGGAGTGAGAGTACTCCAAGAACTCAGGGTCCATTGACTTGTTGCCGAACTCGGCAAAGTCATCCCCAAACTCATCGTCACTGCTTACTGACTTGGCTGCCTCGTAGGACTTCTCTACCAGGAGGTAGGCCAAGGAGCTGAAGCGTGCGAGCTTGGGTGCAATCTCTTCGTCGACGAACGCACGAATGTGACGCTGTGCCTCAGCGTTGTGGTCGTCGTGCAGGTCGTGAAGCATCCCCTCAAGCTGCATGAACTCGTGGGTGAGATCGGGAATGGTTCTCTCGTCCTTGGACGAGGTGTCGGCTTCCTGCTCGTGCCGCAGGTTTTCAATCTCTCCCTCGATGTAGGGGATTGCCGTGTCAAGAACGAAGTCACGGTTCGGGTGAGATAGCAGGAGGGTCCAGATGTTACCCACACCAGACTGGATCTTGCGAAGAAGGTCCTCTTCACGCTCCGGTGTTAGCTTCTTGAACTTGGTGTGGGGCTTGTCCGCCAGGTAGTATTCTACTTTGACGTTCTGCCCAACGGCGTCTGGACCAAAGTACAGCTTGCCTGTGCTCGGGGCGTAGCCAACGCGACCGCGGTCGAGGTAAAAGCCCTCGGATGCGTTAGGATCGGGGCTGAAGAAGATCTCCATCTCACCTGTGAGAGGGTTCTTTCGCTTCTTCGGCTTTCCGTCCTTACCTACGACGGGTGACATGATGCGAGTTTGGAGCTGCTTCCTGGTCCCATCCTGGTCGATCAAGAACACGCGCATCTTGTGCTGAACGATGTCGACGCCCTTGTCGAGCGGCTTGGACGCACTCTGACTGACCTTGAACTTCTTGGTCAGCGGCTCCCACTCGAAGTTCTTCGGGTGCAGCTGCCACGGACCTGTCGCAGGAGCGTGGTGCGAGACGGCCTTCTCTGCCCGCTCGTCTACCTTCTTGTCGAGCTTCTTGGTGTCGAGCTTCGCCGCTTCGCTCTCGTCGATGTCATCGGAGCCATCGTCGTCATCGTCCTCAGACGAAGGAGCCTCGATCTCCTCATCGCCACGAAGCTCGGACTGTTCCAGCTCCTTGGCCAGGTCAAACCCAGAGTCTTCCGACTCCTCTCCGTCGGAGTCCTGGCTCTCCAGGTCACTTTCCTCGACGACGGTCATGCCCAACTCGTCTGCTTCTTCAGCAGACATGTTGGCGGAACGGATCTTCTTCTTAACGCTGTTGGAACGACGAGACATTGTCCCTCATGGGGTAGGGCTACTGTAAGATATTTGGCGTGGAAGGCGGAAGTTCTGGAGTCATGGGACCCCCTTCCAGCTCGTCGCCAAGTCCGAGGTCAAGCTCGCCGTCATCCTCGCTGCCGGAGTCCTTGTCCTTCTTGTCGTCAGGACCGACGCCCTTTTCAGGGAGTGAGTGCTCTACAGGCTTGTCCTTCTCTTCCTTGTGCTCACGGTCTGCAAGAGTCTGCAGCGTGCCCGTCAGCTCCTTGAGGTCACGAAGGGTGTGCACCTCATCGGCTAGCATGTCCTTGAGTGTCGCAAGGTCAGATGCCTTGATACCAGGAATGTCTTCCTGGTCAAGTTCAAGGAGCTTTGCCAGCTCCTCTGAGCTGTCTGCTAGCTTCTTTTCAAGCTTCTCGGTGAGGTCATGGAGTGACGCCACGTTCTTCTTGAACGGGTGCTTCTTGGGAAGAGTGCGCATCAGCGCAAGGAAAGAATCCGCGTTATCCTGCAGCACTGACAGTGCGTTCTCATCCTTCTCCGTGGTGTGAGTAATGGGGGCATCCACGCCGTCCATCTCGGAGAAGTTGATGGCCTCAATCAGGCGAGCAATACGCGGCTGCATGAGCAGCGGCGCGTTGCGGTGTACGTGACTGAGCTTTTTGAGTAGAGTTGACATCAGGACTTTGTGATATCGCGGGTTTGTTCCAATAGAGGATCCCACATCACAGGAGGGGGTCCGCTTACTTGGTCTAGATAAGGTCCGGGAGGCCTGTCTTCTATCGTGGGATGACCATTCTGTGGTCGGTTAGACATGGGGGACACGAGGTTGTCTGAGGCTTCCTTGTCTTCGGCGTCTACTTCGTCGGAAGACTCAGACTCGTGAAAAGGGGAGAGTCTTACTTCCACCCCGTCGATCTTCTCGGGGACCTCGTCCCGCATGGACTTTGGCGTAGTAGCGTGGACATGGATGACGGGTGCGCCATCCTCTCCCATGCTGGTGCGCATGTCCTTGACCCGTGGGTCCCCCTTGAACATGTCCTGGAGCTGGGCAAGGACATCATCCACGTCCGGATCAACCGGCGTGAACTTGATCTTGGTCTTGCTCTTCTGCTCTTCCTTGGGGACGTAGGTCTTAGTGGAGTCTACGCGTGGACCCTCCTCAACGACAGCGGCAGGGGCAGGCCCCTGGGCTGAGTCAGGCAGGTCCACGCTTGGGGCTAAAGGGGGCATCACCTCCTCGGGGGCCGGAAGAGGACCCGGGCCGCCGCAGGGGGAGTCCACCGGAGGAGCCATGTCCATAGGGACGGGAGCAGGTGGTGGCCCCATCCGAGGCATGAAGCGAAGCACAGGGTGAGCGGCAGGCGCAGGGGCTACAGGAGCCGGCGCAGGAGCCGCGTCACCTGGGAACCTACCAAAGCCGGGCGGAGGTGCCTCCGGCATCATGTCCCCGCTCGGAAGCTGGAAGATGTAGAAGCCGTTCCCTGTATCGAAGTGGGCAAGACCGTCGCCCATCATGCTAGGGGGAGGCGGCAAGGGAAGGTTTCCGCCGTCCATCATGGGAGGGGGCGGAGCCATGTGCTCACACGCGTCCTTCTCGAAGGGGCGAATCCACGGACGCTTGATGGTGAACTCCTTGCCGGAATCCAGCGCCTTTACCACGTAGTGCGGGCCACGCTTGGCCTTCTTGTCTACACGAACAAGCTCTACCATGGAGCTATCACCTGTGTCGGGATCCTTCTCCTGCCAACGGGTGCCTACCTCGGGAATGAGGCCCACTGCACCGTCTGCATAGCGGATCACGTCATCGCTGGAAGCAATGAGGTAGCTGCGACCCACACGGAGACGGTCCGCAAGGTTGGCGACGCGCTCCTTCAGCGGAGAGTCAGCGGGGAGAAGGTTCGCGATGTCGATGAGCTTCTCGCTCGTCTCTAACGAAGCCGTCGCCCGGTGCGCAGACATCTCATTCGACGGCCGAATGTACGTGAACATCAGACGCGCAGGCCCGTTGACCGCGGAGAACTTCGACAGGGGGAGGTCCTTGAAGCTTCGAATGCCGAAGTCCTTGTCGACAGAAATATCGACATCGTCAAGGATCTCGAAGATCTCAATCTTGTAGCCGAATTCGTCTCGGATCTCATTGAGAATGAACTTCAAGTCCTCCTCACGCTCGAACGGAATGTCGTACTGCCAAGAACCCGACTTAACGGCTTTCTTCTTACTGAGGAAGTCGCGGAACTCGGGGTCCCGTAGGGCGTTAGCCGTGAATGTGATCCGCATCATCGGACCAGCAACACGGACGGTCGAGGCGTGTCTGGGCATCTCAGTACCTTCACTTAGCGTTTCGAGTAGAATCTTATCGGCAGCCACAACTAGGTTTTTGCTAATGAAAACGGGTTCGTTGGCTACCAAATACACGTCATAAGTGAAGTTTCCCTTGCGCTTTGACTTGGGATATTGCTCCAGCATGACGCTAAGGCGGTCATCGGTGACCTTGCCAACGTACAGCTTTCCACCTCTACGGTCAGACTCTGTAAGAAGTTGGCGAATGAATGGGTCGGTCTCGGCTAGCTCGGCTAGCTTCTCCCTCATGGACTTGTTGCCCATCTCCTGGATGTTTCCCACCCAGTTGCCTTCCTTGAGGCGTACCCACGCCTTGCACTTGACGTACGAACCTTGAATGCCCGAAAGAGCCTGACATTCTTTGTTCTCCCAGCGGCAGAACGCGAAGTTCTCGGTGAGCTTGGTTGTACGCTCAGGCATGGAATGGTCCGGGCAGTCGTCCGCTTCAACCTTCCAGTTACCCTTGGCTCCGACATAGGCGGGAATGAGGCCTGCCTCTTCCACGACGTAGTTCTTGATCTTGTCCCGGGACTCTGCCACGCGGTGGGCGGCTAAGTCTGCGCGACGGTTCTTCAGTAACTTCTCTACCTGGTAGAGAACTTCATGTGGGCTCGCCAAGTTCAACTCCAGAGCCTCCGCGGCCTTCTTGAGCTGCGGCGTGGCTCCCTCTACGTACTCTTTGATGATTCCCAGGACCTGCTCACGCTTAGATGTCCAGAAATCGTCGATGTGGTTCCAGTAGGGGCGCACAGCAGCAAGAAACGCCGTCTTGGGCATATCCCTACCTGAGTGAGCACGAATCAGGTTGATGATCGACGACTCCATCTTGGCGTACTTGGTGTACGCTACCTGCATGGAGTTGTACGCTGTGGCCAGCTGCGACCTCATCTCGTCGGGTGTCAGAAAGTCCGTCTGAACCAGCGCGGTCACGTTCTTCTGTGCCTGATCGAGAAGACTGAGATGGGAGTCTAAGAGTGGGGCTACTTCTAGCTCGTTGATTTCGAGGAAGAACTTCCGACCTTCCTCGACCCGGTCGAGGTAGTCCACAGACATGGCCACCAAAGGAGCCAGGTTTCCAGCGACATTGTTCTTGACCAACGTCTGCCAGTCTGCAGGGCTCACCTCAAGGTAAGCCATAGCCATGTCATCGAGGTCTTTGCTCACAGCTCAGTCTCGGTGCTAAGGGCAAGGTAGGCACCTACAGCGTCCCCTCGCTTGAGCGCGGCCAGTACGGGGTCCTGGATTGGGTAGGGTGCTCCCTGTGCAACAGCGGAAAGGAGTAGCTTCCGCTCTCCCATGGTGGCCTGAAGCCTAGAATCTCCCTCGATAAGGGAATCTAGCTCCTCTACGGTAGCGGTGACCGTCTTCATGACGTCAGTGCCAACACGAGAAGCCGTGCGCTGTAGACCACACCGCCGAATGATGCACGCGGCCAACTCCTGGGTGTCGATGACCTTGTCGATGTTTTCAGCCAGAAGAGTCTTCAACTGATCCGCCATCTCGACGGAACGGCTACCACCGTAGAGCTGCATGTCAGGGCCCATGCTGCGCACAATACGAGCAGCCAGCCTCTCCATGTCTGCGTTTGAAACGATGGGGGTGTTAGTTTCAAACGCCTCGTTCGTGTATTCACGAAGCCTATCCCATGACTGTTCTTCTGCGTGCTTCTTCATGGTGCCGATGGTCTCTGCTGAAATGAGGTTGGGCTGGCTACGGCCAGGGGGAACTGCCATGTAATTGAAGTTCGCTGAAGGCGTACCTGAGGGTCCGCTGTCCTGACGCGACCTGGATTCCTGGCGATTTTTCTCGCGCAGTTGCGTAGCACGAGACTTTTCACCCTTGCGCCACAGTTCACAGATAATCTCCAAGGCGTCGGGATCCTTGACCAACTTCTTGTACTGGATCCCCACTTCGTTGAGGCTGTCGAAGAAGGCTTTTGGAGACTTGTCTCGCGATTTACGGAACTTGACGTACTGAACCTTCATCCCAGATTCAGGATCAACCTCTTCCCACATACGCATGTACCGAAGCTGGTGAGATTTCAGCAGCTTCGGTACAACGTTGCGAATGTCAACGCGCTTAGTCTGAGGCATCACCCCTCCGACGTGTACGGTTGAACAACTCAGAGAGCCTACGCAGCCTCTCCTCATCCTCGTCGATCTGCTGGATTTCCTCCAGCTCTTCCTTGACTTCCTCTTCCTTCTCAGCCGCTTCGCGGATCTCCTTCTCGGCCTCTTCGTGGATCTCCGCCAGATCCTCGCGCAGCTTCTCCTCCTGCTTCTTTAGTGGATCCGTGTCTACGTGGGTGGAGCCACGGCGGCGAAACAGAAAGACCGCCCCGAACACCGCTACCACTCCCCCGATGAGCCACAGGGCGTACTTCTTGGCAAGCTCAGGCTTCGTGAACACGAAGACAAGAACGAGGGCCAGTACGCCAAGCAGGATTCCTACAGTGAGGATGTCTTGAAGAATGAAGTCAAACATCAGAGGACGATGGGTTCGAACTGCGGAGGCACGCCCAGGCTCTCCTCGTACAGGCCCTCCACCCAGCAATGGATGGTGGCTTCCTGGACGGAATCCAGGTTCTCGATTGAGAAAGAGTGGTGTACGAGACCAGAACCCAGGTGAGTTGCAGCGAATTCATGCCACAGAAGCTGCCCTGAGGTCACTTCCTCGCTGAACATGATTGTCGAGAAGGCACCCGTGAGTATGGGATCATCACTGATTCCCAAGTCGAAAGTGTGGGTCAACGTCACCTGAACAGCGGCCGACGCTACATTTCGAAAGAAGATCTTGGGCTGGATGACGGGCGAGACAGGGAGGTTCGTTTCCAGCGCAGTGGAACGTGTCTCTGACGCATCGAGACGAAAGGGGTAGTGCTGTCGAAAGGAAACGAGCATGAATCAGTCCTTCAGGAGACGCCGTAAGCGTGCGCCAAGTGAGGCGAACCGGTGTGAGGGAGTCTCCCCAGAGTCAAGATAAGGTGAAACACCCTTCAATCCGCAGATTCGCTCAAAGTGAGCACGTGCCTTCGCCCACTGACGACGCACTGTTTTCGCGTCGTAGATGTCGTCGGCGTATTTCTTACAGACGTTACGCCAGATACTCTCAGCTTCCGGGTTCAGACGAGCAGGAGCGTTGTTGGGGGACGGTGTATTTTTCACAGCTGCTCCTCGATGCGCTTTTTGGACCTAAGCTCGTCGTTGGCGTCGCTGCCTGTGTCTAGCTGCTGCTTGAGCGGCGTATCAATGGGAGCAGCACACGTGACAGGAACCGTTTTGGCTAGGTCCCCTACCTGTGTCAGACCGTGACCTGCCAGCAGGGAGGCGGTCACATTTGCCTGTAGGTTGAAACGAGCAGGTGGATGGTTGAACAAGAACTTGAAGGACCCATCAGCGTTGCCGAACCTGCGGTCAAAGCAGATTTCAGCCACGGTAACTCCTCGGTGTATGAGGGAAGTAGTACCGGTCCCCACGAACTCGGGGTGTGCCAGCTGCTCATCCGAGTCTGGATCGTAGATCCATGCCTCTACGAGAACAGTATCACCGTCCTCGATGTACTCAGCTTTGACATCTAGGTAGAGGTTGGTGGGCATCTATTAGTCGGGGGATGGGGCCTTGAAGGTGGTTCCCTGTGACCCAACCGTGATGTTGCGGTTGTCCCAGATGATGGAGTCGGGGTCGGAGACCACAAGCGTGTAGCTGTCTACAATCGTGTCGGCGCCTGCATCATAGGAGTACGTGATGGTGCACACGTACTGATGAAACGTAGCTGCTTCGATGTTCAGTGCCCCAGAGTATAGGAAGCTGGACCCTGGAACGAGGGTTAGATCGATCTCGCCCAGCGTGCCCATGTCGAGATCCTTGACCATGGAACCTGTGTCCGGGTCAGTGCGGAAGATCTCACAGAGGGGATCGGCATCGGGGCTCACCAATGACCCGTCAGAGCGCTTGCACACTGTGGTGATCGCTACGTGGGACATCCCCTTGTGTGCGAGTAAAAACGACATCAGCTAAGGTCCATGACTGAGGGTAAATCGTTGTCGGAGATACTACGATTGAACGTGCGCCCAACACCAGACGTGGTCTCCCATGCCTTCAAGAGATCGTTGACCTGCTTGATCCACGCAATGATCTCACTCTTCTTCTGAGCTGCTGCCCTAAAAGATAGGGGCTTATGGAAGTACAGAGCTGCCCCCGTGTTGGTGCGGTGAATGTCACTCTCGATTCCAAGGACTCCCTCAAGCGCAGCCTTCTCATTCTCCAAGATGTTGACAATCGTGTCCTTGAGAGTGGTGCCGTCCTTGTCCTTGTGCCTGTCGGTGGGGGCGTTTGCCCAGATGATCATAGGACGGTAGTGCTGGTCGAAGTCCAGGAACCCAGAGAACCTATCCTGGCTGACCTCATTGACGGTCACCTGGTAGATGTCGGGGGTGAGCATCTTCTGCTCGGAGAATTCTAAGGTCGGGAGGTGTTGCCCTGACAGGTGACCTGGAGGAATCGTTGTCTTGATTACTGGGATGGTCTTGCCGTCATCTGACAGATCGTTGAACATCTTCTCGATCTCGTCCCAGCCCGACTTGTCCGTACGCTGCCCTGGCTCAACTCCCAGAATCTGAACGAACTTGTCGTGGTAGGCCTCCAGCTTGGCATTGTCGGAAGACACTAGAACTGCACGACTCCCAGTCGCCAGGTAGTCGGTCTGTACTGCTCCCTTGGAGTGCTCAGTGACCCTGCGGAGGATTCTACGGGCTTCCTCTGCCTTGGTCTTTGGGATGAGTACAGTGTAACGACCCCGGGGCTTCTCGAAGATATCGAGACCAGCGTTGAACTCCGAAGGATCGTCTTTGGTAACCTTACGGAGAAGGTTCCAAGCGATGGCGGCATCAACCGGCGAAACTGCGTAGTAGTGGGTGTCTGCGCTGTCCATTTCAAAGTTGAAGTCTAGAATCGACTTACTGAGATGGTACAGGGTAACGCTCTCCTGGGCGTCGCTGGTGCCCGCGTGTTGGTTGACAAACGCGCTGAGCTTGTCGTACTGGGCATCCATGAACTCGGACTGATGCGGGGAGGGACGGTGAGTTGACTCCGTGTCAACATGGTAGTTCTGACCGTCAAGCTCGATGCTCTTTACCGCACGGATGATCCCGTTCACGACGTTATCGAGCTTGAGGGGTGTTCCCTTAGGGGAATCCACTACTATGGCGTCTACCTCATGAATCTTGTCTAGCAGGGTCCTGAGGGGCTGATCGAGTGCACCAGGATTAGGTGCTCGGGGGTGCGCCCGCTCAGGCAACTCGAAGGTACCATTGGTGACTGAGTTGACCTTCTCGAACCGACGAATGAACGAAGGCAACAGGTAGCCGTTGTGTTCCAGTGTGGTCGCAACTGCCCAGAGCCCCTTGAGAATGTTCTTTCCCTGATCAGATCCCAGGACGCCGTGACTGTACATCACGGAGAAGATCGTGGACATCACGCGGTCGAACACCGTGGCGCTCACGCCAGGCGGGACCTCAGCAACCTTCAAGGTCGGGTCCGTCATGACTCGATGAGCGAGCTTCTGCAGTTCGATGGCCTGCTCTTCAAGTAGAATTTTGGTGATCGACATCGAATAACTCACTTCTTAGGTCGGATAGGAGCCCAACGCCCTAGGTCGTAGCCGTCTTTCTCAAGCTGCTGCCACAGCGCCTTCATCTTGCGCGCAGCAGGCCGGCTCATCGTGTAGCCCTCGTAGCAAAGACCGTTCGCCAGCTCCTTCATGGACCTATGGATGGTCGAGGACCCATGAACAGAGGTAGAAGAGGGACTAGCATCCTGCTTGTAGGCAGGGGTGCCCTTCCTTGCACACTCAGATAACCAGAACTTCTCCGCGAGAGCCCACTTATCAGAGTTGGCCTTTGGAGCCATGATCATCTTGCGCTTCTTCTTGTCACGCAAGATCGAGTTCCAGAGGGGAAGTGCCTGGGGAGAGCATCCCTGCGGGGGCTGACCTACCTTGGGCCGCCCACCACCAGCAGCTGTGCAGAGCTTTCGACGCTCCGCCTTGGGCATCGCAGCCGCTGTCCTCAAAATCTCCTTGAAGGGGGTCTCCTGTGGAGCGGACAATCCAAGGGCAGCAGCTCCCTCATCGAGGGTGGTGGGATTCCACACACGAGCTACAGCCAGGCGCAGGTCAGAAAGACTCACACTGGACTTGACGAACGTTTCCGCCGAGCGAACAGAGGCTTGCTTCGTGGTAAGTCCCAAGGTCTGAAGAGTGCCGAAGAACTCATGGGCGTAACGGTGCGGCAGCGCCTTGAAGATCTTCAAGAACGCGTCCTCACTTGCCAAGATCTCATACAGCTTCTCAGCCGACGCTGAGTACACCAGAGACCGCTGGGTTTCCAGGTCTGACATCAGGATCTCAGGCAAGCTCCGCGAGAAGTGAAATCTCAGCGGCGTTCTTCTGCCCGAGCTTGTACGCCAAGCGAAGGTCCTTGTTCAGCTTGGTTCCCTTACGAGCAGCAACCACTGAGCCAGCCACAGCCGCAACCAGACGAGTCGCAAGGGCTTCTGCACCCTTGAACCCAGCCTTGGTCAAGCTAGCCTGGATCTTGTTACGAACCTCCACGAAGTCCGGAGACTTGGACGCCGACTTGGCACCCGCCTGCGCGGCCTGGCTCATGCTTCCAATGAAGCTCTGAAGAAGCTGGGCTAACGTCTCGGGCGGAATCGCCTCCATCATCTTGGGAAGCTGCTTCATGACCTGAGGTCCCATCCGGCTAAGCATCGGTCCGATGCCTCGAATGAGGGCCATGAGAGCGGGGTTCGCCGTCTTCTGCAGGTCGGCAACTACGAGCTTGCGTAGGCGGGCCGCCGTGCGTAGCATCTTCTTCTGTTCCGGGGTCCGGTTCATGATTCAAATCCTCTTGTGTAGGGGCAAGCCCTTAGGAAACTCTGGGCCCTCAATGGTTTCGTACGTTTGAGGTGCCTTGACGTAGGTCACGATGTGAGGATCTGTACCGGGAAATAGTGGGCCAAGGCCTTCTTTGTCCTCCGCCTCATCCATCTCTCCAGCGTCATCCTCGTCTTCTGCGTCCGGCAGAAGCTTGGTAATTCTATCAGCTACTTCCAGGCCTCGATCCTCGGCTACAGCCCTTACGTACCTAAGTCTAGATAACAGGGAGGCAGGGACGTATTGTGCAAGTACTTGATATTGCATCATGAGTGCAGACCCGTGGGTCTCCACACCCAGGACGTTCACCTTCATCTCCTTGCCGTCAATGGCAAGCTTGATGGCGCCACGGGCATCCAGCACAAGGTCTTCGTACTTGGGGCTGAGAAGGTTGAAGATCAATCTCCCTGAGTGCTCCTCTACCACCTCGATGTCAGCGCGAGAGTTGCCGATCTGCATGTAGCTCTGCTTGCCCGCGGCCATGCGCTTAGGCATGTCGCCTAGGTAGAGCGGGGTCATCTGCTCGTCGCCTCGGCAGACCATGATATGGTCAACCGTCCAGGCAACGGAGGGACACACCTTCTTCTCCCCTGGGCCGTCTACGTAATCGAGCGTTGTGTGCGGCTTGTACTGGTCGTACGCGAACTTAGTGTCCACAAGACCTGGGAACTTGAACTCCAGGAACGCCACAATCTCAGTGTGCAGGTAGTCGTGTGGGGTCCTAATGTTGGCTACCCAGGGATATTTCCCCTCGTCGGACGGGTTCAGGAAGACCTGAGAGCCGTCTGTCATGGCGTCGAAGCTCCTGAATTTCTTCAGGAAATCGCGGAGCTTGTTGCGTACGCTGTCGTAGTCTTCCTCAGACAGCTCAGGCATGTAGCAGAGCGTGACGTGAGGTGCGTACTCCAGGTCATCGGCGTAGGGGAGGCCCAGATTGGTAGGTACCTGGAGGGACAGAACACCGGAGCGCGACTTCGCCGCCATCTTGGGGGACTGATCTGCAGATGTGAAGGCGAACGAGAGCGCGAAGGGAGAGTCAGCGTACTCTTCGAGCGTCCCACCAGCGGGGATCTCCGTCATGCCTGCCAGAGTACCTCGAAAAGAGTCAGTTGAGATCTTGAACTCAACTGTGTGTCCCTTTTGGCTCTTCAGGAAGTTGTAGTCACTGATGATGTCGTCGACAGACGAGTACCCACCGTCCCGCGCCCATGTGAACTCGATGACCAGGTTGACACCATCGGCGATGGCGTTGAGAAGTGTACCATCCCACGACTTCCCGCTTACAGAGAAGTGGACATCCCGGTTGAGATACTTGGTAAAAATCCTCTCGGCAGACTCCGGATCTAGGATTCTATCAGCTACCTTGAGAACCAACATGATGAACCTACTTGTCGAGGCAGCGGCGAATCGCCTGCTCAAGCCCTTCGACCCAGCGGCGGCAAGTAGCCGCCTTGGAGCAGAAGAAGGTCGTCCGATCGAACGTGTACGCGTCGACTCCGTCGAGGCGGAACTTCTCCATCAGCGTGCGCCCGTCATTACCCTGGACAGCCTCAACTGTGAGCCCGTAGGACTCCAGCTGGTACCAGGTGCAGGGCTTGGGTAGGGCCGTGTTCTTGCCGCTTCTGCGCTTTGAGGAGGCATCGGCGGGACAAACCGAGAACTTGTAGGCAGACTTGGCCTTCACCATCTTGGCCAGGTCCATAACTGCCTCGGCGTCAAGGCCTGTAGGCGGACGAGTCGCCAGAAGCAGGCAATCACCCCCATCGCAGAGGACGTGCTCCCCTACGTTGGCGCGAGGTCCGGTGACGGTGTTGGATGACGGCTTGACCTTGGTGGGTCCACCCTTGAAAGAAAAGCCCTCAGCCTGCATGGCCTGCTTGAGTCGGATCAGAAGACGCATCACACGGTCGTTCTGTGTGTAGCTGGTCTTGTCCACCACGTGCTGCATGATCTGGTCATACAGATTCTCGGCATCGGTGGAATAGTTCCCCCGCGGCTTGGTCGACCGCTTCTTGGTCGTCTTTTTCTTCGCAGGGGACTTCTTCTTGGATGTAGTCTTCTTGGTGGACTTCGTCTTCTTGGCGGGGGCCTTCTTCTTAGTGGTCTTTTTCTTGGTCGTCTTCTTACGTCCTGCAAGGACGCGCAGACGCTCAGCGATCACAGTACTCATGACTTACCTAGCTTGCGAAGGGCGACGCGGTAACGGAACAGCGCCTCAGCGCTGGCGTCGTAGTTGGTGCTGGCTGTGCGGAGGCTGGCTCGGTCGAACACCTCTTCCATCGCCTGCGAGGACTCTACGGAGGCCAGGACTTCTTCGTAGATGCGGTGGACCAGCCCATCGTCGTGCAGCTTTCCCGCCGCTGCGGTGATATGCTCGGCAGCCGCGAGCACGGCATCAGCTACCACCTCGCGAGGGTCGCGTGCAGGGGAAATCAGGCGGTTCAGGCGCTCCAACTTGTCTAGACGAGCCGTTACCTTGGCAATCCTGGTCTGTAGGTCTTCTCTCATGAGTCACCTGATAGCGTGTTCAAAATGCGGTCGTAGCGCTTGGAGATGAAGGCAAACTGGTCAGCGGTCTTCCGGTTGTTCCGGATGGATTCTGCCAGTAAGGGCAAGTCGCCCTCCTTCAGTGCCTTCTCCATATCGCTAGATAGCGCGTAAAATTGGTCTGCCATCTTACCTGTATCGGCAGCCAGCTCACGGAAATACCGCAGCAGCTTGGCTGTCCGCGCTACCTTGCGCAGACGATCGGTTAAATGACCTCGCATGTGGCCCAGATAATGTGTACTAGGCATTTGTTCAACGAGAAAGCGAGCTTTGCCAACCCTGGCCATACTATACGTAAAGGAGGACCTTATGGCTACGCATTTCATTGCGATCTTCCCCTCGTGGAGCGAGAATATGCCCGCGTGGGCCCGGTTCCCTCAGTGGGGAGAGTGGGATCCGCACACTGGGCGCTACTACCACGGGGGTTCGTCATCCTACATGACCTTCGAGAACGCCGAAGACATAGACCTTGTGCTGTACCTGGGTAAGGCTGAGACCGAGGAAGACGAGGACGCACTGGTAGATACAGCTCAGCAACTGCTGAGCGACGCGTTTCCGCCGCTGGAAGGCTGCGCAGAGGACTTGGCCACGTGCTTCAACGGGTGGATCAGCCCCGACGGGCGTATCTTCCCCTGCTTTTCCGAGTCCCACAAGTTCCTGGCATCCAGGCTTCAGAAAAAGGAGGGCATTCCCGACACGCAGGACAGGAGAGACACGTGGCTCTCCAGTCTTGCGGAGGATTCCCTGCTCGCGTCGGGGTGGGTGAAGGTCTCCCTGATCTACTGGTTCCGGAACCCTGAGCACTTGGTAACAGCACGGCAGAGTCGTGTAGCGGAACGCATGAGGGAAATCGGAGATTGTCCCACTTTCAGGCGGGCGGCATCTGACTTTTTGAAGGATAGGCTATAGATCATGGGATGTTGGAGCGAAACTTGTGTACTTTCACGGATGCCAATCGAGGGAGGCGACCGTGTCGTCTTGTTGCTGATCGTTGAGTCGCCGTACACCGACCGGTTCTCTCAGTACTGGACTCGCAGTCTTCCGATCTACGGGAAGTACGACGACTACGGCGGCATTGACCTGGACGACTCCATTGGGGACGAGGAGGACAAGGCAAACCAGCTCGTCTGGCACTACATGTGTCGCCTTTTCGAGGAAGATCTCTACGAGGGACCCAACACCCGGGACCTGGGACAACCGGCGCCATCGAAAGCACTGCTCAGTCCTGCCAATATTCTGAGTTGGGTGAGTGAGGGTGACCTCTATATCGAAGACGACGCGAGATTTTCCGATGCAGAGGCAGACAAGAAACTACAAGTGCATCAGGTCTTGGTTCGAGCGGACATCTGGGAGGCCTTCCTGGGTCAGGTCGTGTCCAGTACAAACCTGCCGGACGTGGAGTTTGTCTTTGAGTACCTGAAGGGGAAATACCAGGGGCAAGTCCGGCGCACCAAGGCTGCGGCTGAGCTACTCGACAAGCTTTCCGATGAAGATTCAGAAGCTCTCACGGAAATCAGAGAGCTGGCCTCCGGGCTGTCGCACTACCAGTACCCTGGCCGGGTCGTGATCGGGACCCGTTCCCATGTCGACACCCTCAAAATGCTCGCGCAGGACGCAGCAGAGGGGCTGGATGATCCTAACAACGAGATGGTTCTCCGACGAGCGGCGGAGCTTTGCTTCGTAGAGAGCGTCATGCGGGAGTCGCGTATGGAATGGTATCCTGTACGCGAGGGCACTGGGAGTCAGTACGTCAACGAAGGCATGACCACGCAGCTGCACCTCGAAATGGCCAGAGCGGGACTCCGCAGGATGATTCGAAACTACGACGATATGCAAGACGAGGACGGTCTGCTAGACCATCAGCTGACCTGCATTGATGCCCTAGTAGAGAGCCTCGTAGAAACCCTGAAAGCTGAGGGGAAGACACATGACTGAGGGAAAGTTGAGTGAGCCGCTACTCGTTACGGGTGACGACGGGTGGCCGGAGTACTACTCGATCGCCAAGACGATGGAGGACCTTCGACGAGATGTCGAGGGGATACTCAGTGATGGAGAACACGCAGTCACCGACATCAGTCTCTGGAAGCGGGTGGAAGATCTTCCCGAGGAGCCGGAGCGCGGGAGGTACGTCATCGCGCTCGCGTACACGTCGGATGGTGAGCCGTTCGATGTACAGGGCGAGATGTTCTGCCACGAGACGATCCATCAAGGGCTTCAGCTATCGGAGCGGGACAACGAGAGAGCTGTCGACTGGGCGTGTCAGGTCTGGATGGAGGTCGAGGTGGATATCGACACCCGCACCACAGTGAGCGGTATCTGGCTCCCGAAGTCGAAGCAGCGCAAGAGGCGAAAGCGTTTAGCCTAGCTTCTACAAGCGAACGAGAAAAAGCCCCGTTGGAATGCTCCAACGGGGCTTTTTCTCGTCCTTGAACTACGTCTAGTTATCGGGTAGCTTTGGCCACAGGCGCCAAACGATGGTGAAGCCACCAAATATGTACCCGTCGTCATCAGTACAGGGTAACCACTTACCGGTCCACACCTTATTGGCGAAAGAAACTGGCATGCATAGTAATATCCACAGTACCCCTACGACGGGAGAGAGTACAAGTAGGAACGGTGTCAACATCACCCGCATGACGCGGACAGTGAGATAACTAGGCTTCTGATCTTGTACCGGGGCTGTCCGGTACGGCCCGTCTCCAGTTTCCTCGTTGGTCATGTACATTCGGGATTCCTTCTAGTTTCTAGAGTGCGGTTCAGGCACGCCTGAATGATGTTGAAGCACTCCTGAGGGGATTTGGTCTCTGCAATGTGCGCAGTTCCTGTGGCCCGCTCCAGCCACTGGTAGGCCTGAGTGCGGCTGATTCGTGGCCTCTTGGAGTGTGGCGCTCCCTTCCACAGGAGATCGAAGACCTCATGGGCAGCCTTCCGCCAGTGACGCAGCTCTTCCCTGGCGGGACGACCAAGAGGCCTGCCATCCGCGTGGGCGCCCACCCTGGCGTCACAATCTGGCCATGCCTCGCAGCTGTAGTAGTTCCCATACTCGCCACAGAGGTAAGCCATGTGACTGCCACAGTAAGGGCAGTCCATGTCTACGCTACTCATTGATCTTCAACCGATACATACGAGCAAACGAACGTAGGCTCCATTCCATTCTGTGCGGTATTTCCCACATGTCATGCGCTGCACGTAGGCTCTTGAGCCAAGTTACGTTCGGCGCTGGCATACCAATGCTATGACTCAGTACCTCAGTAAGGTCTGAGATATCGCGGCCTTCCATGTCTGGGGTGTAGTCCTCGTCTCGGATAGCCCATCCAATTGCACAACGACGGTTGTCCTCTCCGCGCAGAGCACACACTAGGGTTTGATTGTTGCAGTAGTCTTTGACTACAACAGATCTCTCAAAGCCCTGGCTCTTGAGCCCCGCCCAGGCCAAATCAAAGATGGCCTGCTGTGCTGCGGTATCGGTCGATTCCTGTGTCATGCTTCCCTAGTATGCGCAGGGTTGGACAGTGCCGTTACATCCACTCCGCCCTCACACCCAGCAGCTCTAACAACTGGGCTAGGTCGAGAGTTTCGAGGCTACCCTCAGACAGAACGCTGGGGTGATCTATTGACGCCGAAGGCAGGACCCACGCGGGTGAATCTAGCGACAGTAATACGGGGCCTGCGATTCCACTAGTCTGCCGCTTTCGAATTTCCTCCAGCAAGGCAGGCAGTGGAAGCAAGTCCAGACCTTCAGGTGTCTTAGTCACTCTGCGACTGCTTGTGCTTACGGTACGAAGCCATGAGAGCAGGGACATCAAGCCCCTGCAGCCCAGTTTCGAGGGAGGCGCGAACCACTGCGCCGAAGAGGGTGTCCTTCAGGCGCTGGTCGGCGGGAAGCTCCGCGTACGGAACCATGCAAGGGTGGGTCTTGGCGTCCGCGTCCTTGACTTCACCATACACCCAGCCGTCCTTGGCCTTGTGCTCCATCCAACCCTCGTGGGACTGCTCCGGAGTCCTGTCGGGATCGGATGCAATGGCGATGGCGCCCTCCATAGCGGAGGCACGCTGCCACTCTGGCGCGTCATTCCACGGCACCTGCGAAGTGTAACCAAGCGATTCGCAGTACGCACGGTTGACCTCGTGAGCCATGCGAGCGGCCTCTCCCACGGCGGTCATAAACTCCACGGCGTCCATAAAGGAAACATTGTCAGTTGTCTTAGTCATTTCAGTCATTACATTTACGGGGAGTCTATCAACTCCCACGGTCAGTCTTTGTAGGGTCTCAGGGGACAGCTCGTAGCTTGTTATCTTGAACGCCGCGTCTGGTGGCGTTTCAACCTTCTTGCGAGTCCACATATCGTCGTTCGGGTCAGGCACAACATGATCTGGGTCGGGGACAGGAGCCTCTGCCTGCACACGTCTCAGGGTTCCAACAGAAGCTGGGGACTTCACTGCGTACGTCGAGACGCGGATCTGCCGGGTAGGGAAGCCGCTCGTAGGACTGAACCGTCCCAAACGGCTCAGCACGCTCGCGGATCTCAGCTTCCGTAGCCGCCTCCCTATCGCCCCGAAACCTCTCACGCGCCTCTGGCGTCTTCATAGGCGTAATGGGGTACCAACTTACGTCAACTTCGATCGTACCTGCCGACCGATTGGCGAACTTCACCCAGTAGAAAGTCATCACTTAGCTCCTGTCACTCAGCACACTGGCAGGTTTCATCACTGGACTGATCCAGCGATGGGACCGCGTAGAAACGGTAGATCTGTATACCAACCAAGATGGTAAAAGACACCACAAATACAGCCCCCGAAAGTACCAGCAGAGGGCGGTAGGCATTGAGGACAAAGGCGACGAGCAGCCTGTGCCACTCACTCATCGTCACCTCTAGACTTGAGGTACGACTCGTGAATTACAAGCGCCTCCAGGGGGAATACCTCCTCATGCGCAGGTCCCCAAACCACGTCGTGGTGGTAGTCGGTGTAGACTGGTTCAAACCATTTGACGCCCACACTGAGAAGGCGGTCGTAGTCATTCTTGTTGAGCTTGCATACGGTCAGCAGGGGGCTGCCGCTCTTCAGCCGCACCACGTCGCCAACATTGAGAGTTGTCTTTTCTTCCGAAGCCATGATCTGTTCCTTTGTGTTGTTAGATCGCACCGGTAGTGCGTTTACAGGTGAGTTGCTCTTGTACGGCGCATTCCCGCGCCAAGCACTCTCCGGCGGGAGTTTGCGAAGGGTGAAGGTGGGGGCGTCCTCCGGCCACCGCCAGTTAGTATCGCGCCCAGCACCAGGCTGTAGGCCCCCGAACTTGTAAGGACCCTCACCGTTAATTTCAGCAAAACAAGTGAAGGTGGTAGACGTGGCCTCGACAACTTCCGCGTCCTGCCAATGTACGATGTACCTGAGAGACACGTGACCCTGGAAAGGCTCCTCCCTTGTCTCCGCCCAACGGACCTGAACTACGTCCCCAACCTCAACGGGTCGGCGTGTATCTGTCGTGCTCACTGCGTGCTCCTCGTCCAGCCGATACAGCCCCGGCAGGGTGAGTTTACAGCGTCACCGGGACGTAGCCCGGAACCTGTGGTCGGGGTTCTGCCGCAGGAAGTAGATGAAGCGGTGACTGTCCACCTCAAACTGGAATTGGCCCTCCCTGTCGAGCACCAGGAGACGATGAGAGGTAGTGTTGTTACCCTCCACCTTCTCCAGAGCCTGCAGAACCTCAAAGCGGTGCCCCAGCCCAAGACTGTCCACACGACTCTGTGCGGCACTCACGGGGTCTTTCTTCTCGAAAAAGGTAACTTCAGGCCCGTACTTCTTACACTTGCCGAAGAATCCACCCAGAACTCGGGTGAATTCGTCGTTTGTGCGCTTGTCCCTCACCCGGAGGGTCCAGAACATACGGCCACTTGTCTTGGTGCGTGACGGGATAGCTTCCTGTACCTCCAAGATGGAGTCGAGTCCCATCTTTGTAAGCCGCTGGTTTGCCTTCACCACCTTTGCTTGGCGCACTTCCTTCCCAGGAAGGGGCAGCTCAGCCCGGCTGTTGTCTCGCCGGGTTAGTGGTGGAGCCTCTTCTGGCGAGGAGGGCGGCAGCGAGGAGGTTTCCCGGAGTTCGAGGGTCCATTTCGCTTGTCCACAATCCCATATCCGGGTGTAGCCCGCGTCTACCCCCGACGACCCGGGGTACTTCATGCGATGGAGCGTCTCTGTTCCGTTGGTCCACTTGAATGAGGGGTACTCAGACACCTTGGTCCAGCCTTGGGCCTCCAGGTGAGATCCGTCTCCATACCTACGGTCCACGAACGTTTGGATCATAGCGGGGTCATAGTGGTTGATGACGTGACGCAGCAGCCTGCTCCATCCACCGGGGACAGCGTGGCCTCCCCGAGTACAGAACCGACTGATGTCTAGAAGCTCACCTACCTGCACCCACCTCACCTGCATGGCGCACAGGGTCTCCCCTCGGTACGACAGTGAGAAAACCTGACCGGAACCCCTGCCCATGAGGTGATGAGTATCGAAGAACTCAGCACTCCCAGGAACTATGGTACATTTCCGCGCTCCTGTTGTGGTACTCTTCCCTACCGCGTGGCCCAGGATGGAACGTACTGCCTCAGTCCTGAAAGTGATCTCATCTGACCGAAAGAACAAAGGGCGGTACCCCAGTGCCTCGAACTCTCTCCTGCGGTGCAGGTGGTGGTTTCGTCCTTTCCCCGTAGCTTCTGAGTGGAAGTACAATCCGTCGCACTCGATCACCACGTCGTAACCAGGAACCAGGAAGTCGGGGCGTAGAGTGGACCCGGGAAGCTCCTTGTTATGAATGTAAGGCACTCCCAGGTCTGTAAGAAGCTGGGACACTACATTCTCGATGACGGTGCCCGTACCACGAACCAGGTCTGGTACCTTGGCAGTCCCACAGTTAGCCACCAACGCCCGTGCATAGGTGTTGGATATCCCGTTGGCAGCCGCCCATTCATCGATGGGCTGACCTTCAACGATAGTGGTCAGCCCTTTGTCGATGAAGGCCTTTTTGGTGAGGGAAGACCGCTCCTCTGATGTTGGACTGAAAAGTCTGTCGGGATTCTTCTTTAGCTCACGGATGAATGCAGGACCACTGTAGGTAAACTCACAATCACGGTTGATGTCCACGATGGTGAAATGGTACGTGGTCTTTAGAACCTTACCCTCAGTACTGATGCGAGCGGTCTTCTTGTTCAGGTCGAGCACCTGGTACGTGGAGGGTTTCAAGGCGTCTGTTTTTGCCTGAAGGCGGGTAACGGCTCGGTTCCTCTCCTCATCTGAGGTGGGGATCTCTTTCACGGAGGTCTTTGACGCGCTGGGGGTGCGGATCTCGTAGGTAGGACTGTCCCGCAAGTTCTTGATGACCTTCATCAGGTTCTTACGCAGAACCTCTTCCCCCGTAGCCAGGACACGAAGCCGGACCCCAAGATTTGTCCCTGTGGAGGGGACCACCTCCACCACTTGGTACTTACCAGGACGCAAGCTGTCGATTACCTGCTGGTAGTGCAGCACTCTGTGCGTTGGTTGTGTGGCCATGGTACTGCTATATAGCTCAGTAGAAAGGAACTAGCAACTGGAAAGTGCAACTTTGGTGGTTAAAATGAAAAACCCCCTTCGAGATAGTCTCGAAGGGGGTTCACAAGGCCTTGACCCATTTGGCTTGACCGCAGTCGTAGAGCCGGTCGTACCCGAAGTCGTACCCGGTTTTGCCGCGGAACTTGGTCCGGGCGTACCGCTCTAACTCTCCTTTGACCCAGGAGAACGAGGGCTCCGGAGGGTCCTTGCTCTTCTTCACCCACCCCTGCTTGCTGAGGTAGCTGCCGTCGCCGTAGCGAAGGTCGATGAAAGTAAGGACGGACTTCGCAGATGGAAAGGCTTCCCGCACACCGTGTGTGAGGAGCCGAGAGAAACCACCCACGACGGAGGTGCCCATGGCGGGGGAAAATCTGGCCACTTCCAGCAGCTGATCCTCCTTACTCTTCCACTTGAGCTGCATCCCAGCTACGGGTTGGCCCTGGTGAAAGAGGCCGAAGGAGGAGCCCCGACCACGCCCCATGAGGTGATTCGTGTCGAAGAACGACGGGCTCAACTCAGCGAACTCAAGCTTCCGGGCAAAATGCCGGGCTGTGGATTTGCCTAGGTGGTTCATCAGGATGGAGCGACAGATCTCAGGCTTGTAGGTAAGCTCGTCGGACAGAAAGAAGAACGGACGAATGCCCCGCTTGAGGTAGCGGAGTCGCCTGTTCCGATGGTGAAACATCGCCTTTTTGCGCGCTTCTGCCTCGGGCAGATCTGCGTACCGTGACTCCAGGGCGAACATGAACCCGTGCCAATAGTTGCCCTCACACTCAATAGCTACGTTGTGGTCGGGAAGGTAGAAGTCCGGCCGCATCTTGCTGCCGGGCAGTTGAGAGTCGTGGACGTAGGGAAGCCCTTCTTCATGGAGCCACGACTCTACCAAGGCCTCAATGTTCGTCTTACCACGGTTGCACGTGGCCACCAGGCCCTCGACGTCACCAAGGTTCCGCATGTTGGTGCGAAGGGTGATTGGCGACACCTCAAGGAGGTCCGCAAGTTCCTGAAGTGAGCGTCCCCCAAAGACCTTGGTGGTCCCGTTCTCACCCATCTTTGCCTGCCGGGTCTGCGCTGATGGTGCGAACACAAACTCCGGGTCGGAGCGTAGCTTCTTGAGGAACTTCTGCGCGGGGGCGGTCACCTCACGGTCGTCTCGCTGGTCCAGCACACGCAGGTGGACCATGGGCTTGCCGTTTCGCCTGTCTTTTCTGTCGACCTCCAGGAGCTTCAGGTGCGGCGCCTGGCTGTCGAACATGGCCTGGTACCACTCAAAGGAAGATTGCGAAGGGAGCCCAACCTTGGCAGGGAGCCGGCTCCGGTTGAGGCCCATGTCCTTCGAGATGGAAGAAATAGACTCCCCCGACGCCCACCTCTTGATGACGGTACGCGACAGCTCATCCGAAGTCTTTTCTAGCAACCCGTGAAGCACGGACCCAGGGGCGCAGGGCTCGAAGGCCGCGTCCCGGTAGACGGCTAGAGGATCATGGGGAGGATCGAAGTCGAAGTCTGGATCGGAGCCTTGCCCCAGAAGGTCTTTGAGGGGGACTTTCTCGATGCTCTCGGCCTTCAGCGATAAGGCAACTACCATGCAGGTGTCGTCGTCCCGGTAGGACGCGGAGAGGACCCTGAAACGACCCTTACCGATGGTATCGTCCAGCTTCTCCTGGCAGAGATCTTCCAGGACACCCTGGTGTTTGAACTGGTGGTAAGGGTTGACCCGAAGGCTATAACCCAGCTTGTGACCCCTTTTCTTGAAACTCCTTTTGTTGGAGTTGTCATAGAGGAGCCAGTAATCACCTTTAGGGTGAGGTAACACCCTGAGAAGCCTGAACCTATTATCGTGGGGATAGGTGGCTAACAGCTTTCTTGCTTTCTTTAACTTTTCTGAGGGCATTATGCCTCTCCCGTTCGGTCTCGTTAGATCTGCCGTTACCAGGGTCTTTACAGGTCCGTACGTAGGAAAGTCGCTTTAGCTATGAGAACAAGGCTTTTCTTAGTGATTTCAGCTAGTTATCAGGCTTTTAGGATCGACCACTACCAAGCTCTTTTTATGCCTTAAAAAGAAAAGCCCCGTTCGCAGTGCGAACGGGGCTTTTCTCAATGGTTTCAGCTAGTTATCAGACGCGAACGCCACGATCACACGCTCGGCCATTGACGATCAGCTGCGATTGGATCTGCTCCATGAACCAACCACGACGCGCACGACCCAGGTTGTACTGGTCGATCGCCCTGGAATCCAGTTCCTTGCGCTGGAGAATCGCGCCAAGCGTCACGGGTGACGCGGTGACGTAAACCTCACCAGGCTGCAGGACCTGCAGGGTGTCGTAGCGGAAGCCGTCTGTGATGATTTCCATGCCGAGCATGGAACCAAGACGACCCTCAAGGATAAGCTCATGCTTGTGGACCTGGTCCCACCAAGCAACAAAGTCGGCATCTGCGATGATGTCATCCCAGATGTCGAAGCTGATGAGCATGGTGGACGCCGGGGTGCCCCAGCGGTTGACCTGGGTACGGAGCGTGGTCAGCACGGACGGGTTGAACGTTGTGAACATCACAAGCTCGTTGAACGTTGTGCTGGCCTGGTTGAGAAGCGCGCGGGTGATGAGGTCCTCGCGGCGAAGAATCGCCTCAAGGCCGTCCTGGAACTTCGTTGTTTGTTACTGATCAGTAGTTGGACCGTATAAATCCAACCACTAACCGGGAAGGTCATTTCTGCCTTCCTCTGCAGTTTCATGTATAGCTGCAGACCAGACTATATCTTCTACCAAGTTGGGTTCCTTGGCAGTGCCGCCCCCTGCTACGAGGTCTCCCCCGTTAGCAGCCGAATTATCGTCATGTCGTCACCAGCACTCTAGGGCTTGTTACCCTGCCCCAGGGTGCCTCCGATTTAGACTTTCGGTAGTCGTTACGCACACCTGACAGTTTCCCGTCAGGCTTCACTCGGTGTGGCCTTGCCTGTTCCACCAGGTTCAAGGTTTCCACCGATTTCGCGGCATTTGCTAACATCCTATTGCTAGAATGAGACGAGTTAGTTGAACTTCTCGTCGAGAATGTCCGTCGAGGCCTGCTCGATCTCCTTGTCCTCAATGAGGATGAAGGCACCGAGGTAGAACTCTGCCGGGTAGACCCACGGCTGACGGATGCGCTGCTCTTCGATCGCGCTGTCGCTGGTGAACTGGTACGCGACCACGTCCTTACGACGAACACGAACACGACCGGTCTGTCCCTTTGCAAGCGGGTTCACCGCCAGAAGGCGGCGGCTGAAGCCCTGGCGACCCAGGGTCTCCCCATTGATGTTACGCTGCACATTTCTGTTGCAGCCTGCGTCTTCATTTATTCACGCAGATCGGACTATATCTTCACCCCTCGTAGAGGGGGACTGGTACATAGTCTCTACACCTTCCCTGCACTGATTGCTCGCGCGCACAGCGTTCAACCCTCACGGGTATCGGGCTCGGCTCGGTATTGTCTAAGGATAGTGGGCGGTAGCTTATAGTGCATGGAATCTACCATGCAGACATAGGGGGCAGCGAGGTTCCAGAACTCTTCTTGAGACTTTGCCCGAAGGTTTAAGTACCAGTATTGGTTCTGGCGCTGGATGCTGAAACTGAGGTTGAACCTATCGTGAAGACAGGCAGCAAGTGCTTCGTTTTCAACAAGTGAGTATGCGTGAGTGGCGAACACAACCTCCCAACACTTTGCTGAGGTGTCGCGAGATTTGTCTGATCTTCCCTTCCACTTCAGACTTCCGTCATCCATGTACCATATGGCCAGCCCGAGAGGACTGAGGGAGTTTACTAGGTGCCTGTCCACTGTTCGTCTTCCTTCGAAGTATAGACGATGTCTCAGTTTACCGAACAATGGGTGTGCTTTCGCACGCAGTCTCAGTACGTCATAGCTACCGCTAACGTAGCCTTTGCCATTTGGATAGTTGTACTTGGAGTAGGTGGTCTTACAGACCTGATTGAGGATGTCACATTTGAAATCCATCAAGTCCGTACTGTCAGCTTTGTGCTCAATGAGCACAGATGCTGTGTTTTTACCACTGGCCTCTAAGTGTGCGTCTCCGAGAGCCATCCCAATGATGGCGCCCTTCAACTCTTTTCTATTCATCTGACCACAGATTTTCACCGAATTCTCCAGTATTTGTCATGCCCATTGCTGGACAAGGATCCTAGGAGTTAAGATCTCCTCGGAGAGAACCTCTCCGAGAACCTCAAGCTTGGTGTTTGACCGGTCGTAGTAAGCTTCCCGTACCTGAGCGAGGCGCTCCTGCATGACCTCGGGGGACGCGTGACGTTCCATCACGTTACCCTCGCGGCTCTGCTGAAGCACGTTCGCGACGACCTGCATAAGCTCCTTCTTGGAAGAAGCGTTTAGCTCGCCATTGGAACCGAACGCGGGACCTGAGCTGAGAAGCTGACGACCAGCGACACGGATACCTCCACGGAGGCCATCCTCGGAAGTCGCGGGGACGTCGGGCTGCGAACGCAGGACCTTTACGCCGGGACCAGAAGCATAGGGGTTTGCCATTACTATTTCCGTTTCTTGGATTCGGTCTCGCCTTGCGGCTCAACCTCTTCCGGATTTTTGGTAACGGGTTCGGTGTGGTCTTTCTAAACCACAAGTGTGAGAACCCACTACCGGATTGTTAGCGGTTAGTAGTTACCTTATTCAGTTTTCAAGGTCGGCCAGCTGGTCAGCTGCCCCGTGGCAGCTGGTGGCCTGTTTTGGGTCTGGGTGCCCAATGAGGCTGCGGTTTATTTGGGGAGGCCATCCTTGGCCTGAAAGGTAACGTAAGGCTTTGCTTCTGGTGACCCAGCGCCGTCAAGCACTGAATCGGTGGCACTGTTGCGCCTGAGACTGGAGGACGTTGTAACGTCCCGATGGTTAAAGTATAACACCGAAACCAATTGTTGTTATTCAATGGTTCCGGTGTGTTGAAGAGCGAGGGCTTACAGGAAGCGCTTTACAGCCTTGTTGTGGAGGGACCAGAGGCCGTCTTCCACGAACTTGCGACCCACGACATGCATGCCAGCGGCGGCTCCGCTAAGCTCCGGCATGACGGTGAGTGTCTCGCTGGAGTCGGCGTAATCCACTGTGGCTTCGACGGCGGAGCTGACAGGGTCGACGGTGGTCGCGGTGATCGCCCCATCTTCCGTGTGCTCGCTCGCGTGGTAGGGAAGCTGGTAGGCTCCGTCTACAGGGGGCGCGTGCTGTGTAGGGTGGTCGATGGTGATGGGCATGCTACTTTTCCTTTTCTGGGTTTGCCTTGCCTGAAACTGAGGTGGCGAACGCCTGGCAGTATGAGATCAACTTGGGAGCGACTCGATCTAACTGAGTCGCTTTCTTCTCTGCTTCGATGAGTGACTTTTTGGCCTTGTTGGACATCGCGAGATAGAGGGAGATCTTGATGAGCAGCCGCGTGAAGTTCTTGTGGCCACTCTTACCCAGGTAGGAGAAGTTCACGGGCACTTTCTGCGGCTCCAGGGAGCCTAACTCGGACTTCCCCACTGCGTAGTGGGCCTCGAACGACTCGAAAATACTCTCCAACTGGTCCAGGTACTGGACTTCAATCTTGGAAGGTAGGCGAACCTGCGACAGTGACTCCCAAGCCTGCTTGAGAAAGCTCTGCACGCGTTGGTTGTGCTCAGCCACGGATCCAGAAGAGACCTGCGCCGCTTCAGCTGCGCGCATCTGTAGCTCTTCCGCGAGAATAATCAGTTGATTTGTGTACTGGTTGGTCATGACTTACTCAACGTAGCTCTTAGGCTAAGACATCGGAAATCGTACTGAGCCATGCCGTGTCTGTTACTCGGCCCGCTGAGCTGATGGCCGCCCAAGTAAGATCTGTAGATCCCAACCTAACGTCGACACCCCCATTCCCAAAAACAGTTTGAACACTGTTCACTCGGAGGTAGCAGCCCTCTCTCGCGAGAATGACTCTAGTACTGGCGGTAGGTAAGGTGGTTTGTGAGACGTCCCACGGAGCTACAGTTAACATGGAGTTAGCAATAGTAGTAGACGTTGCCATAGAAACATGGTTACAATCGAGCACGTTACTTGAAATGTGAGCCACGTCAAGCTTAAGTGTGCCAGTAAAGTCGGCCGTACAGTTGAAGAGATGTGCATGCCCCCGTAGAAGGGGCGTGACCCCGTTGCCGGAGAGGCTTATCCAGATAGTATCTGACAGTTCAAGTCGAACGCCCATCAGAGCAGCACCGCGGGTCCAAAGAGTGTGGTGCCCGTTTGTAAGCGTAATAGCACCACTTACAACCCCCTCCAACTGAACTTCTGATCCGGAGTTCAGGGATGCCAACGCTCTAGTAGTAATGACGCCGCTGGTATTTCGGATGCTCGAACACCAGGTTCGCCAAAGTTCCGCTTCGTCTGGGTTAAGGCCCACCATCTCTAGGCCAGAAAGCGGTAACGCTCCCACTGCTCCTTTACTTAACTTGAAGGAGACCCCTTGAGATAACTGAACAACACCAGAGACAGAGTCTCCTATGCCTGCGGTACCGATAAGGTCAATATCGCAAGCACCTTGTGTGACTAGAGTTTCGAATTGAATACCAACCAAGGACAATCTATACCCTGGACTTGTTGAAACTCCTAAGTTTCCCACTCTCACGGTAGGCTCTACTACATAAAGCCTGTCTGTTGTTTGTGGTACGATTGAGAACAGTGCGTTGGCATGTGTTTGGATTGTAAGTGTCTGCCCTAATCCTTCGTGAGCCACAACGCACCCGCGCCATCTTTCCTCACCAGAAGAACCATCAAAACATCGGACCTGTCTGCCTGTATATGTATCGTCAGACTCCGCAAAAGTCCCAGGGTTAAACGTGTATATGAAGCGCCGATCTCTAGTTTCAGTTGCGACGGGGGTCAGTGGTCCCTTCAAGACATCAAACCTAGGGTCTGTTGTTGAGTTGACGGAATCTGACCAACTGGCGATGTAGATGTTCCCCCAGTACGGTACCTGACTGGAGCCAAAATCTAGATAGCCACCGAGGCTGCTGATCTGGCTTGGAGTCTGTAAAGTCACAAGAGGCCCCAGATCGTAAGGGGCTTTTACCCAAATCACAAAGGCCTTTTCGGGTGATGATGTCGCCATTGCCAAAATGGGAACATCAGCTAGAGCCCTCTCTATCGTTTTGTAGGGGTCACTTTGTGTTCCCCTACCCTCAGCGTCACTGCCGTTAGAGGCCACATAGCGCGCGGCTGGAACAGTCTGTAGCTGAGAAAGAACAAGCGATTCGAACTCGTCGTCTTCTGTTGTGGCCGTGTTTCTAACGTTGAAGTCGATTATTCCACGTGATCTGAGCGCTATTAGCGCTGTTGAGGACGCATCCAACTCCGTTGAGGTCAGTACGTACTCCCTCACACCACCTGCGGGCAAGGTACCTAGGTCTGCATTGATGGATACAGTAGACGAGCTTGTATTCTGTACGTACAGCAGCGGCATACACACAAGATAACTGGCTGGAACTGGGTGAGTTAGCCCATCCGTCAACCCTGGGCATAGTAGAGAGTATGGAGATTTCGTACCATGGATGAAGTTACACTGCAGACGGTCAGCAAGGCGGCATACTGGGCCATCAAGCACCACGATGGCCAGTGGCGCAAGGGAGGCGACGGTCCTCCCTACGTGACGCACTGCGCCCGCGTAGCAGAGACCGCAGCCCGCATGCTGGGAGACTCGTCTCCCAGACAGATGAATGGCAGACACGCCATCCAGTGTGTGGCGTGGCTGCACGACATCGTGGAGGACACTGCTGTCACGATCGAAGAGATTCGAGCGGAGTTCGGCAACACGATCGCAGAGAGTGTCGAGGCTCTGACTCTCAACGACGAGGAGCAGCGCAACTGGGAGCTGAAGCTCAAGTCGCAGATCGAGGCGGTGCAGAGTGCAAGCCACATCTCTGTTCCCATGGTCAAGCTGGCGGACAAGCACTGCAACGTGATCGACCTGGTCACCATGCCTCCGCCCAACTGGTCTCCAGAGAAGGTACTCGGATACGCAAATAGCTCTCTTCAGGTGGCAATGGAGTGCTACAAGTCGCTACTGGAGACTACTATCTGGGGTGTGTTTTCTATCAACCCGGAAGAGATCGAGGCTGTTCTGGAGGAAATGAAGGCGGCACACAAGGCCCTGGCCATTTCCCTTGTGAAGCACGTAGCGGAAGGGGTTGCGTGATGGAACCGGACGTAGCGGACAAGATCTGGCCCATGGCTTCCCCTGAGACAGTTCGTGAGAGCTTCAGGTCACTGAAGCTCTCAGAGGAAGTCACGAATATCCTGGTGGATATCTACACAGAGGTCCATGACGGAGTCCGTGAGTTCCTCAACCAGGACCTCTACTACGTGAACTCGGTAACCAGCAGTGAACTGGCTCCGCCTGGGTTGACCCGTGAGCCCCCGTCAGCTGAGAACGCCCTTCAGTGGGTGGCCGACCAGACGGGTAAGGACCGGAGCGAACTACGGCTCGTCAAGATGGGGATGAACACGTTCCGTATCGAGGTGGAAGCGGGGATTTACGACGACATCAGGTTCACCAAGCTGAACTGGTGGGCCCACCCTGATACGGTTGAGAAGCGCCGGGAGGAAACTGAGTGATGTCAAACCACAGCGAGTTGCTCACTGCAGTCCGAGACGCACTGGCTGCGATCCATGGACCGGCGGTTAGTGTCGCCCCTCCGAGTCCGCGAGTACTGTCCCTACGGAAACAACTTCTTCAGGACCAGCCAGAGCTGACAGTGCACGGGACGGGAAGTTCGCTTCCCAGCAGGTCGAGGCGGTGATGCAAAAAACAAAGATCCGAAGCCCTGAAGCTTATGTCAAGTTCCTTGTGGAACAACCATTCTTCCGTAGTAGGTGTGTAGAAGACATCGAGAGGTTTGCAGGTATTGCCTTCGCTTACGTGACCGATGGCAAAGTCATCTACCCAGCAGCCGACGACTTTCCTGAGGAGGACGAGCCGCTGGTCGATGACGCTAAGGTAGATTTCTCACAATTCAAGCTTGCACGTCGCGGTAATGACGACTACTGCTGGCCCGAACAGTTTCCATGTCTCGTGGTCTCTCTACTAGAGGATGGTCACGACAGGGCAGGCAAGTTCGGTATCGCGGCAGTGGAGTTCGTCTACCCCAGTGATGTCGACTTCACCGAGCGCGTTCGCCTGACCGATCCGTTAGGCATTGAGTGGTTTGGCCTCCAACTTTCGGTATGTCGCAAATGAATGAAGTAGAGAAGCTGATGGTAGATCTTCTGGACGTGACAGCTCCCCAGATGGTGATCGAAATCCTAGAGGACATAGAAGAGCGACTAAATCTACTGGCAGAGAGCGAGGATTCGTTTTCACTGGAGATGAACCCTGGGCTGGTGCGAATGTTCCAGGAGCGTCTATCAGAACTAGAGCACGGAGAACTTGTGCCCCTGTGCGCCAATATTAGATACTACCTGGGTTGCTGATGCAAATACTTGACTGGCTCGATAAACTCTACAAGAAGTCAACCCCAGGCGAATGGATACACACCGGGGATGTTACTCCTCGCGCCATTGACTGGCATGACGCTCCTGATGGGCACGATCCCACGTCGGTAGTGGAATCTGAAGAAGACGCTCTGTTCCTCGTTACCCTTCGCAATGTGTTCCCACAACTGATGGAAGTGGTCCGAGCAGCCGAAGAGCTGAATCTACAGGCGAAGGACTCAGACCTTAAGGATGCGCTCTCTAACCTGGAGATGAAACTGCGGGAAGAGAGCGAAAAGCATGAGTGTCCGGGCTGCGAAGGGGAAGACTTCATCTCATCTAACCGTGCGGGTGCCGAGTGCATGAACCCCAGCTGCGAGTACTATAGCCAGCCGTTTACCCTCAGCGAGATAACGTGCGAAGTAAAACGACGCCTCAGGCTCATCCTACTCAGAGGGGAGTCAGATCCATTCCCACAGTTCGAATCAACGTTCAAGGGATGGATGGTGTCTCAGGCGTCTCCTACAGTTATTAGGTGGTCACGAGGGGAAGAGCACTTTGACTTTCCCCTGGAAGTTCCAAACTTTCCTACGGAAGTACTGAGGTCCGATAAGCCGGTAACATGAATTCCCCCTGTGACGAAGTAGAGAAGTACCAGAAGAAGCTAGACCTGCTCTCACCGGGCAGGTTTCGCATTTTGGAGCTTGTTGCCGTAACCAGGTACGGAAAAGCCCGCAATATCCAGCGCAGGTTCCGTTTCCGCGACGTTCAAACCGGAGCTGAGTTCGAGTACTACTGGCACAAGATCCAGGCCGAACTTAAGAAGAACCCGGAGAAGACTTTCCAAACGGAGGACACCCGGTCCGACACGGAGAAGTATCAGGAGCAGCTGGATGACCTGGCTCCCAGAAGGTTCTCCGTACTTCAATGCTTCAACAAGCAGCCTAGCCCTGAGAGCCGGAGCCGCAAGTACGTCAGAGTCCAAGACTCCAAGTACTCTACGGAGTTCGACTACGACATTGGAGCACTGAAGCAGGAGCTGAGGGCTAACCCTGACTCGCGCTTCTTCGTCGAAGAGTTCTGCGAGAAGGACTTCACGTCCGAAACTCAGTCCAAATTTGACGTCCTGTCGCCGGGGAGACTGAGGATACTGGGCGCACGACGCACGGGTCCTCCATACAAGTACGAGATTGACTTCATCGACACCTGGTCATGGCGAAAGTGGGAGGGTGAGAACCCATACACGTGGATCCGAGGACTGACCGAGGACCCCGAGTACTCCCGCCAGGAGGCCATTGAGCTGGAGGGTAAGACCCTGCCGCAGATTGCGGAAGAGCACGGCTACAGTCGGGCGCACATCCACAAGCTATACAAGAAGTGGGGCGATGACTTCATCGACTACCTGAAGCCCCATGCTCCCTACTCACCGCTGGAGGTGCTGGTACAGGGGTGGCTTGATGGAGAAGAGGTGGTCCTAGGCAAGAAGCTCGACGGTACCAACATCTTCCCAGACGTATATCTGCCGCAGCACAACCTGGCGGTGGAGTGCGATGGTCTGTACTGGCACTGCGATCGCTTCCGCGACAGGCGTTACCACTTCGAGCGCCGACAGACCTACGAGTCAGTAGGAGTCAGGGCCCTCTTCTTCCGAGAAGATGAGCTGCTGGAAAAGCCGGAGATCTGCCAGGGCATTCTACAGAACGCGCTGGGAAGGAGCCGTAGGGTGTTCGCCCGTAAGACCACGCTCGGCAGTGCTCCACCCTCTTTCTTTGAGAAGAACCACCTCATGGGTAAAGGAAGTGGCCGAGGCTACGGTCTGTACCACGACGGGGACCTGGTAGCGGGGATGAGAGTTCGATGGGTTTCAAAGTCTCAGAGACAGCTCGACGTCTCTCGGTTCTGCACCAAGCTGGGTGTATCCGTTGTGGGTGGTTGGTCCAAGCTACTCAAGCACGTCATTGGCCAGGAAGACCCTTCATCCATTCGTACCTTCGTAGACATGAGGTACGGAACAGGGGCCTACCTAGAAAAGATGGGGTGGAAGCTGGAGTCTTGCCACGCCAGCTTCAACTGGACGAAGGGGATGGAGTCGTTGCACCGGCTACGCTACCCTGGGAGTTCTGGGTATGAGGCGGGGTACCGAAAGATATGGGACTGCGGGCAAGCCAAATGGGTGTTGCAGGTGAATTAGAAAAGGCCGGGTCGAAAGACCCGGCCTTTTCTTTAGGTACTAAGACCTAGTGGGCTCAGCTCTTCTTGACACCGAGCATGGCATCGCCAACGCTCGGGACCTTGGAGCAGAAACCGATCTCTGTTCCACCGGCAGCGCTGGTCACGAGACCCGCGGCGCCAGTGTAGAGGGCGCCGCCCACTGCGTACGCCTGTGAAGAGTCGTACACTGTGGTGAAGATCTCGAACTCAGACCCGTCACCGATCACGGATACCTGCGAAAACAGCTCCTGTGCTCGGTTGTTGATGCTACGCTCGTGCTCAGTCGCAAGGATCTCGGCGAGGGTGGGCTGGTAGCGGTAGTAGATGGTGACGGTCTCACCAGCCTGGGCCGCATTGAATTCAGCGGTACCCGCGGAGTCATCCACGGAGTACTGACCTGCGGCGGGCGGACTCGCCGCCTCGGTAAGCGCACCTGAAGTGCTCGCTACTGCGTAAGTGCTCCCAGCAACAAGGCTGGAATGGGCGAGGGTGGAGGTGCCACCGCCGGTCGGGACCACAAGCTCCTCCACCACCGGAGCGGTGACGTAGCTCATGCTGTCGGTAAGGGCGAAGCCCGCGAAACGCTCACCGCCAGCACCAGCGGACGGCTGAACCGCCATGGTGCCGTCGCCAGCGTCAACGTAGACGAGGCACTGGGCCTCCTCTGTGATCGTCGCGCCGGCCGCAAGGGGACGCTCGCGAAGATCGTTGTGGTAACCACGTGTAAGATCGAATGCCATGATTGATTTCCTCTAGAAAGGTAGTTGGTTTAGCGACGCATTGAAAGCTTCATCTTAGCCTTCAAGCTCGCCTTGTCGTCGACCTCCGCGTTGCCCTCGAAAGCGGCGTCACGGTAGGTGTGAAGTGGAACATTGTGGATGTTTGCCGCCGGGATGTTCTCGGCAGCAGCGACCACGGGTGTACGGTGAGAGAAGCCACGGATCTGCTCCTCAAGCTCAGCAAGAGCCTCAGGCTGAAGATCCATCCACTTTGAAGCCTGCTTGAAGCACGCCTCAAAGTGGTCCGCCGCCTTGGCCTGGTAGGCCGCCTCGATGATCGAAACGGCACGACTGTTGTCTACGCCAGCATCAGTCATCCGGGTGAACATCTCCTCCTTGAGGGGGTTCGCCTGGATGAAGTTCTTCGACTGTGCGTGAACAACAAGGTTCAGGAGGTTGAGCATGTTGTCGCGAAGATCGGCCTTCGCCTTGCGAAGCTCGGCCTTCGCCTCCGCCTTTACCGACGCCTCTACCTGGCGGTACGCATCAGCACCCGCGACAGCCGCCACGTAGGGACGACCACGGACACCAGCGAGAACCTCCTGGAAGGAGAAGCGACGAGCCGCCTCACGGACAGAATCCGCGTACTGCTCGGTGACAAAGAGGGAAGCAACCTTCTCCGGCTCCTCCTGGTCGCGGAGACGAATCTCACCGACCGGGCGGCCATCAGCAAGAACGATCCAGTGAGGATCCTGAGACTCAGCGCCAAGAAGGAGCATGTCCAGGTGAGCGTTCTTCTCGATGGAAGAGGGGTTGACAACGGGAGCCACCATCTCAGCAGGTACCGCGGACGCGGGGGAACTTGCGGGGGTGGGGGCTGTGGCTTCATGAGACTGAGTGCTCGCTACCTCGGCAGCCTTGCGCGCGGCAATACGCTGCTGACGAGCTGCTCTTAAGGCTTCTGCGTCGTGCTTTTTAGCCATTGTAGTATTTTCCATTATGGGCCGTAGAGCATTTGTCCAGAGGCGCAATCAGACACCATTGTCTTATCACGCACTACGCTCATTCTGGAAAAGCGTAGATTTGTTCTCCAGATAACGGAGAATTAGTAGGGTTTTAGCGACCTTAGCAAGGCGCTTGGTAATTGTGGAGGCAGATTTGGATCTTTGCGTCCCAAATTCGCCCTGAAAATCGTCATGAACGGTGCGAAGATTCTTGTACCGACGAATCATACTCTCTAGGGGAGCACCCACTAGGTGGAGGACCACATCGACGGCTTTGACTCGATTGAACATGCCGATCACTGCCTTGTGCATCTTCTGCACCATTGGGTGGGAAAGAACCTTCTTGGAAGCTTCTTCCCTGCTCGCTCCTTGCTCCGCGAACATCTCTACACCAGAGAGGTATCGCGTCTGGAAGACCTCGAAGAGCTTCTTGTGCTGTTCTGCAGTGGTCTTCCGGAACTCGCGGATGGACGACAGGGCGTTCGACGCAGACATGAGACCCATACCTGCTTCTTCGACGAAGCGATCAGCAGCCTTTGCGTACTGAGGGTAGTTGTCATTGTCGAAGGTGATCTTCTTCCCGATGATCCGCACGTTGTTGATCAACTCTTCCGCGTGATCGACGTAGTCGAACACAGGGCGGATGAGTGAAACTGCCTCTTCGATGGTTGCTTTGAGCTTGGGGTCGACCTGGTCAACCTGGTCGTCTGCTGCGATTGCCTCAGTCGCCTTAGGAACTAGGTCATTACGGAGACGAATCAACGCTCGAATGTTCACCAGGAGCTTTGAGGCGGCGCCTTCCAGCTGCTTGTTGCGCTCGGTAGAGACAAACTTTTCGGCACCAGGGTCGTCCGAAAGGAGGTAACTCAGATCAGTCGGATCGGCAGAAAACTGAGCCTTCATGGCCAGCTCATGCGCCTTCAGCTTACGAGACTCTGCCTCCGTTATCTCGTTTGCCCACTTTTTCTTGTAGAGTGCATCTACCTCTTCTTTTGAAAGAAGTGCAGCTTCTGTATTCCTAATTTCTATCTCTGCTCGTTGACGCTCGATGGCACGCCAGATCTTACGCTCTTTGGGGTTGAGCATGTCTACGCCCTGCTCCTTGACCTTGCGCAAAACTTTGCGTTGTAGCGCAGGGTTCAGGGTAAGGGCGAGCTTCTGAAGGCGATGGCTAGTAGGTCTCATGATCTCAAGCTAGAAATAACCAACGAATCCGAAAGGTTCTGTGTCGGTGTAAAAGCACGCCATGGAACTCAACCTTCAACCGCTACAGCCCTCGCTTGCGCTGTTGCGAGAGGAAGCCTCAGAGTGGGAATGGGGCTGTGTGCTGGTGCACTTCAACACACGCAACTACGTAGGTACTAGGGGTGGTGAGACTGTCTCGGTGGTACGTAAGACCGACGGATGGCGGGTGGAAACAGACGTTGGGTCTGTCCCACTGGAGTACTGGCTGAGTGGAGGGGGAAATGAAATCACTGGATGACGTCGTAGACAAGGAGAGCGGGGGTCCACTTCCTATTCTCCCAGCAGAACAGCGGGTGGCGAACCTGGAAGGTGACATCCGCCTCCTCAAGTCCAAGATCAAGAGGCTCCAGAAGAGAGGCCTCTACTACCGCCACCAGCGAAACCGCCTGATCTTGTGGGGTCTTCAGGACCGGTTCATGCGCTTCGTGATCTCCAACGTCGTGGGCGCGGAGTGGACCGAGCTGATGCGTGGTCTAGTTATGGAGGGGGAGTTTGACAAGGACGAACTGAAGCAGATCAGCATGCAGGACATCGAGGAGCAGCTTGAGCTAAAGTGGAACGAGAAGGCGGGGGTCTACAAGTCCACCCGCAAGGAAGAAAAGAAAAAGAAGAAAGCCTAGAAGAGGCTCTCGTCCTTTTCCATCAGCTCCTCTACTTCCACCAGCGTGCTTCGTAGAAGCTTGAGTTCCTCCTGGTCCCCTGTGGAGAGTTCATCCTCGTCGTAATCGTCCTCATCGAGGTCCGCAGTGAGATCCTGGATCTCACCCTCTAGCTCGCGGTGTAAGGACGAGAGTCCGATACCCACACGCGTAGACGGAAGTCCCGCAGCCTTGGCCATGTCTAGGAAGTCGTCAGCCAGGTAGAGGGCAAAATCTAATGGCTCCCCTAATGGCACGTTGACTGTCAAAAATGAGGTCAAGAGTGACCCAATCCGACGCACCACATCCTTGGGTGGAGGATCCTCCGTAGCGATGAGTTCTTCGAGAACTCCAAACACCTGCTCTCGCACCGCATCGTCCTTGAGGAGGGGATGCCAACCATGAAGGTAAAAGTACCTGGCGGGTAGGTTTCGGGTGACGAGTACCCTCACTGCATCGGACCCTCGACGAAGTACCCCATCGACGATCCCTTCCTCCGACCCTGGCGTTTTCTCCGCCATCTCAATAGCCCTGATGACGGCATCTTGAGATAGACGCGGGTTGGACAGAAGCGTGCGTGCCGCCTCAGGACGTCCATGCTTCACCTCTTTGTTACCCTCCTCGTTGGTCACTACACGAGTGAAGAACAGCGGAATGAGGCTCTCTAGTTCCTCCCCGGTCAGCTGTACATTCTTGGACAGGTCTACCCGCTTGAGATTCTGCAGGACGAAGTCGTAAGGTAGGTAAGGGTTGCGCACGATGCCCTCGATAGGGCTCAGTACTGGAATCTCTTTGGTGTCAAGGTCGGAGAGCACCTCCTGAAGTAGGTCTCCCTTGATGGATCGCAACGTTGCGTGGAGGGCATTCTGTGGGTGGTTCCCTCCCCGCTGCTCTAGCGTGGCGTCAGTGAGTGCCGTGAGGATCTCCTCCTTTAGCCCAGCAGAGGACAGTAGATCCGTCAAAGAGCTACGCCACACCTCGGTCGGAGCATAAGTAAGCCCGTCGCCGTCATACAGCTTCTTCGCTTTGACGAACTCTTCCACGTAGGGGCGGTACTTGGGACTGACCGGATTTGCGTTCTTCTTGCCTCTGATCTGCCCAACGGTCACCTGGCCGTTTTTCTTGTTCAGCTCGATGGTGGCATGAGGCATGTTCTTGGGATCGCGTAGGGATAGGATGGTAGACCTGCCCCTATCTACGTCTTCGCAATACCCACCCACGCAGTGGTCCATGATCCTGCCCTCGACACCCAAGTCTTGGGAGGGAACGTTCACAAAAACCCAGCCGTTGCCAAAGTCGTAAACGACGTCACGACTTTTAAACGGGCCATAACGCCCGTTTTGATCGACTTGTGGCTGCGGTTGCCTCGTGATCTGCCGGTGCCACGTATCCGATGCCTGAACAAGGTCCTGGACTGACGCCCCAGCTAGGGAAGGTGAGTTGGCAGCGATCCAGTCTGCTACTTCCCTAAGTTTCTGCTGGCCTACCTGAGCAACTACGTCCTCCTGCTGCATGAGGAGCGTCGCAAAGTCGCGAGCCTGAGCCTTGTTGAGGCGCTGGCCAATCTGATCGATGAGGCGGATGACAGCCTCAGAGAACAGCGGACCCGTCTTGGCCAGCTCCTGCAGCTGCATGTAGAACTCCCGCTTGTCCTGATCAGGCTGAGGCTGCTCCGTTCGCTGGAGCTGCTTCAGGTTGATCTTGACCAGGGCATCAGAATTGGCTCCTGCCTCCACAAGTCGGTAGAGGCAGGAGGCAAATCTAGTGCGTGCAGCCAGGCGGGAGTACTGAGGCACGAAGGAGTCTCATCCGTTCCAGGGCTTGACCCAACGCTGAATGGCCTCGGGGTCAGCCTGACCGCCATGACCCTCGGCGCCGTTGCCGTTGGTGATGACTGAGGACTCAATGTAGCAGATCTGGCGGCAGATTTCAGCGATGACGAACTGCTTCGCACCCGCTGAGATGAGGCGCCCCTTGCCGCGACCCGACTCCATGTGGCGGCAGGCAATCCGGCCGTTCGGGCTCGTAGCACCACAACCCGGGAAGTTACACTCGGTGTACCCAACAAGGGCACCCATCGAGTGACCCTTGAACTCCCCACGAAGGATGGACTCCGCCACATGACGGTCCTTGGTACGGTCCCACCCCGCGAGGATGACGATCTTCCAGAGGTCTGTGCCGGCAACCTTCTGCAGGTTGGCGTCGAAGATGACGCCCTTGGCCTTCCGGGGGTCCCGGTTGTCGTGGTCACGGTGCGTGGGCTTACCCACGAAGCTGCGGTAAACCAGTGCCCCTGTCTCCGGGTTAAAAGACGATACCTCGTCGTACGGGAACAGGTCGAGGTTCCGGTTCGGCACATCTACCGAGACAATTGGGATCTCGGTGATGACGTAGTCGTTGATGTTACCCGAGATGAGGAGCTTCTCAGCCGCCTTGGGCAACCACGAGATGTCAATGGCCGACTGCTTGTTCAAGAAGTTGTCGGACGCAGCTCGGAGCTTGCCGGAGAAGTGGTCCTTCTCCATGCGACAGGTGTGGCCTTCGAACAGCCGGGTGTTTTGGATTACTTCGCCAGTCTTAAACATGGTTCATTCCTTGAGCATAGCAGGGTCGTCGACGAATCCGTTGATGACGTTGTTCACGTGCTTGGACTCTTGGGTTATTGAGTTGGCGATAAGACGAGCCTGATTGGGATTGTCGCGGAAGAACTGGTTCCGGATGTCCTTTACTTCCTGCATGTCCGGCGGCTTAGACCCTGCGATGCGGCGTTCACGTACTTGAGTTAGATGAGCCACAACAGTCAGCTCACCTGCAAGAAGCTTGGGGTCTGGGCAGACCTTCTGGAGGTTCTTGTAGATGTCCATGGCCACCTCTCGGGTGACGTCGGCGTTCTTGAGGATGCCGATACGGGCCATGATGTAGCGTAGAACTTGGTCTCGCCTGTTGTGGCCAGTGGACAGGATGCGGCGAGCCTCAGCCTTGGTGAGGGTCTTCGCAAGCTTCTCACCCAGAGAATCGAGAAGGCGCCGAGCATATAGCTCAGCCTGGTCCTTGCTGATGCCCATGAACTCGCCACCCTTCCAAACAGGGAGGGCGTCGAGAAGGTCCAGCATCTCCCGGTCTCTGCGGTAGTTGCGACGGGTCGAAGTGATGATGTTGGGCGCCGTGGCAGCGTCGGCGGTCTTTTCGGTAGCCGCGCCCTTGAATGAGGCGCCAATGGAGGGGAGTTCTAGACCGGCATCGGCGCCAGCGTCGCCGCCCATGCCCATGTCGCCGCCCATGCCTCCACCCATGTCTCCGCCCATGTCCATGCCACCCATGCCCATGTCCATGCCACCCATGCCCATGTCCATGCCACCCATGCCGCCACCGAGTTCACCTAGACCGGAGCCAAGGTCGCCGCCCATGCCACCCTGGCCGCCGGCTGCTTCGGGAGCTAGCTCCATGACCTTCTTCTTTTGGCGCGCTAGCTGGCGAGAGGTCTCAATGTCATCGGAGAACTGCTCAATCTCCGAGTCGAGATCGAAGCCAGCGGCGGAGGACCAAGTACGCTTGGTAACTGGGATGCCCTTTTCCTCCATCATCTGGAGGATTTCCAGGTAGTCTCGGTCAGCTACCGGCTTGAGGCTCTTCTCCCACGCCAAGGTGGGGAGGATGTACCTGCGGTTGTCCTCGTTGAAGTCACTCGCCACGCGAATCCGATGATCGACGTTCGCCTTCTTCTGATGGAAGAAGCCATTTCGCTCGGCGATTGGCTTGAGGATCTTCTCCTTGATGAGGGAGTTGACGAAGTAGTTACGATGGGCCTTGATCTTCTCAAGGAAGGTGGACATCACCTGTTCCATCGCATTGAAGTTCGCGTCCCCCGTGATGAACTGCTCACTCACACCGAGAGCGTTGAGCTTGCCTTGGAGCAGGAACTGCCATTCATCGCTGATCTTGGTGATGTCGCTGACGGTGCCTCCGCCAACTTCTGAGGCCTGAACACCAGACCGTGTCACTACAAGAGCGCCAACGGGATCCTCGTCAGCCTGCATGAAGAGGCCTGCAAGGTCATCCAGCTCACCTGGGCTCGGCTCCCACACGTCGTCGATTCCAGCAGTGATGTGCCGGATACGGGAGGCCCTACGGCGGCTGGCCGCAATCGTGGAGTTCACCAGGGCCTTTTCATAGGCCACGAACATGATGATTCGAGTGAAAATACTCGCCCCCGTCACGTCGTACGGGGAGACCTTCCGCGGAAGGTAGAAAGTCTGGTCGGGGTGGAGCGGGATTGACTGACCGTCTCGGATCATGTCAATCAACTCAGAGATGTGGCGCTGGGCCGCGAGGTCTCGCGGGTCGCTGGAGTTTGCCCACCCACGCATTTCTGGCGTAGGAATGATGTCCAGCTTGGGCTGGAACCCTGGCATGGGGATGGGGGTGACCCGAATCCAGTCAGGGTCGTGAATGATGAGCCTGTCCCAGTACCCCTTGGACTCATTCATCAAGAGGTGACCAATGACCTTACCCATGCTCAGGTATTCATTCGAGAGCTGGGGCAGGATATTGGTGATATCGATGGCGTTCAGAGCATCGGCGTACGTCTGCGCGATCTCTCGGTCCTCGACGCCCACAACCTGGAAGTCTGACCAGGGGAGGTCGGAGTAGAGATCGATAACGGGAGCAGCAACTGGGTCCTGAAGGCGAATTCGACGCCAAATCCGGTGAAGCCGGCGAGGATCCACCGGCATGAACTGCTCAATGATCGTCCCTTCGGAAAGATCATCGTAGACCGGGTTGTAGCGGTTGATGGTGTTACGGCCACCTGTGCCGAACCCGCCACCGTACGCACCGCTCCCACCGAAGCCGCTGCTTCCGCCGTAGGCGCCGCTTCCGCCGCCGCCTCCGAAACTGCCGAGCGCGTGCTTGCGCATGGCAGCAACCTTCATTCTGTCGTAATTCAGCCTAATCATTGGGGTTACAGACTCAGGTACAGGTAGGTAGGATCGCCGTGGTCCATGCGATCGTACTTGTAGTCACTGATACCGTGAGTGTTGAGGCGGCGAAGGAGAGTCTCCACGAACGATGAGATCTGAGCCACGTTCAGATGCTTGGGGACCATGATCTTAGCCTGGCCCTTCTTTGCATCGATGGCCAAGCGAGGGGTGTGGAAGCCCATGTACGCGAGCTGCTCCTCGATGATCTCTTTCTGCTCAGCGGCCTCTTCGATCGAAACACGCTTAGCCTCCTTGAGGAGGATTTCGGCCTCCTCAGGGAGGCCCGAGGCGATTAGACCTGAAGCCATGCGCCTCAGGTAGGAGGAAGAAGTCGTCATACAGCTCAAGTAACAGGGATGCAGACGTTGCAACTCGTGCAGAAGCGGCTCTCAAGGGAGTCACTCACCTGAGCGAACACCATCGAGGAGTTGCAGCGGGGGCACATGCCTGCGTTGCGAAGGGAGTGGGCCTGAAGGCTGGGACGGCCAGAGGCGGTCTTGAGCGTGGAGGCAGACTTCTTGTTCTCCTCAAGCACGATGTCAGTGGCCAGAGGGGTATCCTCGGGCGCTACCACGTCGGTGATCTCAGCCATCGCCAGCTTGTAGCGGAGCTTGCGCCGCTTTTCAGCGGTAAGGACACTCTTGACCTTGTAGAGCTTGTAGGTGTCTTCAATGAATTGATCGACAGGTGTCATCTGCGCTTACCTTTTCTTATAGGAGAACTTTCCTATGACGGAGCCAACGGAATTTCGTGAGTTTGCCCCTCGGAAGGCTCCCACCGAGGACTTCATGGCTACAGTACCCACACGCTGTGATTGACCAGCCCCTGGGTTAAAAGACGAAGAGTAGAATTCCTTAGGATTCTCAGACACATAATAAGCTGCCAGAACAGCAGTTCGGAAGCCATCGTCCTCCCCTGCCTCGGGTTTGACGATCTTTTTCCCGATCTCTCTGACGGTGGCGAACTGAGCACCAAAGTGAGTGTAGGGAGCGTTCCGGATGGCCGAAACACTGGTCATATCGAAGTCCGCCAGCTTCTTGTGTTCCCAGCGAGGCATCTTGTAGTGACCGTTGTACACCATGGTTCGCAGGCGCTTGAAATCCGCGTCGCGGGGGCTGTACTTGATCGCCTTGACGCGCATGCGGTTCAGCTCCTGGATGACGCCAGAGGATCCCCACCGGTCGTATAGTACGGCCTTGATCTGAAGCCCTGTGATGGGGTCCACGATAGACTTGACCAGGTTCTCCATAGTGGGAAAGTGAACCGAGATGAGCTGCCCCGTGTCCATCTTCTTCTCTGGCTTGGCCTCGATGAACGCGTCCAGCTGCAGATGGAACGTGTCGTTCTCCCCGGGCCTCACTGAGTGAATCGAGAGACAGTAGGAGTTTGCGGTCTCACCGCAGTCCACCGTGAGTACACGTGGTACCATCCGTAGGCGGTTGTCGTTGAGGGACGTGAGCAGCTTGGCTGCAACGTATCGAACGCGGCTGGAGTCCAGCTCATCCCTGATGAACTCAGGCTTCCAGCGAAGGAGAGGCGGATCAGAGACCTGCATCTCTTCGATGGCCTGCTCGCTCTCGATGAAAGGAGAGTTCGCAGTAGGAGGCCTGGCCCCGAAATCTCGCCAGAACTTGACGGGATCGTTGGTCTCTTCACTCGCGAGTGACTCACGGGTGATGAGAGGGCTGGCCTCCCAGCTGGAGTAGTGGAACGTGACCTTCCTCGGGTCAGTATCCCCTTCCTTCAGGAGGCTCATCATCTTGTCGTACTGAGATGAGGGGGATGAGATGTTACACATCATCCCCGGCATCGTGTTGTACTCACCGTCTCGCCACTTCACGTCAGACGCAGAGCGGACCGTACGCAAGGAGTTCGAAAGAGAGGCATAGGTCTCTTCTGCGTTGGCGCGGACAGCAGTAGATCCCTGCTTAAACCACGCCAGCTCATCGATGCTGCAGAACACGCGAGTCGAACCACGAAGGGCGCTCATGTCAGCGGCAGCGTACGAGCAGCCGAGTAGCTTGTTGGCGAACACGATGCTCTGGTCCTGGACCTTGTAGAGTGTTCCCTTTTCAAGTCCCTGGGCCTGCTCCACCTTTCGTAGCTCCTTGAAGTACTGGGTAAACCAGGCACTCTGAATCAGGGCTTCCTTGAAGTTCTTCCACAGTGTACGCTTCACCTGGCCTGCCGTAACAGCAACGAACGTCAGCTCGAAGAAGCTGTTCTGCATCAAGCCGTAGAAGCGTGCCGGGTTTGGCAACTGGAGGAACCGGTGAACGTAGTAGGGCGCCAGAACACCCGCCGTGACCGCGGTCTTACCTGACCGCTGACCCAAGCAGCTAACCAGTTCCCAGGGCAGGGAGTCGAATAGCTCCCTGCGGTTCTTGTTGCACTCAGGACAGATTCCATTGTTGAGCAGCACAACATTGGACCGGAAGGTCCCGATGCTGGCATCGACGGGAACATCTTCCATGAAGTCGTCGTTGGAGCAAGAGGGGCAGTAATCTGCGTACATGCGCACACACTGCTCAGCCTGCTTGGCCCAAAGAGTCTCCATCCCCATAAAATCACTGGAAGTAGCGAAGTCGATGACGTTCTTCGCGTACTCAATTTCAATGTCATCGTCGAAAACACTGGGGTCGAGCCCGGAGGCGATAACCCTGTCGATGATGTCTTGGAGATCTAGTAGATGCTCGTTACTCTCCTCGTTCTTCTTACTCACTAATCAGCTTACTTTCAACAAATCCGTAAGTGTCTGGCCGTGGTCAGGCATCAACTTGTAGCGGGACTTGTTCTTGTTGTTGGCGGGGCCGGCAAAGCCGGACGCATCATCAGGATAGGATGCGCCATCATCCTCGAAGAGGTCGCCAAAGGGTTCGTGCTCCTCTTCTGTGGTTTCAACCGGATCTGTCCGGAGGAATTTGGGGTCTAAGTACCCCTTCTCTTCCAGGATGTCCGCCAGTCTACGAAGGACATCCATCTTCTTTGCAACGCGCTCAATTCGGCGGTAGGGAGTCATTTCGAGGCCTCTCGTGCTTTGCGCGTTTTCGCGTCTACACCGAAGTAGCTATCTAGCCCAGCCACTGACTTGGGCATCACATTCTGAACTCGCTCGGCCAACCGTCGGAATGTGTCCTCTGCCAGTACAATCGCGTCACGGTTAGGGATACCGCGCTTCTTCAACTCGCCCTTCAGCTTGCGGGTCTCCTCTGTGGAGACACGAACAAGATCGGTCACGAAGGGGTTGAAGACCTTTTGGATAATGTCGTCGACGGTATCCTCAGGCGTCTTGATCTTGTCCAGCTCGGACAGCAAATCCCTGTATTCTGCCACCAGGCCACGGTAGGCGGTGACGAGGTTGCCGTTTGACCACCCGGCCTGGTCCAACTGCTGCTTGGTTCGGTAGATGCTCTCTTCTAGCTCTTCGAGCATCTCCACCAGGCGCTCAGTGCGACTGCGGGGAGTCCGGATGAAGTTCTCACAGTAGACTCTGACGTCGTCGAAGTCGATACCGTGCTCTCTTCCAATGTCCTCGTAGCTGACACCATCAGCGAACTGAGCGCTGATTACGTCAAGCTGACCCTGAGGCAGGTGAGATAGCGGGTGATTAGGGGAATCGTTACTCATATGATGAGGTCCAAAGCGAACAAGGGGCGCAACGCTATGCAGCGCCGGCCCCTTGCTCACTTAGTGTCCTAAGGTTTTCTATTAGTCTTCACTGAGTGAATCATCATCTTCGTCTTCATCAGCGCTGGCGACACCACGTGGGCCTGGATCGAGGTGGGGTCGATGCTGCTTCATCTCGGGGCCACCCATATCCACAATCAAACCTAAAAGGCTGTGTGGGTCAGTGGGTAGTGCTTCCGCTTCCTCCGCGATGTCCGCAAGTTTCAGCGAAAGCCGAGCGAGGCGCTTAGCAGACGGGGGCAAGAGATTACTCGCTGGTGCCAGTCGTGCCGGTCCAACCTGAGTCATCGGCGGGGCTCTCGGCCTGCTGGTTCAGTTTGCGGGTAAGCTTGTCCGCGAAGGACGAGTTACCAACCGCACGCTCCCAGTAATCGCGAAGAATGCTCTTCTCGTCGCTGACCTTGCTCTCGGAGCGCTCGACGATGTTGAACACGCTCTCACGCGGAACGGTGTGGCTCTTACCACCAGAGCTGATGGAGACGTCGTCGCCGTTCATGCTGGTGATCTTGCCAACCTGGGGAAGCACGCCGTCGAAGAAACGAACGGTGTCGCCAGAGCTGAGAAGAGGAGCCGCCTGGCGAACCTTGTCGAAGGACGCGGACTTACGACCACGACGGTCAAGCTTCGCAGCCACGATGTCGGAGATGTTCTCGTTGGTCCGACGGATCATGAACTTGTTGGTGTCGTTGCTGACGACCTGCCAGAGGTGACCAGTCTGGTCATCCATGTAGCTGGACGCCGTAATGCGACGCATGTTGACCGCGTCAGTCACCGGACGGCTGTCATGATGAAGGGTGAGCATGACGCTGACCGCGTTGCTTCCCTCATGAACGCTCGCCGTGTTGGACTGCGCGTGAACCCTACCGTTGAAAGTGGCCTCAACGTACCGCTCAAGCTGGCCAAGCGTGGGAACAGAACCCATTCCTGGCTCGTACGCGATGAGAGCGTTGCACTTCATCGCATCGATCTCCCGCATATCCACGAGGAACATGTCGGAGCGCGGCGGCAGGTTGCTATCGGCGACCTTCTCGGCGAAACGGCTGAAAACCTTCGCTTGGAAATTACTCATTGTGAATTATTCTCCTAGGAGCCTGAGTTTTGGAAGGAGGCACTCAGGAGCCTGAGTTACAAATTTGTGGTCTGGTTCTGTGGTACCTAGAGCCAGACCTGGGTACCTAGGTAGAAATAACGCGTAATTCCGATAATCTAATGGACTTCCTGCACTTCTTACTTGGAGTGTGCCCACCGTACCAGGCAAAGTATGGCGCTGTACCAGTAGAATTGGGCTCGGTCAGTGCAGTCCTGAGTCCGCCTCTTGTCTACATGACCGCGTGCCGCCTCCTCGTACACACGGGCACACCTAACCTCTGAAGCTGCACGCTCAGCGTGGGTTTTGAGGATCATGTCTTCCTCTACAGTGTACGAATTAGTTCTTCAGCCTGGGCTACCAGGTAGGAATGGTCCTTCTTGGACTCCCCAAGCTTCGCCTGGAGTTCCTTGAAGGGCTTGACCACGCGGTCGTCGATGTGGACCAGCCAGTCGGGCTTAGATCCCGTACGACGTACAAGCTCACGGTTCCTCGTACGAACCCGCTTCGTCGTCGGGTACAACCGATCGGCGTCAATCCCGAGAATACTGAGGACTGTCTCGCCTAGGAGTGTACGGCTGATTCCCAGCGCCTGCTCCAGCGCTCCAAGAGTGGAGTACTTGTTCACCGCCCACTTGACAATGGTCTCCACGGGGACCCGGCTCCGGGCCTCCAGGGCCACGTAATGTGTAGGCTTGGCCTCTTTGCACTCCGGGGAGCAGTAGTAGATGTGATGCTTGGACCGGTTCATCAGAGTCCGGATGTACTGAGGCTTGTAGCTGGGGTCGTCCCAGCCCATGAACTTGGAGTCTGCAGGCTCGTCCGTGTCACTCGCATCTTCGTCAAGAAGAGAGCCCTCGTCGTCCACGGGTTCCTTGAGTTCCGCCCATTCCTCAGAAGTAGGCGGAACGTCCAAGGCCTTCTCACAGTTGTAGCAGACGGGCTGGTTCATCAGTGTCACGAACTGCGGCTCGATCTCAGACTGGTTCGAGGCTCTAAGGGTCCCTCCCCGGAGGAGGCTCACCGCCTTTGACAGGTCCTTGATCACAGCGGACTTCTTTCGCCCAGTCAGCATACTGATGTCCAGGGGAGACAAAGAGTCCTCTCCCTGCTGATTCATGTACACCAGCATGCACCCCTTCACGTTGGGGTACTTCGTGTGGAAAGTACACTGAGTGAGCGTGCAGTCGGTCACGATCGGCTCCTTGTGGAGCTGACAGCGGACCTGCTTACTAGGGGTACTGGGGGACTTCAACTTATGAACCTCTCGCCATGTACCTCCACCGCATCTAAAATGGTAGCATTCGTGGGTAGAGGTGTTTGTTGGTATCGTAAAGGACTATTTACCCTGTGAATGAGCAAAATGCTCGAAAAATCGTAACCCAGCACAATCCATAGTGTGTACTGAACAGTTGGTCAGGAAGGAAACCGTATCCTCATGCAGGAAAACCATAGTAAGATTCGCCCTCTACGTCCAGAGGACGCGACTGAGGAGCAACTGGAGCTTCTAAGCGAGTGGCTCACGGAGGTCGTCGAGGGCGAGCTTGAGATGGACCAGCTAGAGGATGATCCGGCTGAGGGAAAGCACCAGGAGCTTACCTGCCTGCTTCTCGGCATCATCTCCCACATCCGTGAAGAGTTCCTCGGTGAGACGCAAGACGTCGCCTCAGCGGTCCTCAGCGGTATGTGGCCCGAGGAAGAGGACGATGACATCGACTACGAGAACGAGATGGCTTACGAGAACGACTGGCTCATGGACGAGCCTCCCCACTGAACCCATCAAGCTCACGGAACAAAGCCCCGGTCACTTCATTAGTGACCGGGGCTTTGTTGTTGGGGTCTAGTCACCAGATGTGGAGGTGAAGCCACGAGCCGTTGTAGCCGGGTCCAGGAGGCATCTCTTCGTCCCACCCGTCACTACCAATGACGGACTCGTGAGTGATGGCCTTTAGCTCTTCCTCGGTCGGTTCATGGTCAAAGGTCTCCAGGGTTCCGTAGTCGTCCCCCGACTCCGACGTTGCATCGACCCTCCAGATTCGGTTCTTCTTACTCTTTGTGATCTTGCCCATTTTTGATTTGATCTCCATTTGGTGAGCTGGTAGACGAACCTCTCCCTTCAGGGTGTCCTTAGAGACCCTTGGGGGAGTGGTTGGTGTCGGTGTTGGTGTCGTTGGAGGGTGGTTTTGGTCTCCTTCGACGTTTCTTGGGAGGTGGTGGTACCTCAGGGGGTGTGGGAGGGGCTAATTGAGTCGTAGAACATACTAGCTCCTCGGCTCTGGCCTCTGGCGCCGCTTGCGCGAGTGGTGGTTCATCGGTCGATCCAACTGAGGAAGGTGTCCCGGGGTGGGGCCCGAAGGGTCCCCACTGGGTCCTCTTCAACTGTTCGACTGGTGAACTCGTGAAGTTCGCAAGACTGAGGGGATCTCGTACTGGATTAACGAAGCCACCTTCAACGAGATCACCTTTAGAGAGATCTCCTTCAACGATCTCACCCGAATCCTCGTTGAACTCAGTACGGAACGGAGAAAGGGAGAGTACCTTCTCGAAATCCTTGTCAGAGAGGAGAGTTACTGTCCCAACTTCATCGAGATCTGATGGAAGCTCCTCTGAGGGATCTAAGTAAACCCGTCCCTCGTCAAGATCCTCCTGCAACGCGTCAAGACGCTCTTGCTTAGGGTCCTTGATCTTCGCTGATACTGGGACGGAAAGGAAGGAAGAGAGAAGCTCGTTTACTCGGGAGAGGATCTCCTCGGACTTCTCCTGGGTCGTTCTGATGCCATCGTGCTCACGCCCGATCACATGGGGAGCCAACTCTGGGTCCTCGAAGAGCTTCTCAAGGAGGTAGTCCACGATCTCCGTCTCTCGTGGGGCCAGGACCTTGTTGTAGACCTGGGTCATGAGAAGGGAGCGCAGCTTGGTGAACGCCTTGAGGAAATTCGGTGCGTGCTGGAGGAAGAACTCCTCCACCTCTGGCTGGTGGGTTGCCCCGCGCTCGTCGTTCATCCACTTGAGGAGTGGGATCTTACCACCCAACTCCTCTCGTTGATCTTGATCGCACAGGCTAGTGAGGAACTCACGCTCTTCTAATGGAAGGTCGAAGTTCTGGAGCGCGTACTCGAACAAGATGACCGGGTGGCACTGGCAGATGTCGATCGCCGTCGTGCTGTGGAGCTTTCCGTCGAGTTCGTAGCGGACGAAGGGGCGGATTCGGCGCGCTACCTGGGTGAGGAGGTAGTGGAACCGGCCTGAAGTCTCGGTTCGGAAGAGAAGCTCGTCGTGTTCTGCGGTCTGGTACTGCTCGATGAGTCCAGCGGTGTGCCGGAGAGCACGCTCGTCCAGATTCTTCTGGGTCTGCTGCTGTGAGGTGATCGCGAGAGAGGGGATTGCCTCTCTCGCTGCGACGAGATCCAAGCGAAGATTCTTCGCTTTCTGCACGCAAACACGGTTAATTGGGGTGAACCGGGACATGCTGACGGCGATCGCGGTGGCGAGCGCTCGGTAATGTCTCGCGGCTACCGTTCCCTTGAGTGTGTAGTCGTACTTGGGGGCACGAGCGAGGGACCAGTTGCGGATGTAGAAGAGGATCGAGCGGCCAAATCCGTTCTTGGTCTTGGCTACGTACTTGCCGTTGCCGTTGGCGTTCTCGATTCGCCCGATCGCGTGGGAATTTCTCCGGAAGAGGACATTCGTCGAGATGCCGGGGCAGACAGTCTGCTCGATGAGCTTGCTGTAGCCCGTGAAGAGCCGGCGGGATCCGTCCCGGGACCGCTGAATCATGAGGTTCTGGTAGAGTGCGTCGATACCAGTGGCACACGGGGTCAGGGTGTTGATCGTTCGCTCGGGGAGAAGGTGGTAGTACTCCTTCTTCCGCTGGGTAACGACCCAGAGCTGCTCCGGGGTCAGTTTGACCGTCTCGGAGAGGGCCGCCATCAACGCGTCGGGGTTGACGTCGTGTGGGGTGAGGGACTCACCTTTGTTAAGCCAGGCTTGATAAGCTTGCTGGAGATCTTCTTCTGTGCGCGTGTTCCGGCGCCAGGAGTTTTCGTTGGACCACGCCTTGGAGAGGAAGAACTCCAGGTCCTTGTCGACTTCGCCGAAGTGGGCGGGGTCGAGGAGGAGGCCTCGGCGGTTGACGCTTTCTTGTTGGGTCTTTCGGATCTGACCCTTGTACCTGGACTTGCGGAGGCACTTGGGGCGCTCGTCGGCGTTCAAGCCTCCGTCGATCCACTCTCGGACGTTGTCGAGCTTGGCTTTGGAGAGCGCGACGGCTACGGTCCAGTCCTTTCGGTTGGAGGGATCGTAGATCTTGAAGAGGTTGGCGAGGCCTGGGCGGGTCGGGTTCTTCGGGTCGACCGTGTAAGAGCCGCTCTTGAACGTGGCGCAGACGGTGAGGTAGCTGCGGATCGCAACGAGGCGGGCGAAGAGTCGGACCGAATCGGGCGAATGGATGGGCTGGCCGGTCGGGACGCAGAACCAACCCTCTTCTCTCTGCTCGACCAACCACTCGGGGGTAGCGCAGGCTCCCTTGGGGTCGAGGGCGACGAGCTGACCGTTGGCCGCCGCGACTGGACACGGGGTCTGGCACATCAGGTAGGAGTAAAGGTGGCGAGCCCTCTTCTGCTTGGCGAGCCTGGCCCAGTCGACCGTGTTCTGGGGGAACCGGAGAGCCGCCTGCACACGCCAGGCTTCCAGCACTTCGCTGGGAAGGAAGAGTCCCATCTTCCCGTCTTCGTCGAAGACGGGGGAGATCTCTATCTCCTCTGTACGTTGGCGTGCCTGCATCTCACTAAGTTAGCATAACCAGTTCCCTGTCTCTTTACGGCATGGATCAGTTGTGGGCTTCTCCCGGAGAAACCAAATTGTCGTCTGTTATCTGACGCAAGTAGAACGTCCACTCATGCTGGAGGTCAGATTGGTGTCTGCGGCTAGGCATAAAAGCATTAAGCAGCAGCAGGAGAGAGTCGCACAGCAGGTCCTATCTCATAAGGCCCGCTTGTACTCAGCTATTGAGAAGCTGCTAGGTTGCCCATCAGGTAAGCCCCATGCTGCAGCCCTTGTCGAGGTTGAGAGTTGTCTCTTGGACTACCAAGTATGCCTCAAAAGCTTAGGGATACTCTCCCCAGTTCTGGGTGAGTAGCCTGCTCTCATGGCTGCGTACTTAGTGCGGGATCTTCTTTAGATCGAAGTATTTGGCGATGCCTGCAGCGTCCCGTGAGTGGACACTTGGGAGAAAACTGAACGTCTCCTCCCAATTTTCCTTCTGTTGCTTGTTGAACCACGTCTTCCACTGGGCGGGGGTGACCTGGTTCGTCATACGGTAACCGAACACGCGGGTGAGGACGCTTATGCGTCCAATCATCTGGTTGATGGGTTCCGAGTGTACCGACTGCCCTCGGTTTCGAATCATGAACCGCTCTAGGACGACGTAGTCGGGGTTGAGGCGCGTCAAAAGATTGACGAAATTGTTGATGAACACAACGTCCTCATGGACGTCGGTCATGACTTTGATCCACCCATACTCTAGAACCTCCCCGCCGCAATAATGGACCCAGGCAAAATTGACTTTGCCTGGGTCCATTGCAAGGATGGTGGGTCTTGTTACTGCTTTAGAAGGTCCGACTCGGTCGAGTCGTTGATCAAGAAGTGCCTGTTCTGGTTCAGCACTTGCGCCAGCTTCGTTACTGGGTTGACTAGGTCTTCTTTGTTCTTCCACGCTGTTACTAACTCTTGGGCTAACTCATTAGTCTCAAAGAGGCGTTTCCTCATTTGTGAGTACCGCACCTTTGCTTTGTTAATAACGTGAGAAGAGGTCTGCGCTGTCTCAAGTAGCCAGCTTCGGTACTTTGTTTCCGCTTCCAATCTGTAGTTGATCTCCTTGAGTTTAGTCAAGAATACAGAGTTGACAATCTCAGTGACGTCAACTAATTGATGGTAGTCGCCGTCTTTCAGCTCTAAAACATAGGAGTTGTCCTCATGGCATAGAAGCTCAATCTCCACGGCTGCCTAGCTTTCTGTGCTGGTAGAAATCAGAATACGCGAACAGCTTCAGCTGTAAGCGGTACGCCATCGTCCTCTACAATGAGGTAACGACGGTTGACCAAATCAGCCACCTGGTCTTTCACGTACTGGTCTAGGTTTGAGAAGATAGTCTCCTCAAACTGAGCACCATCGATAGATACGTTGATGGTTGTCCCATGAGACGGCTGGTAACGGTGGGTATCTCCGAAACGGCCATTACTTTTGCGGCCTACGTAGCGCATCTGATCGCCCCTTGTGACGAATCCTACATCACTTGAGGAGAACATCTTAGCGCCGATCGTTACCATCGCTCCATCTCGTGTAGTCTGCCTGACAGTGGTAGCACTTGTACCGTCGGGAGGAGGGCTGGCAGCGGGGTCGCCTCTGTAGATGTAGATCATTCGTTTACTCCAAGGGCCTTGGTGGCCATTTGGACACCTTAGCCGCCTTGCGCTCATCTGCGTCCATGGCTTGCCATAGCAAATCCATTTTCGCAATGATAGCTGTGTTCTTCTGTTCCCAGTCCTCTTTGGCCTCGCCGCGAACCTTCTTTAGTTGCTCTGCTGCCTTGAGGTACTCTCTAACTAACTTGCTGTTTCTCGTCATTTCTCATACCTCCCTCAAAGGCTTCCCAACGTCTGCATGGCCAGGGGCCGTGACGGTGGGCCCGTCAGACTTGCTTGTCTCCACCCTGTGTCCAGGGCTTCGCATGTGAGTTGGATTGGCTTTGAGGAAGGCAGCCGCATCTTCAGCATCAGTTTGAATGCTCTTGATGTGGTTAGGCAGGATAAGGGGGTTGATGTTGCCTAGGGGCACCCTAGCGTAACCCTCGAAGGACTGGATCAGGCGAGCCTGAAGGTCCCACGAGGTAAGAATGCCCTCGGGCTTGTTGTCTGACACGCCGTTGATTTTCCAGCGTGTACCATCGGCTGTGTTGTACAGCCAGTCTTCTGTTGTGATGTTCTTGAGGGTGTTGTCTGTCCAGAACGCCTGTGAACTAAAGCTCTGGTAAACACCCAACTCTTCAAGTGTCAAACTCTCCTGTACACGTGGGATATTTACCCGAATTTCAGTGTGCTGAAGAAGCTTGTATGCGAATCTAATACCTATTACCTTAGGTAAGGGACTGCTAGGTGTTTTTCGACGCAGCGTTATCTTGAAATGCAACCTTTGTTGCCCAAGCCGTGTCCGGAAACTGTCCTCACTGAGGCGAGAGAACTCAGCCTCAGCCGGGGACTTGATCCAGTAGTCGATGGACGTACCGGAAGGTGCGTAGTCGAGTATGTTGAGGGTATCTACCAGACCTAGGTTTTGCTTGATATCTAGGTCGAACTCAAGTGTTCCGTGCACTGCGGTTCGGTGGAGCGACCAGTACACGGGACGCGTTGGGTTGTTGTAATCTGGGGAGACGTTCGCGCATCGAACGTTGGGTGAGGTGACGTCGAAGACCTCTAGTTTCGTCCCGCGCTTCTGGTAGCCTCCAACGATTCCCACTCCGTAACACACAGGGCAGATGCCGCTGGGGTCTGACTCAATGTCGAAGCAGGAGCACCGACGCCCCACTTTGATTCTCTGAAAGAACTCGAAGTAGGTGGGACTGACATTTGAAGCATTTTGGCTCATTCGTGCAATAGCTGGAATGAGGTCTTCACGCGCTCGACGCTGAGGTACGTCACCCAGAATATCTGTCCTGGAGTTGACTCGGTCATTGTCCGGCGGTCTGTAGCCCCTTGCGCCCATAAAGTACGTCTCTGTTTTATTGGTTTATCTAGTCAGTAGACTCGCTTCCCACATAACGTCACGGAATTCGCCAAATATGGCCTCAGGAAATCTACGTCTATCACCTCAAGTTGCTGTTCGCGGTGCTGTTGTCGCGTTTGAGGAGCTGTTTGTCGAGGAAGATGGGTCCGCCACGTCCCCCCTTGATCCTACAGCCTATCCTTCCGTGGCAATCTACTCCCCAACCGAAGAGATGCTGCAGTCTGGAGTTGGGTCTGCCGTGTCTGGGTCAGAAGGACGATGGAGGTTTACCTGGTTCGTACCGTTAGATGCAGACTTGTCCGGACCCGATGCTCCTTGGCGCATCGAGTGGGTCATGGTTACCCCGGGAGGTCGTCAAGTAGAGCGTCACGCGAATTTCTTCGTAGTTGATAACGTTGAAGCCTCTTCCGAGGAGCGGGCGTACACGTCAATGGTGTACGCCGGACAATCGGAGCGAGTTTTTGCCAAGTTCCGCAACCGTCAGGAGAGAATTCAAGTCAACCTAGTGGACCAAGGCGAGGACTACGTCGATTTGACGCCTGGTGTGGTCGAAGTGCAGCAAGACGGGTTCTACACCTACTATGTTGATACACCTGAACTCACTACTACCGGATGCTACTTAGCGGTGTGGAACAGTCGACAGACAGCCATCTCACAGAGCGTTACGTCCGTTCAACAGATCCGGGTACCAGAATCCAAGTTTTGGTGGCTTCAGCCTAGCATTCGAATGCTCCTGGATAAGGCTCAGAAGAAAATAGGGCATGTTCAGTCATACTCCGACTCAGATCTTTATGAGTACATGATGCGAGGCGCTGATTACATTAATGCGACCAACCCTATTACTGGGTGGACCCTTACCAACTGGCCTGGCGCTTTCGGAATGACTAATTTCCTCTTGATGGCGTCCGCCTGGTACGGTCTCCAGGCTCAGTACCTTGGAGAGGCAGAGACTGCCTTCAACTTTTCGGGTCAAACTGTGACACTGGATATCGATCGCACCTCGTACTACGCTGACGCCATGAGTAGATTCAAGGACTACTTGGATAATGATCTACAGAAGACGAAGAGAAACATGCTTCGTCGTGTAAGTGTCGGTGCTCTCGCCTCCCGCCCCCTCAGCTTCGGTTTAGAGTCCTTGGTTGCCCGAGTTCAGACTACTAATGGCGGGAAGAACCAAGCTCTTCCCATATTTAGCCGGCTAGGGTTGCTATAGTACCCCCTCATAAAGACTAGCATTTGCTACCTTATATGGTGCCGGAGGTAATATGCCAGTTTTGACCATCACGAATTTAACCGCACGACGCCTACCCGTTGACTCACGCGTAGGTGTGCTTGAAGCAAACCAACAGCGCTCCGTAGAACTTACGGGCGCTGAGGCAGAGGCGGCGGCCAATGCGTTAACTCGCCTCGCCGCCGCTGGTCTCATTGTGTGGACTGGGGCTCCTACAACGACTCTAGCTGATAATGCAGCCGAGCCAGTTTTTGGCGGCAGTCCTGTCCTTCGAGGTGCAGGAGACCCAAATGGGGTAGTATCTGGTTACCCAGGAGACCTATACACTGACGGAGAGGGTGGAGTTGGAACTACTCTCTATGTAAAGGAGTCCGGAGCTGGCACTGACACTGGCTGGGTAGCCAAGTAGTACGGTTAAACTGTTTTAATGGTATTCCTCACTACCTCAAGTGGGGCACATCGAAAGTAATTGCTGCATGAAGAAGAAGTTCATCGTACGTAACCCTAACGGGAGCCGTGTCTTTGTGGGAGGCGTCCAGGTTAACGCTTTTGCCCATGAGGTCATTGAGTTGAACCCTCGCACTGCCCGCGAACTCCGTAAGTACGGAGTCATGGTGGAGCCTGCAGGGGAGACGCCAACTCCAGTGAAGTCTGAAGCTAAGAAGTCAAAGAAGACTAAATCAAAGAAGACCTCAAAGAAGGAAGCGAAGGCCGAAAAGGCCGTCAAGAACGCCCTCAAGGAGATTCCCCAGGAAGAGAAGGAAGCGAAGGCTGAGGAGCCTACTCAACCCGAAGAGCTTCCTGCAGCCCCTGTCGAGGAGGCGCAAGTGAGAGCCCAAGCGGAGACTCCTGTGACGGAAGAAGACTCGGCGGTATCCGAGTCCCCGGACGACCTCTCTGACGGGACCGAGGAAGCCTCCGTTGAGGAGCCCGAAGTGGACGTTGCGGCGAAGGCTTCTGCCAAGGCGCGTAAGCGGCGTGGACGCAAGTGACATCGGTTCGTCGTAGGTCATACGGGTCGTACGCAGGGCCCTCGATTATCGGATCGGAAGAGTTCGACGGCTCAGGAGCACAAGAGCACTGGGATCGTGTACTGTGGCTTACTTCCATGGTCGAGAGCGGTGGTAGGTTTGGATCTATCACCATGTACGACGGGACCGCTGTCACTGCGGGACTGCATCAGGCAGTCGCAGTCTACCCTCGCGCCCTTCGCTATGAGGACTGGAACGCCACAGACGACCAGGGTTCTTTCTGGCAGTTGTTGCGTCGCCTGGAGATGATTCCAGACTTCCCTACCCTCCAAGACCTCTGGACTGCGCTTGCTGCTAAGAACTGGTACCTCGCCACTGATTCCACTCTGCGCTACTTGGCGGATGCCACTGTCAAAGTGAAGAACCGTAGCAAGAAGGTCAAGGCCGGCGATATCGTCTACGGCGCTGAGATTCGTGAGGAGTTCACTCCCAACGCAGGGAAGGTGCCTGCACGCGGGAAGGCATGGGAGCAGAGTAAGGCATGGGCTTTACTTTTCCATGCGGTGTTTGCAGATCCCAAGAGTTTCAAGGCCCAGGTGTCTTTCGGGCGTGAACACTTTGAGAAGGTGTGCCGCCATCGCACGCTCACAGTCTCGGGGGAGCGCAAGACCGTTGAGGATTGGGTGTATGGTGGCCAGCTGGAGGGCTTCAGGGCCGCGACAGATCAACTAGACCTTGCCCTAGCGGTGTGGTGGTCACACAGCGTCAACGCTCCTGCAGAGGCGTACAAGATCATGAAGCGAGCCCTTCGCTCCACCACCCCAGACGCTGACCCCGATAAGTTCTCAAGGCTACTTCTCCGCTACTTGGCTGCATCGAAGCATGGCCGGTGGCACTTCACCGAGAAGAGCGGGCGCTGGCAGCGCACGAGGTCAACCGCCAAGAAGGTGTGGGATTCCCACCTCTTCAACCCAGGCGGGGCCATGCCCTACAGATTTTGATCTGTAGTCACGGCATGTAAACAGAAAGGGAGACGTAATGTCTACTGTGCGATATGGTGATGTTTCTCAGCCAACCAGGACCGTAGAGGGTTCTGATCTGGAGGAGAGATTCAAGAAGAATAAGCAGCTCAAGGAGGGTGAGTCTTCCGAAAACGCTGTTGAAGATGACACCCAAGAAGTTAACAAGGACTAAGTAATCATGATTCTTACTGCCGACAAGAGTGCGTTCCTTTACCTAGACGAGATGCTGGACAAGAAGGAGCCCATCTACGTACGAAACGTAGCCCGCTACATGGGGAAGCGTGGTATCGTGGTCGTCACTCTCAACGATGGTCACCGGTCGCATCGGGAGACTATTCCGAACACGAGACACCCGGTTTGCCTCTCAGCCAAGGTGACACCGGCAATGATTGCCAACTCGAAGTCCCTTCGGGAGCTTCTTGATGGTGGCTCCCTGGAGCTGGTTCCGCGGGAAGTGGCCGAGAAGGAACTCTCAGACGAGACAGTCCAGGAGGAACTAGCTGCTGCGTACAAGAGCATCGGCCTTCGTTCTGAGGATGTCATGCGTCTTCGCCGTGGTGACGACGACTTCAAGATCACCAACGAGAACGGTCTGGCCCTTCAGCCGGATCTCAGCCCTCAGAAGGACTTTGTCTCGTTCGACAACGCTCCGGACATGGGCAACCCCTACAACAACTCGTACAGCGACGACATTCAGGTCCTGGCAGACGCGGGCCTCAAGGATGAGGGCGCGAGCCCTCGTATCGTCGGCTTGGTCGAGGCCTTGTCCGCTGGTGACATGAAGGCTCGTGAGGTTAAGAGTGAGCTGGTCGGTATGGAGCTGAGTGAGAAGGACTTAGCCTACCTCATCGCCAACGCATCAGGGATCGTGGCGAACTACGCCAAGGAGAAGTTCGCTCGCCTAGAGAAGGACGCAGACTGAGGTTTGCTGATCCCTTTAACTTAGCTCGACTTACCAAATAGGACCCCTTACCGGGTCCTATTTGTGTTTCTAGAGGGTAATCGATACATGACCGCAGGCACAGAAGTCACCAATGTCATCAACTTTGACGCAGTCAGGAGACTGGCAGCTGATGAGGATCGAATCGTACGTGAACTAGCATCACGAGCGCCCTCCACCCGTTACAAGACCTCTATTGACTCGGAAGATTCTCGGGGACCGTACCGCTATAACGGCACTCCGATGGTTATTACCACTGAGGACCTGGCAAACCAGGGCAGGTACATCCTGTTTTGGTCGGGACCTCAGAACACGCAGTGGAACTTCCCTCTTCGCGCCTCGATGCAGCAGACCAAGAGCGGTACGATTCACCACGTGTGGAGGGACAGCAGCAGGGAGACCTACTACGACGAGCCCACCGTGGCATTTACGTTCCAGACGGGGAACATCATGCCTGTGAGGCTGCGTCAGGGGGTTCAGAACCCTGATGGGGTGAGCCAAGTCGCCGAGACGATCAGCCTTCCTCCTGGTCTTCTGGATCTCTACGACTTCTTCGAGATTCTCAACGCAAAGCGAATTCTGAGCGATGGACGGCCCAACTACGTCTACATTGCTTACCATTCTCTAGCGTTCCCCGAGATCTTCCTTCGTGGGTTCTTCCAGCCTGAAGGCTTTTCCTTCTCCGAGGATGCTGCGAACCCTGCACAGGTCACTTGGCAGTCGACGTTCAAGATCCACTCATCGGAGCCCAAGTTCTGGTCTTCAGCTCGTCTGAAGGAGGCCTGGATTACTGCCTTCCGCGCCCAGGGAACTCTACTGGCTCAGGAGGCTGGAACAGTAGGCAACCAGACTGTGTTGGGGACCACAGGAGTCCCTGTTCCTGGCCAGGGATCTGGTGGGTGATCTCTGTAAAGAGGTCTCATGTCGGATGAAACTTCCCCCAAGCCCTTAGTTACTTACCGCACGTCTCCCTCAGACCTGCCTGACCATACGAATGTAGCCTACTTCGTAGGAGAGCATGAGATCATGAACATTGATCTCAACCACGGGTTCATGGCTGCGAACTCACATACGAGTGAGTGTATGCTCCTCACGCAGGTCTTCGTGACGCCTCACGCTCACATCCAGCTTCTGGAGGAAGCGCGTTCTTGGATTTCGGCTTCGACCCTGGAGACTGGCCGTGATCCCGGTGACCTACTTCTACGAATTCGCGCCCTACTTGAGGGACCCACTCAGTGAAGCTGCCCCATCCTGTTGAGGCAGAAGCTCACATGCGAGCCGAGCTTCTGCGGGGTGGTTACAACCTAAAAGAGGACCGTAACAACCTCAAGATCTGCTGCCCCTTTCCTCATGAGAAGCACGAGGACCGGAAGTATAAGCTGGGCTTCCTGAAGGACGGTAGCCGAGTTCACTGTTGGAACTGCAAGTGGAGTGGTTCCTGGAACAAGTTCGCTGAGACCGTAGGGCTTGAACCCTTCGGCTCAACGGCGGACGAAGGGGTTATTCCTGACTCTGTCCTGCTGCAGGATCCATTCAGAGCGCTGTCCTTGCGGATGCAAGAGCGCAGTAAGGCTGGTCAGGAAAAGAGGTCTCTGTCCAACTTCGAACTGGCCGCGTCTGACCTCAACGACGATATCAGGACCGGGCTACTGATCAATGAACCTTCTGTGATCAAGGAGCTGTCTCCCTGGGATGGTGGCAGGTGGAGAGGGCTAGGACCCAAGCTCCTCAAGGCACTGCACGCGTCGCGCTGGGAGCGTAAGGTCACCTTCCCTAGTGGTGACACCATCACCGAGCCACGCATCTTCTTTCCCTACCTGCAGCATCAAGAGTTAAAAGGCTATGTGGGGCGACGTCTGGATGGCATCGACAAAGTCAAGTACCTGAGAGCCGAGTGGAACAGTGCTTCCAGCACTCTCTTTCCTTTTGACTTCGTTCGTGAACGCTTCCCTCGTGCTAGATCAGTCTGTTTAGTAGAGGGGGAAGTAGACGCACTCAATCTGATATCCTCTCAGATACCAGCACTGTCTATCCTCGGTACCGGGGCCTGGTCTTCCGCTAAGCGGGAGATCCTTTCAACCTGCTATGATCATCTGGTTGTAGTGATGGACCCTGACCCCGTAGGAGCTGACTGTGCTCGGAAGATTATTGCTTCTTCGGCCTCCTCATTCAAGTCGGTAGTACCAGTTGACTTGCCCCCAGATGAAGACCCCGGTACCCTAGACAAAGATCAGAAACAATGGCTAAAAAACCAAATGCCCTCAAGGGCCTAGAGACCGCGGTAACTGGGCTCATCAAGAAAGCCCAGGAAGAGGCCGTCTTTTCAGAATACAAGTTCAAGTTCAGAGCCAGTGGTCTCCCGTTCTGTCCTCGCGAGCTTGTGATTGACCGCCTCATCAAGGAGGAGAACCGCGTCGGTAGTCTCATGGACTACGGGTTCGCCTTCTACGTTGGTATCGGAACTGCGGTCCACGAGGTAATCCAGCGTTACCTGGGCATGGTCAAGGGACTGTACGGGAACTGGACCTGTTGCGGCTACACAGAGCTGGAACGGGAGGGATCTAAGGAGTGTCCCGTGTGTGGTGAGCCTCAGCACTACGACGAGTTCAAGATGTCGTTCGGGGACTCTTCTGCGTACGCTGACGGTGTGTGGTTACGCCACAACGCTGTGTGGGAGTTCAAGACCTACGGCGTCGATAAGGTCGACGACCTAACCGAGCCCAAGGACGCCCACCTACAGCAGGCGTCCTGCTATGTGGAGCTTCTGAACGAGGCTCGTGGCTGGAACATCGACAAGATCATCTTTGTGTACCTTGCACGGGACAACCCACGTAAGTTCAAGGTTCTGGTAGTTCCCCCGATCAAGAACATGTACAGCACTGTTTTGAAGGAGTACCGGGAGGCCCAGAAGATGGCAGAAGCCAAGATTCTTCCTAAGCGCGTATGCGAATCCCCGACAGACGGTGATTTCATGAACTGCGGGTACTCTGGCATTTGCTTCTCTCCCGACCTTGACAAAATGCTGATTCCAGTAGAAAGTCTGGTCCGATGAGCGCGGATCCTCTTAGAGTCGTGGATGAGATCCGCGAAATGCTTACGAGCGGTGCCTATTCTGTGGACGAGGGCACCCTCTCTGTGATCTCTGACCTAGAAAACGCTTTAGTTGCCGAGGGTTACACGCGGCAGGTTGTAGTCAAGGAGGAGACCTACTCCGAGTCCCGTGCGCAGCGCCTTCTCACCTTTGGTGGTGACATTCAGGCGGTGGTGCAAAAGGCACGTGAGAGGAAGCGGATTTCCCCTGCGGAAAAGGCAGAAATCATACTCTCTTGTTCTACAGCTTACCTTAAAACAGTGCACGCCTTCAAGGTTGGTTCGAAGGTTTGGAGCGCTGCACAGAAGGAGCTTTTACCCGAGTTATTGTCAGTTCACGAAGGGAAGTTAGACGACCTTCTGGAGCTGCTTGACAAGCACTTGAGTATGTTCTCAGAATCACTTGAGAAGTGGCTCACACCTAACAAGTAGTGCCCTAGTGGCAGTTTGACTTGTTCTAGTTAATCACAAGCTAATAGCCGATTTCCTTCGGAATTGAGCCGGCCAATGAGCCGTGTAATACAGCTACGGGTGCTGCGTGCCCGTAGCTGAATGAATTATTGCGTAATGATGGAGTAGCTGAATCGTGACACTTACCTCTGGTAGAACCACTTACAAACCCTTCCGGTATCAACAGGCGTACGACTACTGGCTCAAGCAGCAGAACGCGCACTGGCTCCACACTGAGATTCCAATGTCCTCGGACGTCCAGGACTGGAAACTCACTCTCAGCGACGAAGCAAAGGCGCTGGTTGGCGGTGTGCTCAAGGGGTTCATTCAGACTGAGTTGGTAGTCAATGACTACTGGTCCAGTAAGGTCGCCAAGTGGTTCCCTCACCCAGAGATCGCGATGATGGCCAGCTGCTTCGGCAGCATGGAGACCATCCACACTGTCGCCTACGCTCAGCTCAACGATACCCTGGGCCTCTCGGACTACGACGCCTTCATGGATGAGCCTGCGGCCAAGGCCAAGCTGGACCGCCTGGTGGAGGTCAAGGGTGAGTCCATTCGTGATATCGCTCGAAGCCTGGCCATCTTCTCGGCCTTCACCGAGGGAGTCTCACTATTCAGCTCGTTTGCTGCCTTACTCAATTTCTCACGATTCAATATGCTCAAGGGCGTAGGTCAGATCATCTCGTTCTCCATCCGGGATGAGAGTCTCCACAGCGAAGCGGGTTGCTGGCTCTTCCGTCAGCTGATCGAGGAGAACCCCGAGATCTGGGACGACGAGCTGAAGCGTGATCTCTACGAAGCTGCGCGTGTCACGGTGGCTATGGAGGATGCATTCATTGATTCGTTCTTCGACGTCGGCGAAGTCTATGAGCTTCAGCGACAAGACCTGAAGAACTTCATTCGTCAGCGCGCCAACGTAAAGCTGGGAGACCTGGGCTTGAAGATGAACTGGAAGAACATCGACAAGGATTCCCTGGAGCGTATGGCCTGGTTTGACTTCCTATCGGCGGGACAGTCTCTCACAGACTTTTTCGCTACTCGCGTCACCGACTACAGTAAGGGCGCGATTGACTTTGAATCTATGTACAACGAGCTGGATGCAGCTCCCGTTGTAGCCGCGGCAGAGTAATGTCACAAGAACTAATGGATCTTCAGGCCTCAGGAGAGGCTCCCGAGTGGATGACAGTAGAGGGATTCTTGACCCTGAGTCGAGGCTACCTCCTGGATGGCGAAACTCCCAAGGGAATGTACCTGAGACTGGCAGAAGCGGCTGCTACCCGCCTCGCCAAGCCCGCGCTCGCTGCTCGCTTCTTTGACCTTTTCTGGAAGAACTGGCTCTGCCCCGCCTCTCCCGTAGCGGCAAACATGGGCGCTGACAGAGGCCTTCCTATCTCGTGCTTCGGTCTCTATTGCCCTGACTCCGTAGACGGCATCATGAGCACCATGCATGAGATCGGCATGCTCTCCAAGAACGGGGGAGGCATCGGTGTTTCGTGGTCGGATGTTAGAGCCCGCGGCTCTAAGATCTCAGGCAACGGTGTGTCAGACGGTATCGTTCCCTTCCTGAAGATTCAGGACTCCACAACGATCGGTATCTCCCAGGGCGGTACTCGTCGTGGGGCATCTTCTGCCTACCTCGATATCGAGCACGGGGACTTCGACGAGTTCATCGAGATGCGTCGCCCCCAGGGCGACGTGAACCGCCAGTGCCTCAACATTCACCACGCAGTGTGCGTGGGCGACGAGTTCATGCAGAAGGTCGTGGACGGGGACAAGGAAGCACGGCGAAAGTGGACCAAGGTCATCAAGTCCCGTTTCGAAACTGGTGAGCCCTACCTATTCTTCAAGGACACCGTCGATAGAACTCGTCCAGAGTGCTACAAGCAGCGTCAACTTGATGTGCGTGCTAGTCAACTTTGCTCGGAAATTTTCCTCCATAGTGATGAGGACCATACCTTTGTTTGCTGCCTTTCCTCCATGAACCTAGCGCGATGGGAAGAGTGGAAAGACACAGACGCGATTCAGCTTTCTATTTGGTTCCTTGACGCAGTGATGGAAGAGTTCATCGACAAGGCCCAGCACATCAGCGGATTCGAGCGTGCTGTGCGCTTCTCGCGTAAGAGCCGCGCCCTTGGTCTGGGGGTGTTGGGGTTCCACACCTTGCTGCAGCAGAAGATGCTCCCCATGGACTCCTTCGAGACCATGATGCTCAACGCCGAGATCTTCAGGACCCTGCAGCGTGGGGCAGAGACCGCAACCTCAGACCTGGCCGCTGAGTACGGAGAGCCAGAGTGGTGCGAGGGGAACAACCGTCGCAACACGCACCTCTTAGCGGTAGCCCCCACTGTTAGTAACAGCCTCATCTCCGGTAACGTCAGTGCAGGCATTGAGCCGCGTTCGTCGAACGCGTACGCCCAGAAGTCGGCTAAGGGGACATTCCTTCAGCGAAACCCTCAGCTCATGGCTCTCCTGGCCTCAAAAGGCAAGGACACACCTGAGGTGTGGCGTTCGATCGTGAATGAAGCAGGTTCGGTACAGCACCTGGCCTTCCTCACCGACGAGGAGAAGGAGGTCTTCCTGACCGCTCGTGAGATCAACCAGTATGCACTGGTAAAGCTCGCGGGTCAGCGTCAGCAGTGGATCGACCAGGGTCAGTCATTGAACCTTTTCTTCCCCGCCAACGCTGATCCTAACTACGTCAACGGCGTACATATCGAAGCTTGGAAATCAGGGCTGAAGACGTTATACTATCTGCGAACCGCGTCCGTACTCAAGGGAGACTCGGGTTCTCGCGAGTACAGTAGAGCAGCCTCCGAGTGTGCTGCGTGTGAAGGATAGAGATGGCGTATAAGTCAGTTTGGGTTATCTGTTCAGAGTGTGGACATCGTCAGGAGGACATCGAAGGTCATCCTGAGGGGTTCGATCCTTGTGGTAAGTGCGCTGCCTACGCTATGACAGCGGAGGAGGGCATTTTCGAGCAGTCCTCGCAGAAGAATGCCAAAGAACTCAACATCAAAGGCTGGGCCTCCTGGGGCTAGTAAACACGTCCTTACGGGAAAGGACGCCGCCCTCTTGGAGGCGTACCTCAAGGCTCAGGGGTGCGATACTAGGAGTTCGCGCTTGAGCTTCCTTTTTCAGGCGACTTCTCACCTAGTGTTTGGCTCCTCTGCTGCGGAGCTACACGCGCTTATCTCCACGCCCGCGGGGAGGCTGTCCCTGCGCAAGCTCAAGACGGCTGTGGATTTCATACTAAAGCTCAAGTGCTAACGCTCAGTCAGCTCCTCCTACTCACGCAAGAGGCTCGCCGCAGCTTCAAGGCGGACTACCGTCTGGACTCCCTCAAACAGACCGAGGGTCAGGACGTAGATGGGGAGTTCATCGCAGAGGTAGGGATAGTGGTCGGAGGGAAAGAACCTCGTCGGCCTATCATCAGGGCGTACTCGGAGAAGATCGACGTTACTTCTCCTTGTAAAGTGTCCTGTACGTGCAAGTACTTCATCTATAAGCTGGCTGTGCCGCTTATGCTGACTGGAAGTACGGACGTAAAGATAGATGAGGATGATATCCCTCCACAGTTCAAGAACATTCAAGAGCCAGGACTATGCGCTCACCTTCTAGCACTCGCAGAGGTTGTTCTTGCCCCCAGCAATACCGAACGCGACCGACTTCGACGAGAGTCCTTCCGCGTGCGAATCAGCGATAGACTTAAAAACCTGTGACATCTGCACGGCAACTCCTAGACAGCGTGAACGATGAGGAGACCCTGGACCAAGAGGTCCTGGTGCCCATGTTCGCGAAGGCCAGCTACCTGGTCGACAGTAGCATTGAACTGCTAGTGCGTCACAGCACGTACTACCAAGTTCACGTTCTCGAACTAGGTAGTCAGGTAGCTGCAAACCTGGACCGGAATCGGGCTCTGTACAAGAGAACAGTCGCATTCTCCACCGATGGGGAGTTCGGGGATATCAAGTCCAGTCCGGAGTCACGCCAGCGCGCTTTCATTCTATCGTGCATGGACCTTCAGCACGCGATTGCGTCCGGAGATTCTGTACGCCAGCTTCAGGTCATTCGAAATCTTGAGCTGAACCGGATGGCAAAGGACTCCATTCTCAACGAGTGGCTCACCTTAGCCTCTGACTATGTGGAGCTGTCTTGGCAGGCGGCCAAGTTGCGCCTCCAAGGGGACACACTGGGAGGCTCGCAGGTAGAGCTGCAGCTGCTCAAGATTGAGAATGAGCTGTGTGTTTCACCTGACGAAGCTTTCGGTCTCATCAACACCCTTCAGCTGAAGCAGAAGGCGCTGCGTAAGATCTACGAGAATATATTCGCTGCCTACTCCCGCATCGTCTTGAAGATGGCCAAGTCGCAAGCCATCAGCGACGACTCCACGCTTGAGAACTTCCAGAACGGAAGCTTCGGTCTGATGCGTGCTATTTCGTCCTACGATCACGCCTCCAACGCGAGATTTGTGGGTCATGCTCGCTGGTGGGTACGGCAGTCCATCCTGTATCACATCAAGGAGGACGCTAACCTCATTCGGGTCTCCTCAAACACCTGGCAGCACTACGCCAAGATCCAGGCCGTCATCAAGAAGCACGCAGGCTCAGAGGGTGAACTGCCAGTGGAGCGAATCGCAAAGCTGTCAGGTTTCACGCCCACCCAGGTGTCCGAGGTATTGCGGACCATCGAAGTGAGTCAGGTCAAGTCTCTAGACTATCCCCTCCGTGGTGAAGACGACTCCGTCGGGTCCACCGTGGCAGATTCTATCGAAGACACGACTATTGAAGATCCCCTCGACATGAAGCCAACGGACTCTGTAAAGAGTCTGTTAGACTCCTTATCTACTAGGATGAGGAACTTAGTATGCCTCGCCTACGGACTCACTGAGTATGTAGTCGTGGAAGTTGACTCCGACCTCATCGAGGCGGAGAAGCAGCGACAAACTAAAGCCTTCCAACAATCAGAGTACTCCGAAATTCAACAACAATCAGCTTAGTTCCTAGCCCCTGTAGGGCACTGTAAATACCAAACCCGTAACACTCCGTTACTCCTAACAATTAGCGAATATAGAAGAGGTGAGTCCATCATGGCACTCAAAGACCTAGACGACACCAACCCGCGTGGTGGTGAGAAGAACTGGAAGTCCGCTCTTGAGATGGCTCAGATGCCTAAGCTCGATGAGTGGTACCGTTTCCGACTTGTGGGAGGAGTTTTCTCCTTCTCGCAGCACTGGATCGAGTTCGTAAACAAGGACGGGCAGACGAAGCGCTTTCCGACCGAGTGTCCGAACTGGGACCAGGAGACTGAGACCAACACCAAGCCCGGGGGTTGCCCGGCCTGTGAGGCTGGAATCAAGGCCAGCCCTCGGTACATGATCAACGTCATCGACCGCCAGCTTCAGGATAAGGATCCGAAGGATTGCCTTCGTGCCCTGGAGCTTCCGCCGACCGTTTTGCGCAAGATCATTGACCTGAAGAAGCTCAACGTGATCAAGGGCAAGGCTGTAGCGGTTACCAACAAGAAGTACGGCTGCGACATCGCTCTACAGAAGGTCAAGAAGGCCGGCTGGGGCACTGAGTGGCAGGTACAGAAGCTCGATCGTGTCGCACTGGATGAGGATGAGCTGAAGCTCACGCTTGTCGACTTCGAGGAGTTCTACCTTGAGCCCGATCCCGTCTCGATGCGTGCCGACCTGATTCGTGTAGGCGTAATCTCCGCGGGTAACGACAGCACCGGCGGTGCTCAGATGCCTTCGAAGAAGAGCCTCAAGGAAGAGGCGGCTGACGACGAGGAGATCGAGGATACGGAGGAAACTCCGGCCCCCGCTCCCAAGAAGCGCAAGAAGAAGAAGCGCAAGGCTCCTCCGCCCCCTCCCCCGGAGGATGATGACGACGACGACGACGACGACGACGAGGACGAGGACGAAGCCGAGGCACCTCCGGCTTCCCCTGTTGCTGATGAGGACGTCGATGACGACGACCTCTTCGGCGACGACGATGATGACGACCTCTTCGACTGATCGTTCGTCCCTGCTCTGACTCCGTAACTACTAGTCACTACTAGCTAGTCATTAATGATTCATGAGAGGGGGCGTTCTACCCAGGGCGCCCCCTCTCGCTTTAACACTTGGTTATCAACGTATGCGCGAAGTCGAGTACTCTGAACTGTCAGACGCCGTAGGTATCGGACAGAGAGTTGCGGTAGTTCTCCTCAAGAATGGCAGTGCGCTATGTCGTGCCGCCGAGGCAAGCATCAGGAACACAACATTTGGGTTCGAGTCTATGGGGTACAAGGTACGTCTTTTGAACGTGTCCCCTGAGTCTCAGCGCGACAGCCGCTTCTCTGTTGTTCGCGTCCCTCAGATCCGTGTGTTTGACGGTGGTCGTCTCACCTACAAGCATATTGGCGCTCCCTCCCCTGAAGAGGTTCTGGAAATAACCAGAGAGCTGTAAATCACTGAGTGATATGAGCAGCTTGAAGGCCAAACTACTCGACTTACTCTCCCCTGAGAGAGTAATCAAGTTCGCAGGAAATTGGGTAGAACTACCTAAGGACCTAGAACTCCGTTCCGCCAACTCGTTTCTAGTGAGCGCCGCTGCCGGCGAAATCACCATCTTGGTAGGGCACCAGCCTGTGATGTACGACCGTGTTCGTGCCATTGCGTTGCTGGGACTCTCACCTGTCAAGGCTGTCGAGTTACGGGACCTATTCATTCGCCTCGTGCAGCAGTACGAGGCCACCTATGGTCCCATTACCCCCGACTCGGGTAATGAGACCGTTCATTAGAGTCAGAAATCAATAATCATCATGGCTGCAAAGAAAAAGACTGCTGAGAAGGTGTTCCTCACCTCCGTAGAGGACATTTCAGCTTATGCCGACGTCCTGGGTAAGGAGTTGGACAATCCTCCGGTCTCCATGGACCGTGGGAGTTACGTCAACGGTGCCCTCTCGTTTGGGTCACTGATCCTCGACCTACTAACAGGGGGCGGAGCCCCTCCTGGCAAGATTAGTAACGTCTTCGGCCCAGAGGGGTCTGGTAAGTCCACCATCTGTGGTCACCTCATTCATAGCTGCACCACTGACCGTGTTCCGATCTTCTATTTCGACCACGAGGCTGCGGCTGACGGCAAGTACTTCTCGGCCCTTGGGGCCAAGCTCCGGATGCCCGACGGGACTCAGAACCCGTACCTGAAGTACTACCAGCCCACTACAGCCGAAGACACGTACCGTACGATCAACCGCATCCTGAAGGCCCTTCCCGACTTCACTCCTACCAGGGATGGAGGACGTCCCAAGCCTTCTATTCTCTTCGTGATCGACTCTATCGCTGCCATGTTGCCTGCGGCAGTAGACGAGAACGATGAGAAAGTGCGCATGGCTGCGGGAGCTGCGGTGCACTCGCAGATGTTGCCCACCATCAAGTCTCGACTAGGACGTAAGAACGCGTCTCTGTTCGCCACAAACCAGACACGCCTGAACCCTGGGCAGATGTTTGGTAACCCCGAGTATGAGCCCGGTGGACAGGCATGGAAGTTCTACCCTGACCTGAAGTTCCGTATTAGCGGCGTGAAGCAGCCGTTCGAAGAGCGCAATCGTAGTATGCGCTTCGTGAACGTTTCCACCAAGAAGAACAAGCAGTTCCCTCCCTTCCTTGAGTGCAAGGAGACGATGACGATTGCATTCGGTCGCGGCATTGACCGCGTTCGTGATGCCAAGGGGTACCTGCAGCTCACAGGACAATGGCAGAAGCACGGCAGTAGGGTTTCGCTACCCTGGGCCCAGCCTCTCGACATTGACGCACCTTGGGCCAACCCCGAGAACACCTTCTACGAGAAGGATCTGATTCCTTACCTCGCAACGGACGAGTTCCGTCGGGTGTGTCGCGCTCAGTTAGAGAGTGACGTTGCCTACAAGGCGTTCTTCAAGAACAACGACTGGGAGGAGCTGTACGGCGATCCCGAGGCAGCGGAGGATGAGGAGAACCTTCTAGAGGTTCTCGCTGAAGAGCTAAAGTCCGCTGAGCCGCCTCCCGCACCTAAAAAGACCCGTAAAAAGAAACGTGTAACCGTTTCAGGTCCGGATGAGGCGCCTGGCGAAAAGACCAAAAAGACAATGGTATGATCGATACAGCAAACACTCAGTCAAGTTCACCGCACTTAGGGGTTCCCACCTTGGACAAAGTCATTGACTTTCAGCATGTCCGCATGTTGAAGCATGTGGAGTCTTTCCAGGAATCGCTGAGGGGCGTGGCTGAGTGTTTTGCTGATCTGACGCATGCATCCGTAGTCGATGAGGTCTTAGTTGAGCTAAGTCAGTCACTCGGCGATGTACCTTCTGCCATTGAAGTAGTGTTCGACTATTCGGAGCTGACCAAACGGCAAAGGCTGGGCTTCTGGACCGCGACGTGGAACGCTATTACCGTGATGGTTCAGGGAATCCCTCACTTCGTAGTAGAGTGCAAGTACGGCCAGAATGGCACGCGCATCAGTGCCCTCTACTATCGTGAGGGTGGCTCGTTACTCATGAGCGGGTGCAACAACACAAAGACCGCTGAGCAGGTAGGGTGTGCCTACCTCTCCAAGCACGTAGTCCCCTCTCTGGTAGATGTAGATGTCTGATAACGAGAACGTTTTCCGTGGCGACGGCTCCAACATTCCTGGAGCAAAGGTTCAGCCTGGGCTTTTCGACATGAACGGAAAGCCTATCAAGCTGGGCAACGATGACCCCAACGTCATCGGCCTTGACGATAAGTTCGACTTCGTGGGCAGAGGGCCCAACAGCTATCCCAACCTTCCCGACGCTGTGAAGGACGCAGAGTTCCGGTTTGTTTTCCCGTTGGGGCAGTTCATTGCCAAGGCAATTGGGATCACGCTCCTGGATGACGAAGCGTACAATCGCGTGCTGAAGGCCATCCGGTCTCGCAGCGTGTTCGTCGTTCTGAACCTCTACAAGTGCCAGGTCAGAGAGGGTGAGGCGTCATGGTTCGGTCTCACTGTTCAGTGCAAGAAGCACCCAATTGTCCTGGTGAAGTTCAGGTTGCGGCTTAGCACTGGCCAGATTGGAATCAGTCAGATTCGTTTTTGGAGTTCCGCCGCACAGCGGTATGAGATTTCGGGGGACCCCTCGGGTAACTCCTTCATCCCTCGCGAGAAGGCCAACGCCATGATCCTCAACTACCTGAACCAAGAGGGAGTCATTCCAGGGATCTAACGCCTCTCGAAGACTACTAATAATCGATGAGATTCCTACATACCGCAGACATTCACTTCGGCGCAAGCCTGTGGCTTCCAGACTCCTTGGAGAGGCATGAGGAGATGTTCGACAACATCTTTGACATTGCCTACGAGGAAAATGTGGAGGTAGTCGTTATCGCTGGAGACCTGTTCGACACGTCTGATCCACCCCGTGAGGTTCGAGAGCTGGTCCAGCGTAAAGTACTACAGTACGACGAGGCAGGATTTCACGTTCTCGTGATTCCTGGAAACCACGATCTCGTCACTAAGGGAGGGGAGACAGCCCTTGCTCAACTGGCGGAGCTTTACCAGTTTGGCAGACTGCGTAACTCAGTGATTACTGAGAAGACCATGTTTCACCAAATTGGTGATACTCTCTTCTGCCTGCTAAGTCACGGTCGCGACTCTTTCAAGGACGCGTGTCGCAAGGCCGTAGAATCCGTATCGGAGTCAAGCCTATCGCTGCCTCACCGCCACTTTGTGGTGGTTTGTCACGAGACCATTCGTGGGAGCCTTTCTGACGTGAAGCTTCCTGACGGGTCCTACTACAAGCTAAAGGATGGCGAGGAGGCTCCTGATGGGGCGCTACCCGTGACCTACTGGGCCTTGGGCGACATCCACATGCACCAGAAGGTAGGGCGTAACGCTTTCTACTCTGGGGCCCCCCTTCAACTCAAGTTCGGGGATGCTTGGCCCAAGGGCGTTCTCATCGTGGACACTGATCATCCCACGGAGCCCAAGTTTGTGCCCGTCAGCTCCGTGCAGCTGGCAAAGGTGCGACCCAATGAGACAGCCCCTCCTAACAGTCATGTCAAGCTGGTTGCAAAGTCAAAGGAAGACCTGGGTGACGTCAAGGCGAACGTCGTCAAGATTCAGGTAGACACGACGGCAGCTGACCTGACCCTGAACATGGATGATGATCTGCAGTCGCTGATCGTTGAGGGAGTTCAGCAACAAGGAGCAGATCCTGTGGACGTGGCCCTGGCTGAGAAAGAGGTGGAGTCGCTTCTGAGGTCGGTGGACCTAGATGCTTGAGGACTACCTAGAGCAGGTGTGGTTGCACATGAACGAGGGCAATCACGTCTTCCTTTTCATCGACGTAGAAGGAAAGCCGGACGACTACTTCATCAGCGTAGTCGACGACATTCAATCCTACTTCGATTCCATTGCAGAGGCTTCGTACGCCACTGAGGTGCTAATGCTCAACGGATCTTGGCTAGTGATGCGCAAGCTCCTGCCCAGGATGCCATCGGCGTCCGTTCCTGCTAACACTAAAATCATGGTACTCAAATGACATCACCCTACAAGCATCCACGCCATCCACCGCCTCAAAGCGCCGTGCTAACGTGGGAGGACCGCGTCGAGGGATACAGGCAAGAGCCAGTAGTGCGAAAGGTTCTCGACCTCCTTGAGAAGAAGTCCCTCAGTATCGACCTGTCCTGCATTAAGGAGTGCCACGGGTACCTTCCGTTCCTGCGAGAGAAGGACTCTGCTGTTCGCCAGATCAATGGACCTGACGACTTCGACAGGATCATTGACTTGGTCAACGAGTTGAACGTTCTCAAAGACCGCGTGTCCAGCATCCTACTGCGGTACCGCGACGTCAAGAGTCGATTGGAGCGTGGTAGAGACCTCGTTCGTCATCACATCACGCTCAAGCGTGAGGTCATGAGTGCTCTAAAGAACGAGAACCAGCGTGTGGCGCTCCTCGGTCAGATCATGCCCGAAATGGAAGACAGGATCTGTGAGTGTGATCGCGTCATCGGCGCCGCAGACACGGTCTACAAGTCACTAAATCAGACGTACAACCTGCTGAAGATCCAGGTTGAAGCGATGAGTCAGATGTTCTACCAGGCGGGTCTCTCCAACGTAGAAAACAAGCTCAACAAGAAGCTACAGCGATGACAGAAGAGATCGACGACAAGTGGAGCGACAAGGAGCTTGAGTTCCGCTCAATGCTTCTGTCACTCATCAAGTCTTACGAGAACCGTATTCTGGCCCTCCAGAACAAGGCAGCGGACGAGTACCACGCCCAGATCGTCCCGGGTGATGACGAGGACGACAGTCATTTCTACGGCGTTGACGAGCTGTTTGAACTAGACGCCAAGTCCCTCCGTGTCACCTTCCTCGATCAGTTAGATCACGTGATGGAGGAGGGGTCCAAGGTGCGGAAGGGGACACCTTCTTCGGTATATCGTGAGATTCTGTTCTCACTCGTTGACGACCGCTTCCAGAGAACCGTAGGGTACTACCAGGCTATGCGGAAGACGGAGGAGCAGGCGCGGAAGTACAACTCCTCCGTCGCCTCCGAGGTCTTTGCTGTAGAGGCCAAGAGTATGCAGTCTACGCTGCACAAGTTAGATGACATCTACTTCCTCCGGAACTTGGCAACTAGCCTCGGACTCCTTCCTTCTGACGTAGACCACATTGTCTCGAATCACATCAATCGTCTCTTTTCTCACAAGGTAGCGGACAGCCATCATGGAAGATCCAGCGACGCCATCGGACGAACAAAACTCACAGAGAGCGCCACGCCTGAGCAAGGTGATCTTTCTTAGCTACTCCATCGAGACTGAGGCACAGACACCGTTCTGGGTACAACAGCTCCGTGCGGTAGAGAAGCAGGCAAATACGAGCCTGCTTCTCTACGTCACAGGGACCAGACCTTCAGAGGAAGTACTAGTCGCTCTTAGGCAGAGGCCGGCATCTCAGCTTCTCCCTGCCCAGCTCGCGCAGCTAGGACTCCCCCAGTTCGTACGCCCCCTGCAGGAAAGAACCCCTGACTCGATACTATCTGAGTTCCTGCGACGTCCAGATTCCATGGAATTCCGGGTCCTATGGGACCTCTTTGTGCTCTCCCGATCCTCTGCCCTCGTGGCTGACCTGAACACTCCTAGTTGTAGGGGAGGGGTGGAGCTGGCACTGGCATCTGGGTGTATTCCTGTGATTGGCGTGAACGATAGCCTTCAATTAGATCCATATGCAGGCCTGCTGGTCGATGTTCTGGTGAGGTCGGGATCGAAGAACGGCGCTTCCGCTGTGTGGAACTGTTTGAAATCCATGGAGACTTCCCTGTGACTGCCCTGTTATCTGTGTGATGCATGGCTGATGAGCGACGATATGTGTCGGGAGACACCTGGAATAATCTCCCTGATCCTGGCGAGGAAATCCTCACAGACCCGAACAGTCTGCGGTCTCCGACAGAGGGCAGTAGCTCGTCTACGGTTGCTGATCGAACCCCAACGTCGTCGGGGCAGTCGCCTGCAGATGAGGCAGCCGCAGCCACACAGGACGCCCAGGGCGTCATTAACTCAGGAGACCCCGAGGACAGCCACGACCCCACAAATCCCAGTGGTATAGCTGAGGAGATAGACGCACAGGGGCCTCCTCCGCACTACTTCCGTGAGTTGAAGCACCAGGTCTTCTTCCACGACGCCATTGTGTACATTGAGGGGCAGGATGTGTCACCCTTCCTCAAGGGTGCTATCTCACTCAACTACGGGGAAGGCAAGAACCCTAATAAGTGCGACTTCATCCTAGACAATGCAGGGCATCGGTTCACTCTTACTCCTGAGAACATCCAGGGAGAATGGCGTCTGTCTAGTCCACAGACAGGGCCAGGTGCACAGCTAGACTACGATGAGTCTGCCAAGAAGGCACTTTACGACAGGAAGAAGGACCTCTCTCACAACCCAGTGGACCCCCAGTCCGGAGGGCGTCGCCTGCCCTTGAACCACTGGACGTCCATTTTCCACACCAATGATGTAGTTCGGGTCTTCATTCACGACCCAGCCTCAGAGGCAGACCGCTGGATTCCGGCCTTCACCGGCTTCGTAATCTCAAAGCCGACCAACGAAGACTACATCTCAAGCATGAACGAGATTCGCGTCTCATGTGCTGACATTCGTCACCACATGGGGAAGATGCGTGTCAACGCGAACACCATGCTTACGGTCCTCCCGGGTACACAGGCTACCAGTGCTGCAGACCCAACAGGCCGTACGATTCTGGGTAACACCCGGCGAGTGTTCAGGCCGCAGTCCAACAGGCAGTTCGACACTTCCTACTTCACGGATCTCATCCGTGGGTCCAGCCTGGACAATCCGTGGTCGGCCTTGTCCCTTCCCGACCTTGTGGCGGCCCTCACCTTCCTGCCCTCCTCAGGTAACCTTGTCCGGTCAGCTTCGGAGAGGTTACAGCGCAGGTACGACGCCGAGACAGACGAGATCCGCCAGGAGATCGTAGCGCTAGCGCGTGAGATCAAACCGCTACAAGATAAGATCGACAACGGGGAAACTCTCTCCGACTCTGAGCTTGAGGAGTACTACGAACTTCGAGCCCGCCTGGAGGAGAACGGTTACACCAACATCCCGGCGCTACTAGAGCAAGCAAACGTGGCCCCTAGCGCAGCCGCGGAGAACGATGCTGAAGCGGGGAACGCCGCAGATCCCGCTCAGACCCGCCCTCAGACCTTAGATGGGGCGGAGGAGTCGGACAACGAAGAGGCCACGTCAGAGTCTACCAACAGGCAGATCGGCGTGAACCGTGGCTCCGGCAGGATTGGGCGGTTGCGCCCTGGTGTTTTCCCGTTGGGACGTGACTTCCAGGAGGACGTCTCTCGCGGATTCTCTCGTCGGTCGTATTGGCGAGACACCTACTTCCCTCGCCTCACCCGCCCCAACGCTACCAGCGCACAGGACCTTACTCGCGTCGCCGCTCACATGCAGGGGTGGTACGCGCTCTGCCTCTTTGGGTCTCCCGTCAGGTTCGGTCTAGCTGCTCAGGATAGAACGCGGTACGTAGCTGACGACGCGCCACTTGACCACAGTCGACAGAACCGTCGGTACTGGACGGAAGCCGAGTGTCATCAGGCCGGGATTGGGTCAAGGCGTGAAGGCGCGTGGCATCCCGAAGCTCAGGCTGTTCACTTCCTTTCTCCCGCGGAAGGTGTTCCCTCCACGGAGTCTATTTGGGAGTTGCAGACCATTGCAGGGCAGCCCGTCTCCAGGAACAACAACTGGAAGACGCGACTGGATATGCTGGCAGAGGCAGCCAGTAACGTAGAGTACCGGTTCTGGGTTTCCGGGTCGGGCGATCTCATCTTCGAGTTTGCCCAGTATGACTTCAACCCCGAGCACTATGGAACGTTCAAGAACGTCCTGGAACTCAACCACCACTTGATCTCCGAAACCTTCGACCCGGAGTCAGGGACCATCTACACGGGAGCTATCGCGAACGGATCCATCACAGGTCTGGCTGACGTCCCTGATGGGAACATTCGTGATTTCGTCCCCAACTCCATCGCAACGTGGTCCCCTAGCTTGGCATCTCGGCACGGAATCAACTTCGATGTCATGAACCTGCCGCAGATTCGGGACCAGAATCGACTGGAGCAGCTCGCCGTTCTCCGCTTTCAGAAGAATCTTGCGACCGCTGACAAGTATTCACTTGAGCTTGCTTACCGCCCCTGGCTGACTCTGAATAGGCCAGTCTTCAATCAGTACAGAGAGAGGATTGCGCTCATTGACTCGATGTCGGTTAGCATTCCAGTTACGGCAGGTGCTATCGCCGGCAACAACAACCCCTCCACCAGTCTGGAGCTGAATTACACTCGTTCCTACGATGAGGTAGGCGTCCCCCGTTACATCACGGGTGGCCCAGGTGTTCCAGTGTATTTTGGCGTTCGTACTGGCGGGGCTACGCAGGCCGCTGCTGCCCTGAACCGCAGGGTACGTGATATCCGAACTGCAGTCACCGAGCTACTGGAGCAGGGAGACGTAACGGAGGAGCGAATGCAGCTCCTGCGTCAACGGTACCGCGCAATCCTCCCACAGTCGCAGGCCGTATACAACGTGATTGAGGCCACACTGGCTGCCGAGGGAGACCTTGACCGGCCAGAGGGCGAGGAAAACTCTACAGTAGACCAGGTGCGCGAAGTAGATCGCCAGCTTGAAGAGGTGACGTCTAACATTGGTGCGTTCACAAGTGATGAGCGCCGACGAATCTTAGAGAATATCCGGACTCAGACCGAGGAGATTGAACAGAACACGCGTACCTCCAACCTTCACGGAGCCCCTGACCACGATCAAACCCCTGCCGGGCGGCGGCCTGCTGTAGGTACTTCTGGGGTACGTACAACGATGGATCCGGGGGAGGATGTCGATCCACCTTCGGCACCTCCAGCGTCGACTCCCGCTACATGTGAAATCTCTGACCCTGAGATGTTTGGGTGTCCCCTAGGAAGGGCTACCCGCACGATTCCGCAGTGGGGTCTTACACCTTCTTCGCTGCGTCGTAGGTACAACTCAGGTCAGCAGATCGATGGTGACCTGCAAGCAAACTATGGTGTTCTATACTACGAGGGTACGTTCCCTCGCGTCGCTTCTAATGGGTTTGGAGGCAGGCGTGAGTGGAAGGAGAATGCACGAGTTCCTCGTGGGTCCATCAGGTGGCACCAGGGTATCGATGTCAACATGGACCTGGATGAGCTATGTTACGCCGTCGCTGACGGAATAGTTGTGGGCATCACTGATGGGTCCTTGGGCACGTCGGTGTATGTGGTCCATCGCGACGGTTTCGTGACTGTCTACCGTCACATGCAGTCGGTTGAAGTATCGCTCGGTGATGAGGTCAAGCGCCATGCTCCCCTGGCAAGGTGTGGGTACTCGACAGAGAACAGTGCGGGGAGGTCAGCGCGCGAGGCTTCGAACGTTCACATTCACTTTGAGTGCGGCGTTCTTCCCGGGTCGGACGCTTGGAATCGGTGGGTAGGAGATGGAAACCGTTTCTTGCTTACACGAAGTGATCGGTACTTCAGAGACGGTTCCGACCCTCGGCGTCTTGCATCTGCACGCTGCATGGTCAACTTCAGGGGACGTGGCACCGTAAGAACACTCACGGCAGACCAAGTGAGCAGGTTCAATCTATCGTTTCTGTCTAGGGGTGGCTCCTTTCGCATACCAGATGTGATGCTAAGCTACAATCCCATCCCCGTCGACGGAGATCCCTTTTCCAACGCTGAGGATCTCGACTCTGCTGGGTGGCGGAGAGATACTATCACAAACCAGCGTTCCTACTTTGAGGCATACGGACTCAAGGGTGTGCCGATTGCTGCCATCCCTGCCTTCTCAGGCGTAAGACGTCGCTCTGGGGAGAGTGCACAGGACTACGACCGTAGGGTTAACGCGGCCCTCACGCGATTTGACGCAGACAACATTAATGATGACCACACAGCTAACATTGAAATGTTCCGAGGGATTCATGCCCCCGAGGAATGCCCTCCCGAGGCGTATGAAGGGTCTGCACCCAGGCAGCCAGGCGAACCTCTGCCCACGCAGGCACGGCCTACCCGGTCGAGTGAGGAGTAACGGATGAGTCGTCGTTACCAGCAGGAAATGCAGCGCCGCAGTACCGAGGCTGCTTACTCTACTCGCCCTCACGGTGCTTCCGTTACTTCCATCAACTCCGATACCGACCAGCTGGAGTACATCTCAGGTAGAGGCGGACGTCGGATGCAGGTCACGCATCCCTACCTAGGTCCCGGATCGTGGATTCGAGTGATGCCAGAGCGCTCTACTCGGTTGATCTTGGATACCCGAACTGACTCGGGTGAGTCTTTCGTTTCCGCCTATATGGCAGAAGAGGATTCGAACAGCGACAGCGACACAACCCAGTCTCCTCGTATCGCCGCCACGTATGACAACCGGCAGTTCTACTACCGTAGGTTGCGGGAGGGGGAGATCGACATCTCCAGCCCAGGTCTGGCACAAGCTCACTTTGCGGCTGGTGGAACTCTCACACTACGTGGGGGTGTGCTGGAGCAGGTGTTTGACGTAGAAAACTTGGAGACTGTCAGCGATTCACCTACCTATGCTTTCCGGGGCTTTGACCACACAGTAGGAGAGCTTTCTGATGAGATTCGCTTCGGGGTTGTCAAGCGGTACGAAGACGACGACACCGTTTCCCCTATGTTTGTACGGATCCCTACTCCAAGCAGTTCTGAGTTTGCCAAGGAGTATTCGGTTGTTCTGAATAGTCGCTCTGACCCTGGCATGCTCCTAGACAGGAGAGAAGGTCATGTTGTCGAGAGCAACGGAGATGAGGCTACCTCAATAGTAACAGGTGAGAAGCTGCGGTCTCGCGTGCGGTATGGCGTAACTCCAGAGTCCTACACGCTGTTCGAAGTAGACATCAACGGCAACTACAACATCGATCTCCCTGACGATGCAGATGAGGGATACAACCTCAACGTGCAGAACTCCGACATCAAGACCAGCGCCGGTCGCGATGCGCAACACTCTGTGGGGCGTAACCTGCTCATCGATGTTGAGACAAAAGCTGAACTAGAAGCTGGATCAGAGATTGAGCTGGAGGCTCCTAGAATCAGTCACGGTGCCAACGCCAGCGATGCTGCGGTCCTGGGAGACGCTCTTCATCAGTGGTTGGACACCAGCACTGTTCTGACCCCTATGGGACCTGCAAGCTTTAACCCGGCTGACATTGCTAGGTTCCCTGCTCTCGTTCTTTCTACCAAAAACTACGTGGAGTAGTCGTGCCTCTTCTGCAGTCTAACTTGGTTGATGACCTTGAGCGTCTTTTCGAGTCACCTCCAGAAACTGCTGCTCTGTGTGCGCAGCAGTGGGCCACTATTATGCATAACTACGCTAGTACTGTAATACCGGCCTCAACAACTGTGGCTGCCGCTGCGGCTGCAATGGTGCCCTCCCTCACCTCTATCTTCGAGACCAACGTCGAAGCTTCTCCGACTGCTGGGGCCATGGAGTTGGTGTTTCTGGCGTTTGGCATCCAAGTCGGCGCCGGAATGGCTCCAGCCTGGGTAGCCACAGCTCCTGTGGGTCAGGTAGGTTTTTTGCCCTTATTTGAGAGAGGCGCCCGTACCTCCCATCGCGAGGAGGCCATCACCTACGGTAACAGCATTCATCTGTGGATGATTACTGGTCAAGCCACTAACTCAACTTCCGGCGCCACCGTCTCTTGGAGCTAACGTGCCTCAAAACCCAGACGATCCTAGCGAGTTCCCAGAGGTAGACTCTGAGACATTAGCTCAAGCCATTAGAACTTACACCATCATTCGACAGAGAGCACTGGTCAATACTGGGGGTGCTAACTATATGGAAGTAATTCGTGGTTTGGCCGAAGCCATGACGTCGAGTATTAACCCCTCGTTGGCTCATTTTGCTACAAACGACGAGACCCTTCTTACTGCAGTTCAGGGCCAGGCAGGGTCATCAACCCCCTCTTTGATCTTTAGTCACGGCGGAACAGTGGAAGTAGGTCAATGGGTGTATTTAGAGGCGCAGGATTTCATTGATCTTGCGGACTCTTCTGCTGCTGCGCTTGGCCCCTCGGTAGGGGTTGTAACGGAGTTGATCTCCTCCGCCACCGCCCGTGTTCAGGCTATCGGGGCTTTCACTTACAGTCAGTCCTCCAGTCTTCCCTTTTTACCTTTAGTTCCTGATACCACCTACTTTATTGATTCCTCCGGTGCCATTACAAACAGCCCGAGCCCTACAGCAGGAGGGTATGTGCAGGAGGTTGGGTATGCTAAGACAACCCATGAGTTAGTTCTGAGTATTCAGGAGCCCATTCTTGTCTAATGCCATTTACCAAACCTACTATTCGCTGCAGGTCTAACGCCGAGATCGACTCAGCCCTTTTTGACTTCCAAGAGAAGCTGGGGGACATTCTGGTTGAGACACGTGCGGAGATCGCCGCCCTCTCAGCAACTGCGGAGGCAGTTGAATCTGATTTCAGCGCTGCACTAAAGTTGTCGATGGATCGTGTACTGGCTATCGTCAATACGTCCACTGACGACATTCTGAGTGCCTCGGGGGTTGTTGCAGGAGCAGACGATACAGCGTTAGAGACATCGCTCATGTCTGCCTACGGGCTGAACGTTGTGAACGGACGAATCATCCCTCCTGGGGACACAGACCTAGGCCCTGTGGCTCGCCTTGCAAACCTAGCGGGTGGGATTGAGAGCTTGATGGACGCAGTCCCTACCCTGGGAGAGTTACCCTTGATCGAGGGGCCATCAAGGGATTACGTTCCCTTCGATTTGTTTGCACCCTTCTTCGTCATGGTGCCCACCTACTTGAAGGTGTCTCTGACGGAGGCAACCAGCTGTAGTCCCGAAGTTCGGGTGGAAGAGCGGATCACTCTTGGGTTTGACCGGTCCATTGAGAGTGCCGCAGCTTCTGTTGGCATCTCTGAGGACGACGTCGAGATCTACGTCTTCTGGCTTGGGGAGCCCACCGTCAGCACCAGCAACCGTGCTAAGGCCGTTCGCCTCGGTTTGACCAACGCGGAGTTTGCTGCCTCGTTGGCCGGTCGTTCCACTGGCCGAATGACTGTAGAGGTCATTCGTGACCCCCGTGACATCATCAGGGCTCTTACCGTTCTTGGTGATGACGCTGATGACTTCCTTGCACGCGAGCCTGGTAAGGTGACTCTAACATCGGGTACAACCGCCATCGTCGACTCGATCCACGACTCCCTCACCCCTGCAGTGGGCGCAAAGACATCAGCCGGGGTCAAGTCTTACTCATCGCCTGCTTTGGCCCTGTTTTCTACGATGGATATCAGCCGCACTTTCCAGTACGGCATCAAAGCCGAGCTTCTGAGTGGTAGAGCTGCCTCAGAGACAGGGGAGGTTGAGGAGTTCATTGAGGGGGCGGCTGCTTCGATCATGTCTGCTCTGCAGGTAGTAGATCAGCTCGTCAAGGAGATACAACAGGCCATTGCACCTGTACTGACGAACCTGACCAACGTTCAGTCTGTTCTAAACCTGGTGTTTGAGAACGTAGACTCCGGGGTGATGGACTGCCTCTTTGGTAGCGGGTTTTCCCCTCTGTCTTCACTAGGTACAGTTTCAGGATCAGTCCCTGGCATCGGTGGCATCGGTGGCCCGGGAAGCCCCGGAACACCCGGCGTGTCTACTGCCGACCTTGTTGACGGAATCATTTCTGTAGTGGAGGCCCAGTCCAATACTGTGACTGGCTACATTCAGCGGGTTAGGGGCCTTGTATCCAACGTGGGGGCCGCATCCTGTATGGGCTCTTTCCTCAGCAGTGCAGCATCAGGGCAGTACCCCGACGTACCAGGCCTAGGTCAAGAGTGCCAGGGGGCCATCCTGGAGGATGAGGGATTTGACATGCCACTAGAGCTTTCAGTGTCCCTGGAGTCCTTCCAGAATATCCTGGAGGTAGTGACTGCTGTTGTTGAGGCTGTTGGTGAGACCCTTCGTCGCCTACGTATGGCGATCAAGTCGACCGCTAGGTCGCTGCGTACGCAGCTCCTGCAGCGCCGCTCCTCAACCTCACTGGCGTTCTCAACTGGATCCTCTGCCTCTGAGGGCTGTGCTCCCTCTCAGGTCACACAGCTGGCCCGTCTCCTTCAGCTGCGCGCTGTCGCTGGGTTTATTCCATCATGAGACGTCTTACACTAGAGGAGGCTGAGCTGGTTTCATCAGCTGCTCGTGGTGATGGCAATAGGCCGTCGCTCTACCGGGTTACGTCCGGGTTTGACGAGGAGATCAGTGCTGATTTCGAGACCTTCCTTATCCTCAACTCCATTGATGAGCGGACCCAGGTAAGCCAGTTTTTCCAGACAGTTCTGGAGAACGACCCCAACTCAAACGACAACCGTGACCGCCTTCTGGCGGAATACGTCTCCGCGCGGAAAGCGAACGAAGAAGCAAAGCTGACGAGGATGGAGTCCTTCTCCGAAATCTATGACGAGACCAAGTCCACACTGCAGAACATGTCAGACGGGTTCGAGGACATCACTGAGGTTGATCTCCTGAACGAGGCAACAAATACGGCTCTTGGCGGTATTGTGGAGCAGCGTGACAGGTTCAGTTACGACCTTTCCGTGTTGACTGTACTTGAGCAGGCCGTTCCTGAGGGTGGTATTTCGACCCTCCGCCGCGAGCTTGAATCTTGGGGCGACCTACTTGTGGAGTACGATTGATGTCTAAGACGATCAAAAAGGCAGATGGCGACATCGTACTAAAGGACTCGGACGGTCGAGCTTACTGGGTGGAGGGTATTGAGAAGCTTTCTCAAGACTCAGCGGACGCCCTTATGACAGAGTACGACTCTCGTCGTGGGTTTGGTTCTCTGCTGACTGACAACCTGTTTACCAACTCACCTGAGTTTGGTGGCTTTGGCATGATCACTCGGGGCCGGATCAAGTCCATGGTCCGGGATGCTGTTGAGCGCCTGCGAGACCTCCAAACTAAACGACCTGACCAGTTGTCTGGCTTTGAGGCTATTTCCGACATAGGGGCTATCCGCGTCTTTCAGGTCTCAAAAACTGGCTATGTATTCTTTGTAGACATTCATCCGTTCGCAGGGCCTGATAAGCTGACGACATCGTTCACGATTAGCCTGCGTCACCAACTTCCCCCGGGCGCTCGGCCAAATCTACCGGGATCAATTGTTACTGACGACACGAGAACCTTCTAAATGGCACGTACGATAGACCAGATCGAATCTTCAATCGCGCAGTCCATTGAGAACCAGGACTCGTCCATCGATACGGTGAAGGGGCCGATCTACGACATCTTCGTCGCCCCTGGGTCCCGTGTCGTTCGGAGAACCGAGTTGATGTACGACGACGTTTCCCGTCGTTACTCACTCGACTACGTACTTTCCAGGGACCCGTCAGTTCTTCAGCTGTATGGGGCCAATCATGGTCTTCGGCGTTCGGCAGGAGAGGCCGCTAGTGGGCACGTAGTGTTCTACTCCTCTCGCGCCCTGTCCTCTTCCGAGGTAACCGCCATTCCTGCGGGGACAGTCGTTTCTACGTCAGATCGCACCATCTCCTACAGGACTACACGTGACGCCTTCATCCGAGGCTCGTCTCGTGCCACCTACTACAACGCCTCCCTTCGAAGGTATGAAGTCCGGGTACCCGTCATAGCTCTGGGGTCGGGGGATGCTTTTGACGTTCCGCCCAACCGAGTTCGCGTCATCAAGGACAGCATTCCTGGTATTGACGGGGTTGTTAACCGTGAGCGCATTGAGGGAGGCTCCCCCTTTGAGTCCAACTCCAGGTTCGGCACCCGTATTCGCTCTAAGTTCAACGGCACTGCTCAAGGTTCAGGTGATGGATTCAAGTCCCTGATCATGAACTTCGCGCCATCGCTCATCACAGACGTTGCCGTAATCTACTCCTCTGACACGGAGAACTTCAGGCGTAGGACCCGTCGCTCGGCCTGGGACGTGTACATCATTGGGGAGCGATCTGAGGAAGCCACTGCCACATTCATCGGTGATGGTGTTCGGCGCTCTTTCTCTTTGGCCAACGCTCCCGTACTCGCCATTAGCTCTGTCACAGTCGATGGAAACAGCGTGGGGTTTAGTCTTGTAACTGACTCTACAGACCAGACTCGCCGCTCAACTCAGGCCGACGACCGCGTGGAGCTTGACTCCATCCCTGGGTACAACTCCACGATTGAGGTCACGTATACATACAATCGTCTTGTGACTGACGTCCAAGCGTACGCCGATACCCTGTCGACCCAACTGTACCGTAACGAAATTCTCATTAGGGAGGCCATCCCTGTAGAGATTGAAGCTGAGCTTCTTGTTCAGGTGCTGTCCAGCTTTGACGCCACAGACGCTGTATCTTCAGCCTTCAACTCGACCTCTAACTACATCAACACTGGCGAGTTCAGTGGTGTCCTCTATCCCTCCATCCTCAAGACTACTTTGGCGTCAGAGGTTGCTGGGGTAAGTGCCGTTACGCTGACACGCTTTACCAAGAAGCTGACCGGCACCTTGCCGGTAGACGTAGTGGAGCTTCGACCCTTCGAGTACCCCGTTGCCGGTACTGACAGCATTAATATTGAGAGACGCCGATGAGCCTTCTAGACTTCTCAACTGTGTCCAACAACGGGCCGATCCCCAACGTGGACAACCTTCCCCACCCCGAGGACGCACCCTTACCCGAAGAGGATCGTTACAGCGGTCCTACGGGAGAGCGTTACGTACGGAAGAAGAAGGATGTAGACGACCTCGACAAGGGTACCGGCACAGTCTCCGACTCTGATTTCAAGAGTGTCGAAAACTACATCCCTCCACGTGGAGTTCCCCGATGAGCATGAACCTCGAAATCCTTGCAAACCTTGTCTGGGAACTGCGTTTTCTCTCTATGGTCAGCCAGACCGCCCACTGGCGAGTATTTGGCCCCTCTGCCCCTGGAGACCATGGTCTCTACAAGGTGGTTTACGAGAAGCTGGATGAGCTACTGGACCCGCTGGCAGAGGTATTGACCGCACACTTGGAGTTCAACGATCGCGTAGTCTGCCCCTTGGCTCAGGCCACCTACGTCAGGGAACGCATGGATAGTATCATGCCCCACCTGGAGGGAACGCTCCAGAATCCTGACGCACTCGCCGTCTTGGTTTTCGAGGAAGTCAAGAGTCTGGTACACCACTTCCGTGAGATTGCGGCTGAGATTGGCGGGTCCACTGGGCTGACTTTTGGGTTGGAGGACCGTCTGGCGTCCACTGCGAGTGAGCTGGAGAGCCTCATGTACTTTCTAGAGCGACGTGCGCAGCTTCTAACCCACTGAAATGATTCGCATTTACCCAGCTGAGTCATCGACTGATGGCCTTTACTCCGAGCTTCTCGCTGGTGTCCCTTCAGGCACACAGTGGCATAGGTCTACGTTCACTCTACCTCTTATCGAGGGTACCACCTCGTTCATCCTTGAGGGAGATGTGGGTGACAATGTCACCATCTTCATCGACAGTAAGGAAGTCCTTCGAACTGTATTGCTCAGCCAGCGGCAGCAAATTCAGCTTCAGCTGACGGCGGGGACGAATGAAATCTTCGCCCGAACAACTGACTCTGAGTTCTTCATCAAGGTGGTGGCCACCAACTATGCCACTTTCCTAAAGGCTTTCGCCGACGAGTACTTCTTCAACGTTCATTCGAAGTTTGAAGACGCCGAAAGGCAGCTCAATAGCGAGTTGTCTTTGCGAGCTGTGGAACACCAGATTGGTTTCCAGGAGATGTTGCCGCCCACACGGGCTATGCGCATCCTGGCCGGGAAGCTAGCTGTCCGGGCGCTCATCAACGAGACCGCCACCACTCGTGGTGTAGACGACATCGTCACTGCAGCATCCAACACCACCCCAGTGGTGCGCCCGACGCAGGTAGACCTTGAGTTCTTTGATCCTGCAGTTCTCCCTGTGTATTCGGCGGCCCACGACGAGGGCGGCTTTGAGTTCCACGTTTGGCACCCAAACCTGTGCGTAGGAACATGGGCCGCCTTCATCAAGCTGATGGACAACCTCCCACGATCTATTGCAGAACTAGTCTCTGTTTCCGATGAGCGGGTCGTAGTTAACTTCATGGGGACTGTCGAGAGTCACAGTTTTGACTTCGACACAAGAGAGTGCTCCCTTCTGGCACTTATCACTCAGGATTGTCTCCCTATAGTCGTCAGTGTTACAACGCTGGTTGAATCAGAGGTTGCGTTCTGTGCGTGGTCGTACCCGTTCGACACAACTGTTGAGCTGGCATTGGGCAGGACTCGTCTGGATTCTATCCTGCCATACTCCGAAAGCTTCTCGACTGTATCGATTGACACGACAGGGGCAGTCACTGGTGTGTTGGGGGCTCCATACGTCACACTGGCCAACCCCGTTGAGTCGGTAGTTTCAGTATCTATCAATGATCCGGCGGGAACTTCGTTTCCTCCCCATTACGTCGTTCCTGGGACCAGTGTGCTGGTGTTGGACGTGGCTCCACCCTCTCACCCAGTGGTTGTCCAGTACCGAGGGCTCATTGCCTTTGACGCTGGGATTCCCTTGGATTCGTGTGAGGAGGCAGACCCGCTCTGTGACGGTTGGTTCGGAACCCACCTGGTGGACCGGTTCGACTCTGGGTCCTGCCTGGACACTACACACCCGGATGCTCGACTGTTCGAGGACCTAGATTGCTGTTTTGGGCGGCCTGCCTCTGTTGGTTTGGGTGCGTCTCTCGCCACTATCGAGGTCGAGGTCCCCATTTCAGCTTCCGCCACTCTGCTGGCTCCATAATCCATGACTCTGAGGCTGCTGCCTCACCGAGTATTAATCTTCTCTACCAAGCATTATCTGGGTGAGTGAATCATGCCCACAATTGAAGCCGTAGCTCTGGTCACGAATCAGGGAAAAGCCCGAATTGGGGAAATGCTTGCCTCTGGCAAGTCTTTCGTCGTGGACTCGTTCGTCATTGGCGCCAATGGCCATGACCCTGTGGATCCAACCTTGGCCCTGTCTCCTGATCCTGGTAGGACGGGATGTTACTGTGGTCCCGAAGGATCACCTATCGAGAGTATCACCACAACGGGTGGATGCTCCCTGGTAGACGCAGTTGATACTGTCGGGTTCGCTAGCTTTTCTTGTCCGGTCTACACATGTGCTGTCGAAGCGGGCGAGGCTACAGGGGCAGTGAGTTCTCTTTGCCTCCTTGGCACTGTGGTGTACTCGCCTGTCGCGGGAGACCCGGAGATTGGGACTCAGTTCCTCTTTGCCATTGCAAACTTTCCGCTGAAGTATAAGGCTGCCGGTGATCGGTTTGTCTACGAAGTTTTCGTCCAACTCTGATTAGGTGCGACTATGGCCCTTAGGCCCCTCCTAGCTTTCCGAAACCCTGACAGCACGCTGGACCTGAACGCAACTCAGGCCCGGATTGTGGATAGGGCCATCTTTGATGGGGGTGCTCTGACCCTGTCATCTACCAGTCTGCAGGTCACCGTAGATCCTTTCATTGCCTCTGGGTATGATGGGATGGTTGCAATTTCGGATGATAGCGAGACTCGGACGGTCCTTGCCTCCAGCACAGTGGGTGTCCCGCGAGTCAGCTACTTGGTACTGCACCTTGAATACCGGGTCGGTACCTCCCCGATTGCAAACCTGCAGATTGTCCCAGAAACAACGTGGACAACTTCAGTTCACAACGACTTCTTCATCACATTTGCGCGGTTTGAGCTGCCCTACGGCACGTCGGCCCTGACTGACGCGGGTGTGGTCGTTGACTACTCTGTGGGGGACTGGGGCGAAAAGCTGGGTCTCGCTGGATGGAAGAAGCCAGTTGCAGACTTCGCTTCGCTCCCCACTGAGCAGAATCGTGATGGCGATGTCCGTCTTACCTTGGACACCCATCAGGTGTTTGTGTGGGAAGCCACTACCAGCTCATGGGTTCTTTCTGGCGGTGCTGTTGCCATCGGCAACGCACAGGCCGCGTCGGATGCTTTAGAGGCTCAGAAGACAAGAGCATTCAACGGGTCCGGTATTGTTGGTTCAATCGATAATGACTACTCTGTAACCACAGGTAGTGGTGGGTTTTCCCATTATGGGGCTGAAGGGTTACCAGTACAGACACAGCCCTCTGTTGCAAATCAAATTGATTTGCAACCACTTCACGCAGTGATAAATGGCCACTTTGTCAAGACTCCATACACAGAACTAAGTCTGACAGCCCCTGCCGCCGGCAGGTACGACCTCGTGTACCTGGAAGTTTGGCGAGAGGAGGTTGCCGACCCCGCCACCACAACGTGGGACAACGACCCCACTGTGGGTGGCACAAGTACCCTCAGTACGATTCAAGCAGCACTTGAAACCCTCGCAGAGAGACACACCAGTCCCAACTACGGTTTCTCTAAGATTGAGCAGATTGACTCTACCACCACTGTGGTTACGCGCTGGCAGATTTCGTCCGTTGCTGGCGTTGCCAGCGGTGCTTTGCACGAGACCTCACTCGCAGCCTCAAGTGTTACAAACATAGACGGAAACGTCTTTGCCGTAGCTACGGACCAGACGGACCAGAGAATCTGGTCCGCTGCCGCAACTACTTCAGCCTACGATGACGTATCTTGGGCCATTCCGCTGCTAATCGTCAGGCGAACTACGGCCGAAACTGGCCCATCTGCTTACATCCAGGAAACGCGTCCTGACGATGACGATGCCAGGTACGTGTTTGATGTTGCGCCGCGTGCGGAGCTGGGCGGAGGGGCTGCTGCCACAAGTACCGTTGCTCAAACAAACAGTACAGACCTTGCAAACGCGGACCTTTATCCCTCAGGCTGGCTGCGCGGCAGGCGAACTCCCTTCAGTTATGGAGCCGGGACTCTAACAGTTCATGACTCGGTAATTCGAGTTCTTGGGCGCGACTTAAGTTTGGATGGTTCAAGTGTAGCTGTTGACCTACCCAGTCCCCCCGCAGCTTCGGGTCGACGAGATCTTGTAGCACTAGAAGTCTTCCCCACCGCCCACCCCCCAGGAAACGTAGCTTTTACTGGTCCATCTGAGTTGCGGCGGTACCCAAGACAAGGTCTCCGATCCGTACCTTGGATCGGAGTGTTCAGGACGTACGAGCTTACGTCCGAGCTGGACGAGGACGACAGCATGACTGCTGCAGGCTACACTAAGTCAGGAACTGATCCTGGCCTGTGGTCACGTCCTGCCTTGGCCCACGAAGACCAAAACGCAGACTCTGAGATTTGGGCTATACCTGTTGCATTAGTCCATCGACGAAATACTGCTGCTTACAATCCGTCTACCAACCCGAATGGTGCAGATAGATCAGCTTATCCAGGGCTACCAAATCAGTCCGCCAGTCTACCCTTTCCGCAGGAAGTCCTAGATCTACGGCACTCCATTCTTGAAGACGCATCTGATGTAGATGCAGTCCTACACGAGTCTTTTCAAAAGCTTGTTCGTGGGGAGCTAGACACAAAGTTTGTTGTCAACCCTTACGACCCGTCAGCTCTTGTGGCGGGTACCAAGTTGCTTCATGTAGACCGTATTGCGTCCAGTACTCTGACTGGGCATTTTGCGCCTGCTGCCGCACCAGACGGTATGCGCAGAATCTGGTCAGAGTCGGATGAGGCAGATCTACTGTGCTGGAGTTTCTCAAACCCCACAGTAAATCGTTCTGATCTGTCTGGTTCCTTTGCTTGGACTTACTCAGGTGGAAGTGCTGGGGTTCTCACTGTTACCGCCCCCGCTGGTTATCACCTGTCTCTGACAGATGAAAACATCGCACTTAACTTTGCTACAACCAACTTCACTTTTTCCCCTAATGCGTTTGGGCCAGGTGGCCTCCCAGTTCTAGCTCGTGAGGATTTTGACCTCAATCTACGTGCCTGCTCAATTACTGAGACCAGCACCGTTTCAAACGGTGCTGGTCACGTAACACAGATTGTCATGGATGTGACCCTGCCTGGCGCTGTGTCGGCTAACATGGATGTCTACTGTAACTTCTGGGCAGTCAAGCCAAACCGTGATAGGGACTTAGCCTATCTCAATAATCATTCTTTGTTTGCTGTGCCGGAGACAGTACATCGTGCCGAAGTCAACGGACGCAGGGTACATGTGGGGGCACTCACTGCCCACGTAACAGTGACCCTGGCGGGTGCCCCTCCTGTTGCCGAGATCACTCAGGCAGACATACTGGCGGCTTTACCTGAGCTGGCCTCCTCTTCCACCGCCATTCGCATGTACGGTATCGCTTCGTACCATATTCACGACGGAGAATACACCGACACCGTGTCTGGCTTGCCTGCCTTGCGGTACGCCAGGCTAACAGATGTTACGGGAGTATCCCCTGGACTAGAGCGCATTGAGGTGGAGTTTACCGCCGGTACAGGCGCTGTTACCGTTGATCTTGAAGTAATGGTTTCTGGTGACCTCGTTGATTCTTGGGTCGAAGTTTACCCCGCCTCGAAGCAGGTTAGAGGCCCGTATGCCTGGGGCTACGCCGACGTACCTCACAGGGCCGGCGCCTCCTCCATCACAGTGGAGCGTCCAACGATTTTTCCTCATGTACCACAGACCTACCAAGGGTGGGAAGTCGTATCCTTCTCTGAGGTAGGGCTTTCACCTTTGGGAATTCGGTCTCCAAATGCGGCAGCCGCTACGCCTGCGAACAATAGGTTAAATGCAGACGCCCAGTTTTTGGTGCACGAGGCTGGCTCGTACACCTACTGGACCGATGGGGCCGACCTAGTTACTGTCGGGATGGACGGATCGCAGTTGTTGAGTTACGGTGTGGCGTTCAATAACGCCGCCACGTCGGAGCATACAATTGGTCCGCGCTCTACGTTCTATTCAGTACGTAGAGACTACACTGCCACCTTGGAACCCCAAATCAGAGTAGTTAGCCCTGTTGCACGCCCCCTTCTTAGTGCTGATGTGTTGCGTGTATGGTACACGTACTCGCCCTACCAAGGCATATCGTCCGCGTTGGAGAACTATCTCCTGGGACGCGTAGAGACAATCGGGGACCAAGTTATTACAACCGCTGGTGTGAACGCCCCCTTCCTTCACCCTAGTGTTCCTGGGAACAATGTCTCTTTCCCTGGTACTTTCGCGGAACCCAGCACCCGTGGTCAGGATATTGGTAGTATCAACGCAAGTGGTCTAGACAGCGGGGCGATTAGGTACCTCTCATCTTCAGGTTTCGTTCGTGAGGATCTAGGAGATCCCAGATACCGTACGGGAGAATCACCCCCCGTAGCTATATCTGAGAGGCTCCCTTACCCTGCAGATCCAAAGCCCTCGTCTGTCACCTTGCAATATGTGGCAGAAGGACTTCTGGATTATCGAACAATCCGTCCCGCACCCGCAGATCGCGTTGATACCCATGTTCGTAGCATTGACCTTGGCTCGGGCCTTACCAGCTCAGGGACTACATGGGCGTATCAAACCCCCTCTGCGACCGAGTCTTACTTCCAGGCCACACTCAGTGCAGCAAGCTTGGTCTTTCCCCTTGTCGGGTCTGCTTCTTTTGATCAGCTTGTTTCTGTGTACGCTGATGTGTATTCCGATGCCTCCTCAACACCACTTTCAGTTTGGTTAGAACGTCGGCTTCCAGGGTCTAGTACTTGGACTTCTGTCCTGCAGGGAATTTTCACAGTGGAAAACCTTGCGACTGTGGAAGGTAATACCAAAGCAGTGTGGCAGGATGCAAATCCTACCTTTGCCCTCACAGATGTGTACGACTACCGTCTGCGCCTCGAAACGACATTTGCAGGAGATGTTCGACTGTATGGGCTTAGGTTTGGTTTTACTGCAGTAGACAGTCAGTTCGATGATGCAACTTATTACTACTCAACCCACGTGACAGACTTGTCGGGTGGGGAGAATGAGGGTAACACGTTACACCGGGGAGCGGTGTTCGAAATTCCTGCCAGTTGGACCACAGAGTTTACTGACTTGGAGGGGAAATACCTTTCTCCTGGTCGTTCCTCCTATCCCCTATCACCGGCCCGTGGTTCCACTCTACGTGTTGAAACTGCAACCTCCGACCTATACGGGGAGAACTTCTTAGCCTACCTCCCTGGGTCTGACTCTACTATCAGGGAACTGGCATTCAACGTGGTGCCTCCCTTCGGTAGCCTTTCAAAGCTTGAGCTTCCGCGTACCTACACAGTTAACCGAAGGACTGTTAGGTCATACGGCACTACACAGGGCCCCGCCTCCGGAGTGCTAACCGCACTTCCATACGTGATGCGAACACCTGGTTCTTCTGTCTACATGGGCGTTTCTGTGGGTGTAAACACATTGAGTAGTATTTCTGTAGTTGCCGTAGGATCAGCTCTGGACGCCTTCCACCTTGTTGGACGTCCTCTTCTCAAGAGAGACTAATTAATGCCCACCAAGATCATCAAGCGCTTACAGGAAGATGGGCGAACTGCCCACTTTCTATTAAGGGAACTCCTCGTATACAGCCTCGATTGGACTGGGGTATACGCGAACCCACTTGCTGTGTTTGAGTCCCCTAGTGCCACTGGTACAGACGGAGAAGTTAGTTCTGACAGCCCTAACAGATTCCTAAGTCCGTCTGGCGTATTCAACGCAGGCCACATTGGGTTGTGGCTCACTGTCTACGACAGCAACTTCAATAACAACGGCGTTTACCGGATCGTGGGACTAGCTTCCAGCTCTGAGCTAGTCTTAGAGGGCGGAGTGTATGGCTCATCTTTCATGGATGACACTTCTATTTCGTGGCGGATTGTAGATCCTTCTCTGTCCGTGGGGGCCGTGGAGTACGTAGTGCAGGGCCGAGCTGGATCTGCTACGCCGCTATGGCAGGCAAGCCTTGCCGTGGCAGGTGGAGTTACTGACACTATTGACATTCAAGTAAGCCCTAACGCTGGGTGGAGTGGCTCTTGGACTGTCCCCACACTTCCTGTAAGGTCAGTGACCTCTGACACCACTCCTGTGTGGTACATTTTGGTGGATGACACGCATGTTCGTATCTGGTCCCAGGACAATGCGGGGACTGGCGTTTTTGAGTTGGCTTACTTTGGTGCTGGTGAGAGTAGGCGCCCCGCCGACGACGATAGATTTGTGTGCTCCCTTGCAGGGTCTCCTACCCTGGGCGCCCTTGGCGCCCTTTCATCAATTGATTGCTTGGACGATAGCTTGGCCACTCAGGTCACCTATTCTGCCATCACTTATGGTGACGTCACCCAACAGAACATGTTCACGTCACTTCCTGCTAGTGACTTCGACCTTAGGTGGGACCATGCCAAGGTGGCAATCGGCACGGAACAGGTTGGGTATGAGGAGGATAACCGAGGTTATCTGAGGGGTATCCGGTACATATCTGACCAGATTCCGTACCGATCATTTGTGGACAATGGCCGCCAAATCCTCAGTCTTGGCAACGGTTTAGGGATTGAGTGGGATGGTAGCCTATCAAGGTAACCCATGCCAATTCTCACAGACCCGTCAGCGCTTCGCCGCGCGCGTATGCAGCGCAGAGCCGAACAAGAAGACAGCGTCATGGAACTCGATGTTTCAGACGCCGATCTTGTAATTGAGCCTGATGATCTGAAGGCCCTCAAGAACCTTGGATTCAGTGCCGAAGACCTTGGCCAGCTAGCGATTGACGAGGTTCCTGAAATCCTAGATAGGGGACTTACCAAGAAGCAGTGGGAGGAGGCCTCCCAGCAGCGGGCTGATGCCATCGATGCCATGTACGAGCAGTGGGCTGATATCATTGCCGACATGGAGAAGAGCGAGCAGCAGCTGCGAAATCAGGCGGCCGATCTAGAGAGTAAGCATGATGCTTTGCTGGAACAGATTGAGGCTGTATCAGACCAACTGGAGGAGACTCCCGACGACGAGGAGTTGAAGGCGAAGAGGCGCAGCCTCGAAGAGGCCATCAACTTCATCGTGAGTGAGCTTGACAGCGTCACGTCTGTCATTCGCTCGTTCGACGCGGCAAAGTCGGCGACGGACTACGTCGACGAGAAGCTCATCGACCAGCTAGCTGACGCCAACGACGCAGCCTCTGCCACTCCGGGTATTGAAGATGATGATCTTGTCGTTGACCTAGTCCAGCAGGCCAAAGATACCCTCGATCTGATCGAGAAGCTTAGGTCTGAGGTTCTTGCCATCCGGAAGAAGCAGGATTCAAACACTGAGGCTGTTTTCCATGCCCGCAAGCTCTTAGACAAGGCCCCTCTCACTGATCGTGCGACTCGTAATGTCCTCAAGCGAGAGCTGAAGAAATTAGAGGCAGAGGCCAAGTCACTGGCTTCCAAGCTGTCCACGGCCGTCATGAACATCCTCCAAAAAGAGGAGCAGCTCAAGGATCTACGCGTCGAGCAGAAGATCCTTGATGTATTGGAGCAGAACCAGGGGGAGCCCAAGGTTACCCCAGGGGTCAAGCCGCAGGCTGTTCCTCCCATCGAGGACATCAAGAAGCAGGTGGAGAAGGAAGTAGCCCCTGATCCGAAACCTGATCCTAATGTTGCTCCAAAGATGCTGATGGAGCGGTCAGAAAAGCTCCGTACCCTGGCACTGACGTATTCAAAGGACTATGAGCAGTTCATTCGTCATAGGATCGCTCCGGATATCCCTTCTGACCCCAAGATCGATGCGGAGATCCAGAAGATCAACGCCAAGATCATCTCTCGTGCCCTCAAGGCTAAGGAGGCGGTGAAGCCGTTCATGCGCAACCCCATGCATCGAACGGCGATGCTCACCATCCCCAGCCTCTACGAGTACATGGCCAACGTCATGAACGCCTCCCTCATTTACGAGGACGATGACGGTAATCTGGTTGAGGCTCGGGCCATCTACACCTCACTCCTGGAGGGTGACCTAGAGAAGGATGCCATCTCGTTCAAGGACTTTGGGAAGAATGTTCTAGACAAGGGCGTGGAGCTGTCTAAGTCACTGTTTAGTGGGACAAAGGACCTGGTTAAGCAGATCAACGACTGGCGCGAAAAGACGCAGTACGCGAAGAAAGATCTGGGCTCTAGGCGAGAGTCTCCAAAGGACAAGCGTCGTAGAGTAGAAAAAGAGCTTAGTGACATTCGCAAGTTCTCCAACAAAATCAAGCAGTCGATTGCCGCTTACCGTAAGGCGTTGCGCGAGACCCGCGACCCCGCACAGCGACAACTGATCCAGCAGGAGCTTCGTCAGCTAAACCAACAGTTAGTGCTGTTGGGAGAGCAGCGCGAGGGCATAGATGGGTCCCCCTTGGACGGGGCAATGGCCGCCGAGGAGAAGAAGCGCTTCGAGCTACTTGAGCAGGAAAAGCAGCAGGACGATGTCAAGCAGCTTCAGGCGTTGCTTCCGCAGCACAAAGCAAAGCTAGTCCCTCTCCTCAGGGACAGCTTCCCCAGATCTGAGAAAGCAGAACTGGAAATCCTCAGGCACTCTGAGGCCATCCGAGACACTGCGAACACCTTGGGTCAATTCGCTGCCAAGCACACCAGCGAGTACCCTCATTTTCGACAGGCTAGCCTCGCTTACTCCCTCATGTTCAGCTTCCTTCATGACACATTGATGGAAGCTTTGCGGCCTGGGGGATGACGTGGCTGACCTAGTAACCGCACTACTAACCTATGGTCCGTTGGGAATCTTCTGTGCCGTCCTTTGGATGGCCTACCAGAAGGAAAAGTCCCAGGTGAAGGAGCTGAATGACCGCATTCAGGAACTTCTGGGATCTCATTCGAAGCAGCTTGATGCCATTCGTATGGGACAGACGGAGCGTGAGCGTGAAGTTTCGAAGCTCTTAAAAGACTATGGAGAGTCCATTGTCCGGGCTACAGAGGGACTTCAAGACCTGGCTGAGAGAATCTGGAGTATCCGGCAATGAGTACACAAGAGGCACCTGACCTGGACGACGTGGACGTGCTGCACAAGTCGCTTGAGCAGGACAACCGGTCTACTGCTAGCCAGCAAGTTGAGAAGATCAACAGTTCTCTCCGCAAGATGCGAAAACTCAGTAGAGTTAGCCAGCGGCAACTTCGTGCAGTGGCAGACGAGACTACATCTACCGTTGAGGAGTCTACCAACCCTAACCTGGTAGACACGATTGAACTAAACTCATTTCCTGCAGATAGGGCCGTTAGAGATTACTCCACTGGTGAGTTCCTGATTCCTGAGCCTGATGCAGGAAAGGGTTTGTTCGCTGACATGCTCTCAGCCGCCACACAGATTGTACGCCGGGAGAAGGCTTCAATGAAGCCACTGTCTCAACGTGGTAAAGTCGTCCACCGCTGGAAGATTCTGTAATGGCAGACGTCAAGACGATCGTGAACGATGCAAACAGTGCTTTGCTTGCCGCGGTGCGTCTGACATCCCCGGGCATGGGCAAAAAGCTCAACGTCATGATGCAGGTGGCCGATACGGCTAAGTCCGCCGCTACTGCCCTCAATCGATCACTGGAACAGCATGTTTCCCGCAAGGACCCTCAGCTTCTAAATCCCAATAAACGTATTGAGGATATCATGAAGCAGCAAAACCAATGGGGAGTTTCCAGGGTACCAGAGAAGTACCGGAACAAGATCTACAAGCGGCTTCTGTGGCAGAAGTTGTCCCCTCTCATTCACCGAGAGAAAAAGACCGAGATGCAGCAGTACCAACACACGGTGGTTGCTGCGAAGATTTACACCTCCTACTTCATCTCCCTTTCCTCTGCCTGGCAAGCTGCTCTAAGCAAGCTATCAGCTCAACGAGACGCTGAAGAAGCGATTTCCGACGATCCTGAGTTCGACGCAACCAACTCTTCTATCGCCGACGAACTAAACGTAAAGCCATCTGGTATCTCCGAGCAGGCGACCAAAAACAACTCCAAAAAGCTCCAGATGAAGCCCTCAGGGGTCCTTTCTGATGAGGAGTTTGCTCAGTTTGTGAACAAGCACAACCCAAAGGTAGAGGCGGTTCGGAACGCCATTCTTGACCACAAGGACGCCATTCATACGTACCTGGTCGACGCCGACCCACGGATCTTCTCTAAGATCTCGGCAGGGAATCAGAGCCTCACCAATGCTGCTCAGCTTTGCCTGTCGCTCGCCTACGAAGCAAACAGTGCCAAAGATGGCGGGACCTTCATTGCTGCCAAGGCGACGGCAGTTTATATCGACACCATAGCCAAGGTCCTGGATTCTTCAGTGCGCGATATGAAGAGGCGACACCGCGAGACGGAGCGTCGTACCAAGGAACTTGAGAGTGTGGATTTTGACGAAGAGATCGGCTGACTTATCATGGTAGCACGACACCTAAGCAACACAGTTGCAACCACGCCGGAGGTACAGGCTCACATCTTGTACCACTGGCTCACGTACGTTAACGGATTCCTGGAGGTGGAATCTAGTGGGTCCGCCTGGACTCCCACTGACTTCAGCGGATCTACCGGTGTGGTCCAGAGCCTCACTCCTCAGCAGTTCTACGATGCAAACACTGTGTTTGACGCCACTTTCGTGGGTAAGCACATTGCTATCAAGGATTCACTGAATCCTGAGAACTGCTTTGTGGCGGAGATCACCGCTTTTGTTTCCGCCACACAGATCACTCTCGACAGTACTGCGGTACTGTCGGTTGATGCTACTGACGTCGAATATGTCGTATTTGACACGTCATCACCTCCCTCTGCGGGGGATTTCTTCGTCATCCAGACTCCACGCACCACCGGCCCTCAGTGGCAAGCTCGCTGCACCGTAGGGGCGGCACCTGCTTCCCTACACTGGGATCTGGGATTCATCGGTGGCTGGGACATTGGTACGGGATCGTGGACCCTTCCAGTGTCTTCCCTGCACTACATGCACGACTCAATGCAGCAGCTGTTCTGCGTGACCGACCCCGACGCAGGGTTTGTGTTCCTCTGGTCGGAGGATCCTCCTGGGGGTGCTGCAGTAAATCGCCACGCGCTGTGGTTGGGAGCCCTCAGTCCTTTCCACTCACCCGTGGAGACTGGGGTCCCCAAGGACTTGGCATACTCAGCCATCTTTGGGAGTACAAATGCCACCCCTCCCGCAGACAACCTGAGTAGGGACACCGCAACGGCTGATAACTTCTGTGTAGGAGAGATGCTGAACACCAGCAGCGCCGTGGTCCCAGCATACATCATGCAGAACCGCCTACTGTCCTCTGGCACTGACGTCATGACAATCTCTGCCGCATCTGTGAACCCTCGTTCGATGCAGCAGGATGACTATGACGCAGTAGTCTTCCATGTCTCTCCCGACCAGGCGTGGCGGGGTCGCCTAACAGCAGTTCGTACACTCAATGACATCGTTGCAAACAGGACCCCACTCAATAGCAACGGGACCTATGTCCTGGGTAATGGTATCGGTTGTAGCTGGAACGGGAAGGCCCCGCTGCCGTGACTTTTAGCTCTACGACACGACGGATCCTCGCCGAGCTAGAAACCAGCCAGAAGATCGCGTCCAGTGACCACGTGCAGTCCATCTTGGAAGTAGGGAGGGCCTTGGCACGTGACAACGATCCCAGGGCACAGCTGGCTCAGAGCATTCTCCCGTCTTGCCTAGCCTGCTTGGAGCAAGGGGACTCCTTCCGTCAGTCCTTCAAGTCAGATGTCTTATCTGGGATACCGAAGGTTCGCTGGTTTGACGACAAATTCTGGTGTGTACTTCTGATGCTCCTTGACCGGACAGGTAAGGATAACACCCACTTGGGCGGACCTATTCACCAGATGATCTTGGAGATTCACGATGATTTCGATCCTCGTGACATGATTGATGGCTAGCTTCTCCTCAGACTTTTCAGTTAGTTCCTCCTTTGTGGGGGCTGGTACGTCAATTGACGCTACCTTTGGTCAAGCTTGGCCTCCTGAGGCTGGGTGCATTGGGTACTCTGTCAGTGGCCTACTAGGTGAGGGCGTCTCCACCGTTGTAGCTGCTGTTACTGACGAGGCTCGTGAGTACATGGCACGGTCGATCACTGACGGTACTTCCTTCCAGATCACACACGTAGCTGTTGGTAGTGGTGGTTACGACCCCGCAAATCCGCTTCTAGCGACCATCGTGGACCCCACGGCAGCCTCCCTACAAGCAGAGGTCTTTCGTAAAGAGGTCGATCAGGTTGAGATTACCACTCTAGATGGTACCGCCAGATCGTTTGTCATGCGTCTCGGCCGTGAGGACATTGCTGCTCCCATTGGTGAAATTGGCCTGTTTGCCACCATCCTCTATTCTCCGTTCTCTTACGAGGTGGGAACTCAGTTCCTTTTTGCTGCCGCTCACCAGCCCCTCAATGTTAAGACCAACCGACACGTCGCGTCGTACCGCGTCGTAGTAGCTCTAGGAAGCTGAATCATGGACTTCTTCAATACATTCAAGCAGCTCCTCAAGTTGTCCGTGTCAGACGAGGAGGTCGTGGCTAAGAACTCGCTTCTTGCCGACACCGACTTCGCTGCCGCCATTTCTGCGCACATCGACGCACTGACGGTGGACCACAATCTCCGACTTAACACCACAAATGTCTCGGCTTCGAGCGGTCTTCTTGTGCCTGACGAGAATTCTCGCGAAATATGCTACGACCCGAAAGGCTCAGGTAAGGTCATTCAGGGTCATCTAGAAGCAAACATCAACAACGTTGTCAAGATGTGGCAACGGTCGGATGATGCCGACGGTACAGCTACTGGAACTCCGTACGGCACTTTAGTAGATGGTCGTCGCTTCTACATCACTGATAGCTCGCGTGGGGTGTTATACCTAAACGAGCATGGCCAAATACTAGGTGGTGTTCCTGGGTTTAATCAACCATCTCCTGGGTACGGAGTTCCCTCATCCGCCATCACCTTCCAGGTTGGAGTCGTGGAGTACTTGGCTGTTTGCTCCACTCAGGATCATTTCATCCAGGTATATGATACCTCGGATTTCAGCCTTGTAAGTACTTTTGGTACTTATGGAGTTGCAGGACTGCCCTCCGGAGGGGACGTGGATAGTCCCACTGACCTGGCCTTTGATGAGGCTACGTCTACTCTGTACGTGTCTTGTATTGCTGGCATGCCCCCTGGTGGAACGGGCACAGGGTTCGTCTTTTCCCTTGACCTCACGGATCCGGCACTCCCCGTGTTTGGTTCGTACCTCGCTGTCAATGATGGCAGTACACTTGATCAGGGGTCTGTTGTCTCCCCTATGAGTCTGTTTTATGACTCGAACCTTTCTTCCCTCTGGATCCTTTCTGTAGACGCTCTAAACGTTACACGCCCTTTAGAAGTTGGCGCTCTGGCTGTCACTGGGACCGCAGGTCTGGGGTACCTAAATGGGTACTTGGAGTTCCGCGGGACGGACTTTTCGGTTAGTTCCCTTGCATCAAAGCTTCATGTAGACGTAACTCGTCGTCGTCTATACCTCACAAATTCCCCCGGGGTTGAGGTGTTTGATACTACTTCCATGAAACACTTGTACACGTTTGGTGGATTTGGTCAGGATGAAAGTTCTGATGTGCCTGATAGTGGCACCACACTTCCTCCCACCGCAAGTTTAGTAATGAGCGTAGTGTCAGACACCCTTACGGTTGACGGTGTTGACATCAACTTTCTCCTCTTCACTGATTTGACCAACAACCGAGTTGTGCGCGTTGGTGAGAACTTGTATGAGGGTGAGAACATTGTAGTGTTCACTGCTATGGAGTTTGATGTTCCCATTAGTCTCCATGGGTACTTGGTAAAGGGAAGCCTTTCTTCCTCCAAGGTGATCATCGAGTACCGAACCTCTACAACGGGGGCATGGCAGGTACTTTCCCCTACTGACTCTGTCCCAGCCCGCGAGTGGTTTCAGTTCCGACTCAAAATAGCATCTGACTTGTCAGACATGATCCAACGTCGTGCTATCCACGAGATCTTGGTAGTAGGTGAGCAGGAGTAACTATGGCTTGTTCGACGGCGTCGTCCGCCGCTGAGACAACGACTTCAGTCGTCTTAACTGCCACTTCGCGTACGTTGTCTGTGCGTCATGAGGCATTCTCCATCTACAGTAACCCCTGTGCCTACCTTCAGGCGAATCTCCTACCTCTAATAAGTGCGGATGCGTCCATTCCTGCTAGCGCCTCATATACATGTAGTCTTGACTCTATATCTGTTTTATCGAGCGGCAAGCGTCTGTACTTGTTCACCCTTGTTGCTTCTTGGACGGAGTAATACCAATGGAAGACATTTTAGCCATTCTTGAGCAGGCAGTGGGATTTCTTCTTCCACACTTGCCCTTCATTGGAACTGTGCTGGTTTTCACCATCATTGGACAGTTCACCAGTCGTCGTCTTTTCACGCGAGAGCGTGCATACAAGAAACAGAAGTCAGCCTGGTACAAATTCTGGGAGAACCAGTGGTTCTGGTGGTGGATGCGGGAGTCTCTGCCTCTTCACCCGATCATGTCAGGTGCTCTTCTGGGCCTTGTGTGGCAAGACCCTGAGGGACATGGCTGGGCACCCTTAGCCTCCATGTCTTACTTTGCCCTCGCAGGGGTACTTAGCCTATTTTCTTGGGCTGTAATCCGTGGGGTTCTCAAGAAGCGTGGCATAGATTTGGTACTCCCTGGAGAGAGCGTTCGACCTCCACGCCATTCCTATCCCTCACTGTCAGACGAGGACATTGAGGAGGTCCTGTGACATCGGTACAGGCAAAACTTAGGTACGTGGCCTCAGTTGCGTCTTCTCGTGGGTTACGCGTTCTAGCTGCTCGCCTACAGCGGGTGGCTGGAAACTGGAAGTCTACTTCCTCTGATGAAGTCTTGGTTGACGGGATCGAGGAAGACCGCGCCGATGAACCTCCTCTGGAGGAGGTAGACACTGACGCTTCAGACAAGCTATATGAGGAATCAGATGAGGAATCAGATGAGGAATCAGATGAGGAATCAGATGAGGAATCAGATCTAGAGGACAAGGACGCTTCTTTTGGTGGTGGAATCCCTGTGGGTTCTCTTCCTCACAAAGAGCGTCGTCAAGGGCCCCACCCCAAGGACGTCGAAGTGGGCAAGCCTGACTGGTGGAATAAGTGGTGACTAGTCGTTTGAGGGCTTTTACTCTCTTGGTAATCCTTATTACGGGGCAAGCTTGCCTCTGTTTCGCTCAAGAGGTACCTACGGGCCCCCAGCTATCCGTGCCCTTGCTGGAAGGGCGTCCAGCGCCTTTCACTGGCCTTTTAATCTCAGAAGCCGCTGCAGGTGAATGCATCGAAGATGCCGCCGAGGTAGACCGTCTTAGAGTAGAGACACGAGTTCGCCTCAGAGAACTCGAAGTGAGTGCCCAATTGTACGAAGAGTTTGTAGGGGAGCAGCGTTCTCGCATTACGGCCTTGAGTCAGTATAGCTGGTGGGACGAGAATGGCGCTCTATTTTCTCTTGGTGTAGGCCTAGTTTTGGGAGTTGTAGTCTCACTCGTCGTTTTTGCACTCGCTCAGTAGGTAACACCATGGCTGATCTGAAATTCATTGGCACCAACTACCCGTCAGAAACGATCCAGCGGCAGGCAAATCCCACTGCTGACTCGTTATTGATCAACCGGGTTCGTCCAACTGGCGGTGGGTTACCTTTTGTCATTGAGCCAGTAAATGACAGTACTATTGCGAGCGCCACCCTCTTTAGAGTACTTGACGCCCCTGCAGGGACATCGGCAGTAGAGCTGACCAGGAACAGTACTGGGAGTTCCTTTGAGCTTGATATTGCTGGAGAAATCTTTAGTAGTCGTGGCACGTTCAATTCTCCGTGGGAATCTAACTTTGTTGATTTCGATTATCAGCTAGCTCTTACCTTTGCACCCTCAGGCACTCCGTCTTATGGGCCAGCAAGTTCGGCCTCCGTAGTATACGGCACCGGGTCCGCAGCCCCTGACGTTACCGGATTTGCATCAGGGCTGGGATCTCTGTTGTTGACGTCTGACGGAGTTGCCTACATTAAGTCGGGGCCTACTAACACAGACTGGTCACAGCTTTCAACTGTAGATGGAATCTGGCCTCAACTAGCTCCGTCAGGGTCAGCTGCAGCCCCAAGCTATGCTTTCGCACCAAATAGTGGCACTGGTGTTAGCTCCTCCGTTTCAGGGGACTCACTAATCATTTCAGCAGACGGAGACTCTGTACTAGAGGTACTGGGGGCGCCGGTAGACGGATCTGGTGTCACGTCATTTTTGTCCGTAGCAGGGGATGCTTCACAACTTAACTCTACCTCTGATGGGTTTACCCTTATCCAGGGTAACGTAGTTGACACTGCACTTGGAGCTTCTGGGCCCAAGTTGCTGCTTTCTTTGGGGGTAGATTCTACCCCTGTATGGGAGGTAGATAGTACCGGTACACTAGTCACAGGAACGATTGGAGGGGCAGCTGGAGGTGACCTCTCGGGTACATACCCAAATCCCACCGTAGGCAAGCTTCAGGGACGCGATGTTGCTTCTACGGTGCCCACCAACGCCTACGTGCTGACCTGGAATAGTGGAGCTGCTCGGTGGGAGCCGCAGGCGGCCCCCGGTAGCACAGTTACTCTTCAAGATGCGTACGATGGGGATCCCACAGTCACTCTTGTGTCCGCGACTCCCATCGCGCTCACTGCGGCAGGGGCGAATGAGGACGGGGTCACGGTCACGGACGGTACCGCCACAGCGCGGTACCGAGCAGATGCGGTGGTCGTCGAGGGCGACACGCTCACCATCACCGCCGGAGGTGGTCAGGCCGCAGTGGTCGACGGACTGCTAAGTGCAGCGACCGGTGACGAGGTGGCCTTCGACCTGTCCTACACGGTCAACAAACTGACCAGCGGAAACTACACGGGGCTGAAGGTCAACGTCACCGAGACCTCAGTGCCTGGCAGCGCCAACAAACTGATGGATCTTCAGCTTGGTGGCACCAGCTTCATGCAGCTGATGTCTACTGGACAGCTTCAGGTCGCTGCGGCAGGAGCAGGATTGCCGATCATCGCTAGCTTCACGGATGACGACACTGGGATCACGTGGGCCGGCAGCGGCGACGACATCCTGCGTGTTGCCGCGGGCGGCGAAGAGGTAATGCGCGTCGGCCCCCACGATGCGGCGAACGGCAGTGGCGAGATCGACTTCTGTAAGCTGGAGTTCGACCCCACTCTTCAGAACACAGTCGGAGATGGCTGGAACGCGCTGGCAGTTGATGTACTGGCGCCCGGTAATGGTAGCGGCGCGGATCAGCGCATGATGGATCTGCGGCTCGCTGGAACCACGGTGGCTGCCATCGACGTTCAGGGAGCACTGCACGTTAGTGACGGCTATGTCACTGATCCCTCACTCTCTTTCTTGAGCGAACCCAGCACGGGCTTTCGGTGGAGTGGTGCGGGCGAGATGCGCGGCGTATGTGCCGGCACAGACATCTTGGTCCTCACAGACGCCGCCACTGCCTCTGATCCGATCCTAGAGTTGCAAGACGTAGGCACCACGCGAATCACCGTGCAACGGGATGGGACGATCGAGGCCAACGGAACGCTTACAGCGCAAGGTAGTGTAACCACTGGGTCTCCTGCTGTGGATTTGACTAACGCCAATAGTTTCACGGGCAGCAGCGGCCTTCAGGTCTTTGCGCAAGTTGCAGGCACGGTGAATCAAACCGGAACAGCCGGGTACGCAGGACTTGTGGTCAACATCACAGAGACTGCGACTGGGTCTGGTGGCCGTACTGGTCTGCTGGTGCAGCAGGGCGCTGACATTGTCTTTCGTGTGGCTGACGATGTGGTGGCTGTGCCGCTGGACGGGACAAAGGTAGCCCCCGCCCTCCAGGTCGGAAACCAGGCCATGGGCTTGTACGATGGTGGCACTAACATCCTGGGTATTGCGGTGAACAGCGAAGCTGTGCTGCTCGATAACACTGGTACGGATCCCGAGTTCACACCCGATGTCGACAACACCTGGATGTGCGGTACTTCTTCGCTGCGATGGAAGGAGATCAATACGGTGGTTTCCAATGTGGGCGACATCGAACTGCATGGACAAACTGACGATGCACACTGGACAATCAATGAGGATCGTCATGGCCTTTATGCGCATGACCGTAAGACGGGAAGAGTGTTCAAAATACCTCTTGTTGAGATTGATCCGTCAGAGGCCCCAGACCCGGTGAACTAAGTGGCTGACTTTATCGTTTCAGGCGGTGGTTTGGTAGTTTCAAGTGGTGGCTTTTTAGTCCAGGCCGTCTCAGCTGTCTTGCTCGACTACGGTGATGCGACGTTCTTTCGCGCCAGTAGGAGTGCGCTAGTAGACCCTCGTGAAGGATGGACGTACGACGCCGTAGGCTGGGCCTTGCACGAAACACCAAGCCCAGACATTGCCTCGGACTGGGTGACAGTTCTTTCGCCTGTTATTACAGGCGGACAAGCAGATCCGAACGGTGGTACCGATGCAACCTATCTTGAGGATGACAACGCCTCTGGGTACGAGGCGGTGGAGTGGATCGGGTCGGTGGCCATGGCCACCGACGGTACTTATCGGTTCCGCGTCTACATCGCAAAGGATGCTGATGAGACGCGGTTCCCAGAGTTTCAGTTCAAAGACAGTGCTGGTAGCGCGCTGCGATACATCGATGTCAACACTTCGACCGGTGCCACAGCAACACGGGTGAACACCGGGTGGATCTCAGCCTCTCACACGCTCACAAGCCACGACGCGTCGTGGTGGCTGCTCACTGTCGAGCTTACTTCGCCCAACACGAACACCATCCAACTCCTCATCCACCCAGCCGTGGGCACAACCCTCGGGAGTGCGACGGTTACGGCTGTCGGGGGCGTCACTGTCTACGTCGATCAAATCGATTCCGAGGCTGGATGGAAGGCCACGGATGTACCACGCATCCTGAGTGATGGTGCCCTCTTGGTCGAGGGGGCCCGGACTAATCTCATCACGCACAGCGCCGACCTCTCGGCGTGGAGCGCTAGCAATGCCTCAGTAGTGGGAGGAGAGATTGCACCTGATGGTGGTGTTACTGCTTACGAGGCAACTGATGCCTCCGCGGTAGCACAGGGGTATCGGCAGACCGTTGTTACGACAACAGCAACAGGGGCGCACGTGCTCTCTTGCTACATAGCAAAAGATGCAGTCACCTCTCGTTTCCCTCACATTTCGATCACAGCCGGAACGGGTACTATCACTCCGTCTGCGGTCAGTTTTCGCGTGAATACGTCCACCGGGGCGTACCACGACTTTTCCGGGTCTGGTACAAGCATTACTGTGCTCGATAGCGGTGCGTGGTGGCATGTGTGTGTGTCGTTTAGTGTGGCCACGACTGGGTCGCTGAACGTGCGGCTATACCCAGCGGCTGCGTCAACCATCGACGGTGGAGGCGAGGTGGCCACGCTGGGTAGTGTGATTTCGTGGGGTTGGCAGTTTGAGGCAGGGGCATACCCTTCTAGCTTGATCCAAACAGAGGGAGCATCTGCGACGAGGGCGTTTGAGCGTCCAAGTTTTCTGAGTTCAGAAGGGAGCCCGTGGCCTGAGCGGATCAATAGTGGTCGCTTCACTATCGATGTGTGGCCGGCATGGTCGAGCGCAGAGGCTCCTGCGGGGCAGTTCTCCTATATCCTAGCGAATGGGAATAGTGACGTTTTCTACCTCTACAAGAACGCCAGTACATTAGAGGTGCGCCTTCAGGCCGCAAGTGTAAACGTCATTACTCCGTTGGGCATTACGTTCTCCGCGCACCAGCGACTTACATTTACGATCGATTGGCCAGCCCAGGAGCTTACCGTGAGTGGGGCTACTACTGGAGACCAAACGGCCGCGATCACAGCGGCGGAGTTCACCATGACCTCAACGGATCGTCTTACTGTCGGACATAGCACGTCCACCACGGGCCGTGAGTTCAACGGAGTTCTTTCCTGGCCAGTAACGTCTTGAGGCGAATCGTATGATTTTCAGAGCTGAAACTACTTCCACCACCACGTCTGACGCAACCCCCAAGTTGTTCTTCACCTGCCCCGCTGGTGATCGTGCATTGGTTATCTTCATTCAGGCGTATGAGACTGGTGGATCACGAGCAAACCATAGACGCTTTGCCTACCACGCTACCCGGTACACCACCTTTGAGGCGTCTGTGCTAGTGGATTCGATTTCTATGCATGCCGACGATGGCAGTGCAGGTGGCGCCGCTTGGGCAATAGAGATCCAGGATAATGGTGCTGGTGCTCTGGAAGTGAACGTCATTGGTGCTGCTGCCACCAACATTACCTGGACCGCCATGGTTCATCACTGGGATACTTCCACGATCTAAACTAGCCCTCACATTGAGGGCTCCCACTTACTCATTCTGACTAAGGAAACCATGACTGACGTAACGGCCAAAGACTATATCCAGCTATCGCCTGAGACACTTGCAACTTTAGACGAGCACATGAAGCGACTCTACGCCAACAAGGCTCAATTTGGGCAGGTGTATCTGGAGCTGACTGATGCAAAAGAGCAGTGGGCTAGGGTGCTCAACGAGTACGAGCAAGCCCTAACTGATGCACGGAGAGAGGTAAAGAAGGCGCAGGCAACCCTTTCCAACTATGGCCAAGGCCTCGCAGACGCCCATGGATTAAACCTCAAGGAGGGCTCCTGGGTCCTCTCACTCGAAGAAGGTGCCTTTATTCGCAAGGATTCAGGTGAACACGAAACCACAGGTACCTGATGTACGAAGACGCTTTGCTGATGGTGTTGACGCCTGTAGTTATGTTCGGAATTGGCTTCGGGCTGCGCGATGCAACTATATTTGATACCCCACGTCAGTGGGCGGCTGCAAGGTCGCAGCTAGTTGACCAGCTGCTGCAATGTAGGTACTGCACTGGGTTTCATGCAGGCTGGCTAGCGTTTGCACTCCTACCGAGCAGTTGGGTGTGGGATCCAACCACACTGCTGTATGGATTGATCTATGCATTCATGGGAGTGTTCTTTTACCCTTACCTGGATCTAGTGCTTCTAGGGTTGGAGAAGAAGCACGAATCGTGAACTCTCTCCTGTCTCAGCTTATTTGAGGTGGGATGCGAGTGTATGCCTCACCATACGGAGGGCTTCATCCTCTGACTCCCTCTTCTCTCCTGGCCAACAGCGACTCAGTTGTTATCCAGGAGAGTGCCAATTGTGGAGATGTACGACTTGTACGCCAGCCTGACATATGGGAGCCTAGAGGGGGCAGGTTCAAGAACTTGGCAAACCTGGGCCCTGTGTTTCGTATGGGATTCTTGGTGCAATGTGCCAAGAAGGACAACCGCCCCCAGTCAGGTGCTCCGAAGCGAGTGGTCCTTTGCTGGGCTCCGCTCCAGGCTCCTGGTCTGTCGGGAGACAACGTGGTTCCAGGTCGACCAGGTCCGACCAACCCCGTGTGGGTAAGCTGCTCCTGCGCCTATTTCCGGTACAACTGTGAATGGGCGCTGAGCCGTTATGGCTCGTCAGACATCCTGTACAGTAACGGCCAGCCTGCTCGGATCCGAAACCCTCGTGGAGTAGGAAAGGTCTGCAAGCATATCTATGCAGCACTACCTGCCTCGATTCAGTTCTGGAGCGAGCAGGCTGTAACCGACCAAGTCGTAGAAGAGCCGGAGGTCGAGTCACCTCCGCCCGCTCCTCAGATGCAGCCGCAAGACGAACAGCCGTCACAAGAAACAGAAGCCCCTGAGGAGCAGGAAGAGGAACTTCCCTCCGAGGACGAGCTGCCTCCACGTGAGGCTCGCTTCGCCAGGATCTCCGAGAATCTGCGATCTCTCGCCTTCTCTTATGACACGGACTGCTGCTAGCCATGGGTCGAATTCGAAAGCTTTTCGAGCTAATTAATGGCAAGCTGCCAAGTCACAACTCTGCGTTTGTTAAGACGCGGGGTATCGCTCACCCCCTTGATCCCTTCTTGTCTGGGCGGCTGAGGTTCGCCCGCAGGGTTGGCTCACCTCTGCCCATTTGGCTCCCAGAGAACCAGACAACCCTATCCTCTGCTGTCTCAGCAGAGACCAGTCGGTTACCTCTGTCTGAATCGATCTCTTGGATTGACGTAGGGTCCAAGATCAAGCTCGATGACAAGGTGTTCGTTTTTGTGGATGACATCTTGGACGATGGGGACACTCTACTGCTGTCTGAGCCCCTCATCACAGGGTACCCATCTGAAACTGAGGTCAGGTTGTATGGGCACCCGCTCGAACTCAACGGGACATTTTCCCCAGACCCTGACGGCGCGGCAATTGCGGACAAGTTCGTCAGGGATTTGGACCCGAAGGAATCCTGCCGTGTGTTGGCAGACTCCAACCAGAGCCTAGTAGGGGAACCTACGGTTGATGGCGTGGTTTTGTCTGCGGGGGATCGCATTCTTCTGACGGGACAGACAGACCCCAGCGAGAATGGTGTGTGGGAGGTATCTGTTTTCGACTGGAGTAGACCCTCTGACTTCCTTGCGGGATCTTCGGCTTCCCACTCCCATGTCTTCATCCTTGAAGGTGCCTCCTACGCAAGTAGCAGCTGGGTCTGTACTAACGAAGAGGGCTTCGACACAGTAGCTGATTCCACACTAGTCACCCCCGTGACAGGTGACAACCTGACGTGGAGTCGGTTCTCTTCCGTAACCACTTTTGTGGTTCACTCAGACCATCCCATCTACCCCGGTGACCAAATCAACTTCAAGTTCTTCGACTACGATGTTGTCGAATCGACCCCATCTGGCTTTCACCCCGACGGACGTATCACCTACCAGATCACAATCGATGTAGGCATCCCGGATGAGCTAGAGGATGGCAGGACTGACCAGCTGTACCTAGTTGCCAACCCCTCTTACGAGTCAGAGCTTCTGCCCCTGCCCAAGATCCCGCTCACGGACAGTAACATCGGTCCGTTCCTGCTCGATCGTGTGTCGGGGTCGTTCTTTAATGACTTGTCCGTAGAAGAACACGACGTGATCACTGTCCACAACGCCTCAGGGAGCCCTGTTAGGCGCATCAGACAGGGCTCCAAGAACGAGTTCATCTACAACGTCGCCATTCCTTCAGACTCATTCCTATTTTGGGATGTGGCACAGGGGACCGTGAACTACTCACGGTCCCGGCAGAACTTCGTGGCCTACACAGACCACAGAGGGCAGTTCCATGCACACTACATCTGTGTGCCTGAGCTGGAGCGCTCTCCGGGGTTTGATGGGTGGTCTGCTCAGGTAACGCCAGAGGTAGACACCTGGATGAACGTTCATTTGGACCCGAACCCTCTTCGAGCCCCGTTCACAACTCGCGTCCCAGGTGCTTCTCCACCTCCTCCCCCTCCACGTGGGGGTCTGTTCCTTCCCGCTGGAGTCACCACCACGGTAAACATCGATCTACCCGAGGGATCTGAGCCCGTGAAGCAGATTCACGTCCTGTTTGACACAGGCGGAACTCCGGAAGCTCGGGTAGACATGAAAGGGTGGGAGATACGGGGCGTTGAAACTGCTGCCTTCGTATCTCATGCCACTATTGCTCGTGTAAGCGGCCGAAATGTATGGGCCAGCGGCTCAGCTTTCGCAAAGCCTTACTGGCTTCGGCTTACTTATCTACAGGTCCAGTCGGACCTTTACTCCCGTTTTAACGCCGGGTTACTCGCCACATGAGACGCATTCTACTAGCAGCTCCAATGACCCTCGACATGCTCGAATTCGAGCGTGACGTCCTTGTAGAGGAGATCCTGGAGCGAACAAAGCTTTTGTTTGCGTCTGTGGATGCGAACCTGAACAAGTTCGGGATTGTGGATAGCGCTGACCCCGCTGACGCTGTGGCTTCAGACCTGCGCCCCTTCGTCGTCACAGTCAACTCGGCCGATCCAGGCACAATCGATGTGCGTGGCGGCACTGTTGTCTTCTCTAGTGGGGAGATTCTTCTCCTAAATGAGATTTCTACTCGCATCCCAGTGGTGGGCGGTATCGGCACGAAGTCAGTTGTATACCTGTACTTCGATGAGCAGGAGCTTTACCCTAAGCTTACCCGCCACGACACCCTCCCCAACACGCGGCTGGACTACCTAGACAGCGCTGCGGACTACATTCGCGTCAGCACTCTCACTGACTTTGCCTCGCTCAGCTCTGCGGAGCTGGAGCGGGTGATTCCTTTAGCTCAAGTGACTGTGCAAGCAGTAGCATCTGGGGCTGGGACCATTTCAGAGCTGTTCGTAGACATGTCCAGGGACAACCTGGCGACAAATCGTCCCTGGTTCTCGGCTGTCGATATTGAGCACCGCAGCTATACAGGGTCAGGTGTAGTCACCTCGAACAACCCACATGGGCTATCGCTGAACGACATATCAGCGACAGGGGAAGCAACCCTTTTCCAGCTTCACCTCGACCATGGGATGATTGTGTCCAAGGACAAGGACGTTCCCAAGGTGCCCGGGAAGTTGTGCTCTGAGGAGATTCTCCCGGGTGCGATCGAGGTGGACACGACCGGTTCCGTGACGGGTGTGATGGGTGCTTACTACTTCTTCACAGGGAAGTTCCCCACACAGATCATTCGCTGCTCAGATCCGGACAACTTCTACGATTACGCCCCAGTTCACGTCACTCGGAAGAACCTGGTTTTCCTTCTGCCTGACGATGAGTACGTCCCAGGTAACTCGATTCTCATCGACTACATGACCACGTCGGCCGCGGAACCTCCCACCGAGACCCCGCTGACTCGCCTGACGTTTGGCTCCATCGACAGCCGTGAGACAGTTATCGCTGACGGTCGGACGGTTTCCACCATATTCAACACAGAATACACCTTCGAAGATGCTGGGCCTATCCCTCAAGATTACACTGTCTATCTCGATGGCGATGGAGACTTCCAGCGGTACCCACACACTGTTCTCTGCTACAAGAAGCTCACTGCTATCGGGTCTACTCTTCAGCAGTTTGACACAGCTCTCGTCGGGCCAGGTAGAGTCAAGGTCGCTCTTTCCAACGCGGTTGCATCGGCTACTCTCTCAGTAGAGATTCAGATCACCGGTACCGACGCAGAGGGCACCATCATCACAGAGACTGTGTCATTCGGCTCCTCTTGGGTAGACAACGCTGCAGGCAACTGTGTTGAGTCCTCTGACCAGTTCGTCGTGACAGGGAACACCTTCGAGACACTCACCAACTTCATCGTGGTGACCAACACAGACTCTGGACCTGACGCTTCTATCGCCATGTACGGAGACGTGACTCCTCTCCGCACGGAGGCCTTGGCTGACATCCTTCCGATCGTGAAGGTGACGTGGGACGGTCTTCAGGTCTGTGATATCGAGGACATTCGCCCCATCAACACAACGATGCACCTGCCCCGGGTAACCAAGCACGCAGCTGCGGGTGCCCCTCTGTCAGAGACTACTCTGATTTATTGGCCCGGGTACATGTTCAACTTCTGGGTTGAGGACTTCGACAAGCCTAAGTTCGTCACCACCCGATGGACCGACGATTCTACCGCTGTGTCACTCTCACCGTCTGAGAGTGAGATGCAGCGCATCTTTGAGGGTAGTGACATTGGGGACCGATACATCTCCAAGCCCGTTGCAGTTCGCCCTCATACCTCAGGTCCTACTGCCCTTCGTATTCTTCCAATCGAGCCCGACCGTGACTTCAACATGTGGGTCCGTTTCTTCGACGGTTCCGGTGCGTGGTCGGACTGGTCCAACATCTCAACCCTGCTAGGGCCCAACTACACCATTGACCTTACCACCGCCGCTTCGCCCCTAGTGAAGTGGCAGGTTCAGATCGAAGGCCAGTGCAAGGGGTTCTTTGCGGTATACGTCACAGACGGTGCAGGTGCCTCACCGATCATGGTGTTCGATGTAGGCACGTTTGACAACGGTGCATTCGAGTAATCCATGAGCAAAAAGATCATACTCAATGACAATGAAGTTGTCACAAATGAGGACGTAACCAAAGCGTCGGAGTGGCCAAATAGGGACCACCTCCGGGTCATGGATGGTGTAGTGTCAGGCGACATGGACGTAACAGGTCCAGCCGCCGGGACCTTCATTGCAGAGGCTATCGCTTCTGGTCTAGGCATTGATTTCAGTTCCACTAACCTAGACGTAACAATACAACCCGGACAGGCACTGTTCCGTGTGGGGACATTCGATGCCGATACAGAAACCCCTCTTCAACTCGCCACGTTAGAGTCTCCCTACACTATATCCCTTCCCGTCGCCGACGGTTCTGGGTTTCGTTGGTCCCTTATTGAGGTAGGGGTAGAGACTTTGGTGGGTAGGGAGGACCGGGAAGTACTGACCCGGGTAGGGCCGTATCGAAAGACCCTCGTCACTACCTCAGTAGAGAAGACGAGAACCCGCAGCTTGCGTTTCCGAGTGCGGTCAGGTGCTGCCAACAGCACGTATGAAGACGCTGCCCTTCCCTCGCTTCAGCCTGATCTTTCATGGCTGCCCCTCTGGGCAGTACTGGTAGCTCCCTCTCAAACTGTGATCTCAGGCGCCAACCACATGGACATGCGCAAGTTCGCGCATCGCATGGTCTCTGGAGGCAACGCTTCGTTCCTTCGGGGATGGGATTCTGCTCCACCCTCCCTCTACAAGCGCTCCACCTCCGTCATGATGACCTCGGCACGCGAGGTAGTGGTTGGCGGCTACCGTGGCACCCTGGTGGGGCTCAATGCTCGGTCCTTCGTCCCTCAGGCACCGTCGGTAGGAGCGAACGACAACCTTGCCCGCCGATCAGGTCTAGCTCTCAACACGAACGACTGGTTCTACATCTACGCCTACCGTCCGAGTAGTTCCTGCGGCTTCATCGGTCTCATGATCGACAGTACACCTCCCCTGCACGGCAATGAGGGGTACGAACACGGAAACTTCAACTCCGTCTTCGGTTCTCCGGGGGTTCCTGGGCCTTTCCCTGCGTCAGGGACTGCCTCGTACCACTTCCTTGGTTCCGTCAAGTTTAGACTTGACGCCACTAGTGGACTGTTTGAGTATCGGGACTTCCACAAGGCGGGGAACTACGTAGTCCTGAGCGGCGCTCGTAGCACCAACGTACCCACCGGAGCTAACTACATCGCCCAGTCTGCTCTGACCGGGCCTGGTACAGTTACACTGAATCTATCTGCCCTAACTGACGTAAACGGGGACCAGATCCTTCCGGATCATGCACGGATGGCAAAAATCAACTTCAGCTTCCTTGCAACGGGTGCGGGTAGTATTTCAATCCAGACAGATGACGGATCTCAGCTCTGGGCCACGGCTTATGCGGGAGCTGGAGGCAGTGATAGTATCACGTTGGACGTCCCCCTGCCATTCAGTGGCAACATGGGATTTATTGTTGTGAAGCAGGGGACTCCTTCGATCACTTACGACATCGTTGTCACTGGATTCTATGAGGACCTGCCATGACTCAAAATCGTACATGGAACTTCGGTGACACCTTTACGACTCGTCGAGTCGGAACCGCATGGTCGTCGCTCTTCCCTAAGGGCGTACTCGACGGATTTGACTTGTCAGTGGCAGACACAGACAAGGTCGCGATGTCCGCGGGATTTTGCATGCTCCCCAGCGGGATCATCCTATCAGAGTCCGAGGTCCAGGAGTTTGTTTTCTCCCCGCTCACTGCATCCGCTCGCACTTACACCTTCACGGTCCGCCACACAGACGCAGACACCATTGGTGGTCAGGCTGGCATATTCGCAGTGGAAACCGGCGAGTTGCTTCCTGCAGACGTTACGAATGGGGTTGTTCTTGGGTACCTGTATTACCCCGGCGGTGGCGTTGCCATCGAGGCGCATCATCTATTCTCTGCTCGGAAAGTTCCAGCTCGTTCCCAGGATGAGCCTCGTCTTCTTCCCAGTTTCGTGTCTGCTCCCTTTTCCACGAAGTGGGTTGTGACGGCGCAGGGCTCAAACACGCAGATTTCTGACGGCTTCACAGCTCCTTACACCTACACCTCAGTAGAGACTGATGGCCTTGGTCCGGCTCCGCCCAGCTACGAGACAACAACGGCCGTCATGACGTTCCCTGTAAGTCGTTTTCGGCCTGTAAGCATTGACGTCAGGTTAGAGGTTGACGCTAATTCTGAGTTTGAACTTCGGTTATATGACAGTGACGGAACGCTTGTAACTCTAAGTGATCAAACTGTTTCTGGTCCCTTTACTCCGGCCGCTAGTCATCGCGTCGAGGTAGACCCAGGATCGGGTGTCTTCACAGATGGGAGTCACTTTGCGCTTGAGTTGGAGTTCCGAACCCCTCAGCTCGATTCAATCGAAATCCAGACTCTAACAATTAATTACGATCCTCTGCCTTAATGGAGCCTTTCAATGCTTTGCATCCTCAAGTTCTTCGAAAACACTAGCCCCCTACCTTCTGGGGCTGCTTCCGAGAACAAAGTCATCTCTCGCACCATGCTCAAGATTGCAGTAGTTTCTCGCTACTACAAGGAGCGTAATTCAGGTAAGAGGATGCCGGCTCACGGTGAGCTGTGGAAGTGCCGGATCGTCAAGGAGCTGCAGAGCGGTGAGAACCGTGGCCTCTTCATCGTGGAGCCAATCGAGCAGGTCAGTGAAACCTCCATCATCCGGCTCATTCCAGGGTGGTACGATACGAAGCTCGTTCGTGGTAGGTTGATTGTCATTCCTCGTAAGCCCGGTGAGAACTGGATCATGCCCCTGACGCATAAGCGCATCATGGCCGAGGAGAACAACGCCTATTGCGTCATCGTGCAGCTAGACGGTCTCCCGTTGACCGAAGCCCCTAAGGACGAACTTCCTCCTGCCCTGGCTGTAGACGAGGACGTCGATGTCGGGTAAGTTCTTTTACGGAGAGTTGGCGGCGTCATTGCGTGTTGGTGACAAGGTACGCTTTTGCAATTCACCTACGCCAGGCAAGGCTGGGAAGATCCTCGTCCCCAGATCAAAGGCGGAAGAGAACGCAATCCTGCGTAAGATCAAGGGAAGCGTAGGCTGGGTCGAAGTACTGCCCCAGCTTGGGGCTAAGGTGACCTCTCACGCCATTGCTGAGTCAGGCGCCGCCAGTGCCGTAAACCTTTCTGTCCCTGTTTCGGTCCGGGGACGCCTGAAGATCACTTGAACTACGCATCTGCCATTGAGCGGAGGGACGCTCTCAATAGCAAGCTCAAGCGAAAAGAGCTGCAGAGCTACGTATCCTTGCATCCATTGGACGACGGGGAGTACGAAATACGGTTGATCATTCACCCGGATGAGTCTTTCCTGGAGGGCAAGTTGGGTATTCCTACACACCCCTGGACCCAAGAAGACGCCCAAGGCTCACCTTATGTAGAGATGACTCCTCGCACACCCAAGCAGAACATAGATGAACTTGGGCAGTACCCCCATGGGGCACGTAGGCGCGTGGATGGTCCCTCTCATTCTCCTGACGTCAATCCAGCATACCCAGGACTTCGTCGCATTCCCGAACTTCAAGACATCGTGAAGGTTGTAGCTATGACCGAGAGTATTTCCGACCGACTTCAGCGCGTAGATCGCATGCTGTCCCTGTGCCGGCGTCTCTCTCGTACGGCTGACGTTCGTAGGTTTGCAGGCAAAGAGTCGTCTTACATCCTATCTGAGCTTATGGATCAGCTTTCGGAGGATGGCTACAACGGTAGGCACAAGATCGTCAGGCTGACCAAGAAGCTTCAAGCTACGCTCAAGTAGGTGTTTCATGACCATGCCTGGAATGGTGCCGCTGCCTCAACTGATCACTTTCCGTGACGACACAGATGAGCAGCATATCACAGACGCAGATCTGTTCGCTGCTCAGTATCGCTGGCAGTTCCGTCAGTTGGAGAACCTCTCCATCGAGAGGCGTAAGGATCTGTGTAAGCTGCTGCTCAAGCAGGTAAAGCAGCGCAAGCTCGACAAGGGCAAGATGGCTAACTCATCGGCGCTCTTTCTTTGGCAGAAGGTTGCGGACGACCCGTCTTGGCCGGATCGACTTATGAACCCTGACCAGATGGACGAGCCATCCGATAACGAGGAGGGCTGAGATGCCTACGTTCAAGGGACGATACAACAGGAAGTCACTTGTTGTCAGTGCATACGGCGGTATCTCCTACCTGCCCAAGGTGAACCTCCTAGACCAGCTAGGTACCGACCTTGACGAGCTTCATGCTGCTCTCGTCTCCAAAGACGAGAACGCGATGGCGTTGCGTCAGCAGGAAGTCGAGAACCGGAACAAGGCCGAGAACGAGAAGAGCACGTCGGTCAAGGCCCTCGATCCTCTCAACCTAGGCGACCCCTCTCTTACTCTCAAGGTAAAGGTTCCGCCGGATCCCACACGGTCCATGAGAAATGACCGTACAGGCAAGACTTTCCCCATCGGAACAGTCACTGACCCTGAGACCGGAGAACAGCTCAAGAAGGTGGAGTTTGAGGTACGGAAGCGTCCCCTCAAGAACCAGCTCATTTACTCTGACCCTCAGAGTTCTGAGGGGGTGTTCTACTACGCCGATGAGAAGGGTCACCTCGCGACAGGCAGCCTCGGTGCCACCACTACCGTGGAGTCAAACCCCAGCCTCATCGTGAGTCTACTCAGCCACAAAATCTCAGTGGGAGGCTTCACGACTTCCTATGGCAAGGCCATCAACTGGCCTAAGGAGGAGATTGAGGCGCTGTACTTGAAGTTCTACGCCAAGGACGACAATCACGAGGCGGACATTCAGGAGAAGCGCAAGGCCATCATGGCCAAGTACCCTATTGATCCCGACACTCCTGGCGTTCCTCTGTTCATGTACAACTTCGACAAGAAGTTCCTTGAATACGTCAACTCACGCCTAGTTGAGATCGAGTCCCAGATCGAATCTGGGGAGCTACCTGTGTACGTACCCTCGAACAAGGGCGCGTCCCAGTTGGGCGAAGAGTATGCACAGCTGGTGGCAACCGCGTTGTTCGCCCAGGAGTACTCGCAGCTCCTCAAGGACACTAAGGAAGAGGAGCGTAAGGCTCTTTCTACGTCCCCCGAAGACGCCCCCATCGTCTCCAATATCAAGGAGGACACTCGATTCCTTCCCCACCAGGCATATGCACTGTCCTTCATGAAGGACAGAAAGTCGGCCATGGTGGACGCAGACCCAGGTGCGGGTAAGACCCTCATGATCCTGGCAGACATCCTTGACAAGCTCAATCGTGGCAAGGTCAGTCGTCCCCTCGTCATCATGCCGAACTCTCTTCTCGGTCAGCAGAAGCTGGAGTTTGAGCAGTGGACCAATGGCACAGTCAACATTCTTGCGATCAACACGCAGTCCGTTAAGCGGGCGGACCCAGAGGCGACGCCTCTCAAGTCCGGGCCTAACGCGGGTCGTATTCGCGACGGCAGCCACGACAGAGGTCTTCAGGCTCTTGCCGATCAGATCAAGAGCGCGCCCAAAAACACTATCCTCATGACGAGCTATGAGTGGCTTGCACGGCACAAAGTCGTTCGCGCGAGCATGGACTCATTCCCTCGTGTGAATTGGCTGCTGAGTCTGGGTGTTGATATGGTCTCGCTCGACGAGTGCCATAAGGTGCGAATCAACTCCTCTGGTGGAGCTTCAGACGCTGCTGAAGCCATCATGCAGATGAGTGCTGTGCCTTACAAGCGGGCTTTCTCTGGTACCGTGGCTCCAGCTAGCCCTGACGATGTCTTCCTTCCCGTTTCGTTCCTCGATCGGTCTGTTCTAGGTACGCGTGAACAGTTCATCTCGCGCTACGCCATGAGCACCGATCCGTGGTCCAACTCCTCGACCTACAAGAAGGTCGAAGCGTGGAAGCCCGGGGCCATCAAGGAGCTGCGTGACCACGTCTCGAAGCGTGTGGGAGTTTCTATCCGACGAAGCGCCTGGCTGGACAAGCTCCCTGATCTGCGGGTCAACATCCACGATGCCCCCATGACCATTCTTCAGCACAAGGTGTACGATCGCATCGTCGACCGCATCCTTGCAGAGGAGATCGGAAACTCGGACATGAAGATCGGCCTCGATCTTCAGAAGGAGATGGCGGCCAAGAACGCCTCCAACCCTCAGGCCCTGAGTCAGATTCGGGCGTACCAGGGTGGACAGAGGAGCATCACCATCGAGAACGAAGACGGTGAGCTAGAGCGCCTCACCATCAACGACAACTCCTCAGAGTCTGAAAAAGAACTCTTTGACATGGGCAAGCGCCGCCTCCAGGAGGGGTTGCAGCGTTACACCGAGGCGATGGTGGACGCCGACGATATGCCGGGCATCGAGGACGAGCGCGAGTTGCTCACCAAGTTCCAGGCCATCGACAAGTACCTCAATGACCCTGCTTCCGACGAGTTCGGGCACTACTTCTTGACCGATGAGTACGACCGTATCTCCCCCAAGGTCAAGGTAGTGGACAAGCTTCTAGCTGACCACTTCTCGAACCCAAACAACGGTAAAGTCATCATCTTTACCCACTACAAGAATGTAGCTGCCCACTTCGCGCAGAACATCAAGATGAAGGATCGCGCTGTAGTCTATGACGCTGGCAGGCAGAAGGCGCTGCAGAGCTTCAAGGATGATCCCAACGTCCAGATCATCATCGCGGTAGAGCAGTCCATCCAGGAGGGTCATAACCTTCAGATGGCGAACCGTATCATTCGCCTCGACCTTCCTTGGAACCCGGGTAACTACCAGCAGTCCATCGCTCGCGCTTACCGCCTTCCACCGCGTGATAAGTCCAAGGCCAGCTACCCTGTAGTGTACGTGGATATCATCCTGTGTAACGCTACGGCCGAGGTGACCAAGTTTGCTCGGATGGTGTCGAAGATGCACGCCACAAAGCAGCTTGTGTCTGGTTTCACTCCGGGCGAGGGTGAAGAGTTTCCGCTCGTGGGCATGTCCATTGAGAACATGCGCAGGACCTTCTGCACCCTGGAGCAGGCATCGCAGCACATTGAGGCCTTCCATCGCATGCGTGAGTACGAGAAGGAAGAGGCCAAGCTCGCCCCTGAAATCTACGGTACCGACCTGCACGAGCTGGCCACAGGCGAGCAGATGGACGGGGAAGTGGGCAAGATTGAGACGCCGCCACTAGACGACGATCGTCTCCGGGATCCTTGGAACGTAGATTCATCCGACTACCGCGCAGGAACCATTCAGCCTACGTTCTTGCAGTGGAACGGCGTCTATTACCTCGCAGTCCCTCGTCAGAGTGGCATGCAGCGCTTGCTCATGTACTTCTCTACCCCTCGCTCTCCGCTAGGCGCCTTCCGTCGAGTCGATACTCTAAAAGATGCCATCGATATCGTCAGAACGATTCAGCGGGACGGAAACACTTCCGTAGTAAACGCGCAGCAGGTCTTCGCGATCCTCTCAGGGCAGGCTCCTGTTGATGCTCGGTTCCCCACGCTGACGGTGAACATCCCATCGGGAGCCAGCAGAACTGCGAAGCTTAAGCGGGCATCAACGGCGGACATCGCCGCCATCAACAACCCGTCTACGGTCAAGGATATCCTTGCCTACTCCCCCTCTCAGGAGGACATGGTGGCGGCCAAGCGGGCAATGGCCCAGATTCACCAGAGTTTCTTCTCAGCCAAGAAGCTCACTGACATTCACGTCTTGTTCGCGGCCAAGGCCATCGGCCTTCTTGGCATTGACCCCTTGGAGGGGGCTGCCAGTAGTCCTACGACTCCTCAGTCTTTCTGGAGGAACACGCACCGGGCCATCGTCATGACGCCTGGGGCTAAGAAAGCACTCAAGGCCCAGCTAGGTGGGGGCGCGGCTGAGCCAGCGAAGCAACCAGCGAAGCAACAAGCCCCGGCAGCGCCTACAGCCCCCGCCGTCACGCAGCAGGTAGAAGAGCCGGCTGAGATCTCTGACGAAGCACTGGGAGGGCCGCAAGACGACGAGTTGGCCGGTCTGAACCTACGCGTGTGTCTCATGGGCAAGATGCAGGATGGGGCTCCCAAGCCTCGCCCGTACCTATACGTAGATCCTACTTCTCCCTACGCTGAGCCCCTCACAAAGTTCGGCTTCCACACTTCAGACGAAGAGCTGGGAATCGAGGAAGGGGACAGTCTTTGGGTGCACTGCGGCTACACTCTTGCAGAGTGCAAGAGCGTGCTGACGACCTTCTCCCGTCGACTTTACGAGTGGGGATGGTCGCTCAAGGATCGTGAGGACTACTTCTCGATGTTGGCAACTGCAGGCTTGTCACGCGCCGATATCGAGAAGATCTGGAGCGTCGACATGGAGACCGGCAAGAAGACAGCTGAGGCTGCGCTGCTGGAGGACTTCCCCGAGTACACAGACCTGATCCAGTCTATTTTCGCGTAGGGTCTTTTCGGGACCGTAAAGACTGCTCATGGGCTGCAACTGCAGGTCCTCTCGTAAGAGGGCTACATCTAAACCGCGAAGCGCCCCCGTTGTTGCTCGACGGGGCGCTTCGGTATGCTCTCAAGTGGAATCTGCAGGGGACAACCTGTCCGTAAGGGTTGGTCCCACCGGTAACCTGACCGTTGAGTACCCGTTCAAGTCAGGTATTTCGGCTTCTGTTCTGTTGAACACGCATAAGTGTTCTTCTCCCTTTGCCAAAGCTCTCGCTTCGGCTGAGGCGAAACTCACACGTCTCTTCTTCGATCCTTCCAAGAAGGATGCTTTTCTTGCCACGTTGGGGACTGCTAAGGTCCTCAAGTTCGGCTACCTTAGGGACATCCTTCGTAGCTTATAGTGATTAGGTAGTCATGGAAGAGGTAGTCACCCGGAAGCTCAAGCATGAGCCTGAGCATTGCTACGCATGTCCGTTGAGTCGAGACTCACGCGTGACAAACCAGTACATCACCACTGACCTCACCTACATCAGAGGGGCCAAGAGTGTGGATGTTCTGGTGGTAGGCGATGCCGCTGGACCATCAGAGAACGCAAAGGGGCTTCCTTTTCAGGGGTCAGACGGTCTTCTTTACCGGCGGCTTGCCAGACGCGCAGGAATCACCTCTGTTGCGTACAGTCATGTACTCAGATGTCGACCAACGTCTGTGGCCTTGGTTGGTGACGAGGCTGAGCTAGTCAACCGTGCTCCCACCATCGAGGAGCAGGGTGCTTGCCTAAACTACTTCCACAAGGACCTAGATCGGCTCAAGCCGAAGGTAGTCATACTGGCGGGGAACCAAGCTATCCAGGCGATAGCCCCCTGTTCGGAGTGGTTGAACAAATCGGCCCACGCACTCAAGGGACAGATCTGCGAGAAGGACGGGATTACGTACTTAGCGACGCTGGCGCCTAGCTCCGCGCACGGAGTTCCGCCTGAAGAACGTCGGCTTCAACTTCACTTGAACTCAGTCCAGCAGCTTCTCTCAGGCGAGGCTACCGACTACTCCAAGAAGGGCCGAGTCAAGCTCATTCAGGACGTTCAGACGTTCAAACGTCTGATCAAGTTTCTCCTGAAGAAGAACACAGCTCCCATCGCGTTCGACTTTGAGACCCAGAACCTAAACCAGGTCGCTGAGAACAAGATTGCAACCCTTCAGCTCTCGTGTGGTCCTAACCTGGCCTGGACGATTCCTATTGACCACTGGGAATCTCCGTGGAGTCGTAAGGAGAGGGCTTACGTTATCAAGGGGTTGCGGGCCCTATTTCGTTCCAGGGCAACCAAGTTCCAATATTGGATCGCACACAACGCTCCTTTCGATATAGCAAGGTCGCTTCAGCTTCTGGACATTAGGTACATCCACAAGCCAGTTATCGACACGATGTTCGTGGCGTACTTGCAGGATGAGAACCAGGTTGGGGCTGACACCGCTGGCTTCGCCACCTTTAGGTTAAAGGACCTTGCTCGTGACTTTCTTGGATTTCGTCTATACGACACTGAGCTATCTGACGCCATGGCTGCCCGTTCTGGCGCCAGCGGCGGTAGCCTGTGGGATCTTCCTCTCGACCGTCTTTCTGAATACGGAGGGACGGATGCCTACGTCACCTGGAGACTCCTCCACTATTTCGTAGGACTCCTTTCTGCGGAAAACTACCACACTGCGATTCCCTTTGCGCTGAAATGGGGGAGCCGAGCCTCGCACCTCCAGGTCATTCTGAAGAAGAATGGCTTCTACGTCGATAGGCACCATCTCGACTACCTCATGCAGGACGACTCTCCGATCTCGGACCGTCTTGCTGAGATCCCCGGGGAGTTTGCACGTCACCCCCTAGTCCAAAAGGCCAACAACTTCATTCTCTCCGATGATCCTGCTACTCGTGGGATGCGGCCTCTTTTTGGGAAGAAGCCCTGGGTTTTTGACCTTGCGAAGAAGGGGCATAGGGTCAAGCTGTTTGTCGACGCTTGCGCTTTGAAGCCGCTGGCGTACGGCAAAGACGGCAAGCCCAGCATCAACAAGCAGTACTTCGATGAGTACAGCCACCACGATCTGATCAAGCTGTACCAGGAGTACTCTGGGCTCTACAAGCTCAGAACTAGCTACATCAACTCAATTATTGAGTTGATCGAGACCAACCCTGACAACCTGCACGACAAGCGAGTACACGCTAGTTTCCATGTAATTCGTACGGTTACGGGTCGAGCTGCTTCGAGCAATCCCAACCTCCAGCAGCTTCCCTCAGGGAAGCCCTGGACGGCCAAGGCTCAGATCAAGTCGATGTACGGGGCTTCCCCCGGCTGTGTGATCATCGAGTGCGATTACGGCCAGGCTGAGGTGCGCTGGTGGGCACAGCTAGCCGGCGATCGGCAGTACGCGCAACTCTTCACTGAGATGAAGAAGCTCCGGGACGAGTACAGGCGTACAGGTGACGCGGACCTAGGTCGTCGTTGCAAAATCGAGGCAGATATTCACCGCAAGGTGGCCTCGATCATGTTCCAGAAGGCACTGGAGGACATCACTGACTTTGAGCGTAAGAAGGCGAAGTCTCTCTGTTTCGGTGCCGTGTACGGTCAGAGCACCAAGGCCCTCGCGCTCATTCTTGGCATCGAGGAGCACGAAGCCGAGGTACTTCAGCGCACCTTCGTGGGCGAGTTCGATCGGGCAGGTAACTGGCTCACCGAGATTGAACAGACTGCTGCAGCGAGTGGTATCACCATCACGCCCATGGGACGTATCCGCCATCTCGCCGACGTCTTCCTTCGCGACGAGGGCGCCGGTCAGCGTCGAGCCAGGAACTCACCCATTCAGGCCATTTCCTCCGACACCACTATGCTGGCTGCGTGGCGCATCCAGCGTCACATCGAGGAGAATGACCTCCCCATCAAGCTTGTGAACGTAGTCCACGACGCTGTGTACCTGGAGCTTCCCCTCGACTACGAGCTGATGGCGGACACCATTCATCTGCTCAACGACAAGATGGTGGAGTCACTCCCCGAGTTCCTCAAGGAAGAATTCGACATCGACATGATTGTTCCCATGGAGATCGACTTCGACATTGGTCTTCGTCTGGGCCACATGCTCAACTTCTCGGGGCACATGCCCGATCTGAAGGGAATCTACGACAAGTGCGTGGAATGGAACCGTAGACTAGAGGCCAAGGAGACCTGGGTAGACATCTCTATGTCGGAGCCGCTCTTCCAGCCTCCCCCGCCCAAGGCAGCCTGATGTTTCGCCTGTTAGTGCCTGGGCTAACCCTGGCCATACTAGTACTGACACCGACCACCACGTCAGCTGCCACGGTGGCGTGGGTGGGTGATAGTCACTCTCAAGCATTGTGTCCTAGGATTGGTCCTGTTCTAGTTGAGAGCGGGCACGAGTTCACCTGTACCGCCAGACCTGGGTGGTCAACCGCTTCGTTCATTCGAAATCGTGGCTGGCTTCAAACCATTACCTCGGACACTGATGTAGTCGTGGTATCGTTGGGAGGTAACAACCACAGACCAGTTGCCTTGTACAAGCAGGACCTGGATAGGATGGTTCTGCTGCTCCGACAGCGCAGTCCTGGCGCCTTCATCGTCTGGTATGGGCCAGCTTTCGCCACGAGGCAGGACGTGCTACATCGGCACATTACCACCGTGACTTACCAGGAGGGACTCCTCCCCTTCATGGGGGTACAGTGGTTCTCCACTGTGAATATGACATCAGACCTTCGTCTTCGTCGTGGGGGCGTCCACTTCAACACTGAGTCCTACAACATCTGGTCGCACAGATTACTGAACCACCTTGCGGATCTACTAGATGATTAACTACGATGCGAGCGCCATTCAGGTCCTAGAGGACCTAGAACACATCAGGAAACGTCCTGGTATGTACATCGGCTCCGCGGATTCTGACGGGATCCGCCAGCTACTGAAAGAGTGCAGCGACAACGGGATCGATGAGTTTCTGGCTGGGCATGCGACCGAACTGTCGGTCGTTATTGACTCTGAGAATCAAGTCTTCACCGTGCGTGACAATGGTCGTGGAATCCCCATCGAAAAGCACGAGAAGACAGGTGAATCCACTCTCATCACGGTCTTCACCAACCTGCAGTCTGGTGGAAAGTTCGGTAAGCAGGCGTACGCCGTAAGCGCTGGACTTCACGGGGTGGGGCTCAAGGCAGTCAACGCCCTGTCCGAGTACGTCGAAGTAGTAGTCTGGCGCCGTGGCAAAGCCCACACTCAGCGTTTTGAGAGGGGAGAGCCTAAGGGTACGCCAAAGCGTCTGAAGTCTCGCGACAAGGAGGTAACCTCGGGCACAGAGGTGACTTTTCACCCAGACCCGGAGGTCTTTGGGGACAGCAAGCTCCCTCTCAAGCCTTGTATTCAGTCTTTGGTACACTCGGCGCACCTGTGCCCTGGCCTGAAGCTAGAGATCACGGTGGACGGGAAGACCAAGGTATTGAAGTCTTCAGGGCTGCCGGATCTTGTCTCTGTGAGGGCCAAGGCCCATAAGGCTTCCCATGACCCCATCTATTTCGAGTCCTCAGACAAGACCACCCAGCTGGCCCTTCTGTGGACAGACGGTGAGGGTGACAACTGGTTCTCCGCCTGCAACGCTTCCGCTACTCCGGAGGGAGGGAAACACGTAGATGGATGTATGAAAGCCATCCACGACGTCTTGTCCCCTTACGCCAAGCGGAAGAAGGTGGATGCTCGCGATCTGGTGGACGGTCTTTTCGGGGCTGTTCATGTGCTGGTGAGCGACCCGCTGTTCAAGAGTCAAACCAAGGAAGCCTTGGCGAACAAGGAAGTCCTCCAGCGCACCTACGACGCTGTCTATCCTGCCGTCAAGGCCTTCTTCGACAAGAATAAGAAGCTCGCGGACTCTATCGTTGCGCGTGCCGTCGAGGCAAAGAAGGTCCGAGACCGCTACAAGCAGATGCGAGCCCACATGGGGCAGGTGTCTGTCAAGAAGGACAAGGTTGGAGTCCTACCAGACAAGCTTGTCGAGGCTGAAGACTGCCCTCCCGATCAGAGGGAGCTGTTCATTGTAGAGGGGGACTCTGCGGGCGGCTCCGCGAAGAATGCACGGCTGGATTTCCAGGAGGTACTGCCCCTGCGTGGGAAGATTCCCAACGGGGCCCAGAAATCAGGCGCTGCGTTCTTCAAGAACGCCGAGATCAGCGCGATGTTGACCGCCATCGGCGTGACCATTGATCCCAAGAGTAAGAAGGCCGACCTGTCTAATCTTCGGGTAGGTCGCGTTCTGCTGCTCATGGATGCGGACGACGATGGCTACCACATCACCACCTTGGTTCTAACGTTTTTCGCGCTGTGGATGCCGGAACTCATCGAGGCAGGGAAGGTCTACATCGTAGACTCTCCGCTGTTCGTGGGGCAGTACCAGGACAAGAAGTGGTTTGCCCACACCCTCAAGGAGTTGGAGGCGTTGAGCGGTAAGCCGTCCTCGAAGATGCTCGTGACTCGGATGAAGGGACACGGTGAGTCCGACGTTGAGGACGTACGGCGCTACGCTATGGAGCCGTCTACTCGCCGGCTCTACCAGGTTTCCTTAGGAGAGAACGACGATCAGGTTATCCTAAAGTTGATGGGTAGTGATTCCGCCGGTCGGAAAGAGCTTCTCGGTATCGAAGTATAGAATAGGGGTAATGATGAATTGGTTCTCAAAGATGGAAACTTCCAGCAAGGTCATGGTGATTGGCATTGCAGTCCTATTCTTGGTCGCGGGAATCCTCAGCGTGGTGGCAATTGTTACCCACACTGAGGCTGGACTACTCACTGGGTGCGCCCGTGGGGACGGCATGATTGACCCCACTGGCGACTGTGACAACATCATGTGGGAGCGATCTGATTTCCCCCTTCCAGTATATGTGTCCAGCTCAAACCCCCATCCTCCGGCAGACCCTCAGCAGGCGACACAGTCGGCTATCGATCTCATCAATAGCCGTCTGGGCTTCACCGCCTTGCGTCAGGTCGCTGATGTAACTGAAGCTCGTATCCGTATCGATTTCGAGGGAGCCGCCGAGGTTGGTGGTCCTATGTCCGACCCAGGCGGCGTGGTTCACCACCGACGCGACGCGGAGGGTAGGCTTCACTGCGACATGTACACCTGGAACAACGGGTCTATCACCGTAGTCGATGGCGTCCTGATTCACGAGCTGGGGCACTGTTTGGGACTCGCTCACGATGACTTCCCGGACTCTGCGATGTACGACCAGTTTATTGTGACTCTGGGAGCTGAGCGCATCAGCAGGCTCCGCATCACGGACTACGACAGGTCCCTGCTTAGGGACCTGTACCACGAGGCTGACTAACCCTGGCCATACTAGGTCGTAAGGAGGTGCTCCCATGGCATACAAACCCATCGACCCCGAAGACCTGCGGGTAGCAGCACTAGAGAGCGTCTACGTCCTGACTCGGGATAACGAGAGCGCAATCATCGAGAGCGACCAGGTGTGGTGCATCAGCTGCTCCAGGACTTTCAATGCCAAGCGTGTGACAGTATTTGCTTGTGGACAGGGATTCTGCCCTCACTGTGGTGAAACGGGTATCGTCCCTGACCACTCCCTCCCTGAGGACGTGGACATGACCAAGACTCTTTTTGGGGAGTTGAGCGAATACTTCCATATGCGCGGGATCACAGACCCTGAGTCCGACTTCGACGAAGTTTCTTGGATCTTTGTGGGCTAGCTAAAACTATCACCCCTTATGTGGGAATTGAAATCCACATAAGAGGTGCGTCATGGCTAGTATTGTTGTTCAGATCATTCTTGGTATCGTCTTCGCGAACTGGTTTGAATGGGCAGCACACAAATATGTGATGCACGATCTGGGACGCCGCTGGCGTTGGTTGTCTTGGCACTGGATGCAGCATCACCGGAACTCGGCGTTGAACAAGTTCCACGACAAGGATTACCTCAAGAGCCCATTTGATTGGAATTCAAGGGCAAAAGAGATACTAGGGCTAGCGTTGCTAGCTCTTTGTGTTTCACCCGTGTCCTTGCTCGCTCCTGTCATGTATGCAACGATGGTGACCTGGACGGTCCTGTACTACGTCACGCACGCCAAGTCGCACCGAAACCCAGAGTGGGCCAAAAAGTACGTGCCTTGGCATTACGAGCACCACATGGGTCAAGCCCCTGACGCGAACTTCTGTGTGGTGATGCCGCTTTGGGACATCATCCTCGGGACTCGTGTCTATCATGAGACCGATCAGCACGGTAGACTTGTAAAGTTTGGCCGTTCGATGCGTAAGTAATACTCCAACCACCTCAAGAAGTCTTAGATATGGCACGCAAGAAAAAGAGCAAGCTCCCCGAGCTTGACCCCAAGCTCACTACGCCTATCGAGTTGGGCGAGTACTCCAAAACAGCCATGCTCAGGTATGGCTCGTACGTCCTCACCGACCGGGCCGTCCCGGATATCCGTGATGGTCTAAAGCCGGTTCAACGCCGTATCGCCTGGGCCATGCATGGCCTGAAGCTTCACAAGACTTTCAAGAAGTCTGCGAAGATCGTCGGCGAGACGATGGGTAACTACCATCCTCATGGCGATATGAGCCTCTACAGTGCCATGGTGAACATGACCTTCGACCGCTACCCTCTGGTAGAGGGTCGAGGGAACTTCGGAGGCCCAGACGACAACCCCGCAGCTTCGCGGTACACCGAGGCCAGGCTTACGCCTTTCGCGCAGGAGCTACTCCGTGAGATCCACGTCGCGGACATGGTCCCTAACTACTCGGGGGACATGGAAGAGCCTCTGGTCTTCCCGGCACGGGCTCCCTTGGCGCTTCTGAACGGGTCTCAAGGTATTGGAGTAGGGCTTCGTACCAACATCCCTCCCCACAACCTGGGTGAGCTGGTCAAGGCCTTGGCCTACTACCTGAAGAAGGATAAGCCACGCCTCGACACCGCGATGAAGTACCTTCAGGGACCAGACTACGGCCCCGGGCAGGGAATCCTTCTGTCGTCGCAGGAGGAGATTCGTTCTCTGTACGAAAATGGTGCAGGAAGGCTCGATTATCGCTGCGTCTACTCGATTGAGCCGGACAAGAAGAACAAGCAGATCCAGGTTCTGGTGGTCTCCTCCCTCTGTCCTGGGTTTACGATCTCGTCCTTCATGAAGAAGATGATCAAGCTTCGTGAAGACGGGCTCATCGAGTATGCTCGAAACCTCTCCAAGGCTGAGGGCATCCGAATTGCCGTGGGCTTCAAGGACCCTCTGGTCATCAACGAGCGGGTCATCCCCGAGCTGTACAGCTCACAGAGCTACCAGTTCTACGTCACCAAGCGGAACGAGGAGTCTCTGCTCGACGAGACCACCCTCTTCAGTGGTGGCCTGTTCCGGCTGTTCGACGAGTTTCTTCACTTCCGATCGATGGTGGAGAAGCGTCGCCTGAAGAGCGAATGGGCCGAGGCTAAAAAGCGACTCGTCAAAGCTCAGGCTATCCTCAAGGCTATCGACTCACTCGACAAGGTGTACAAGGTCCTCAAGGAAAAGCACACCTCCCTCGCAGAAATGCGTTCGCGACTCGCAGAGGAGCTAGACCTGAGCGAAGAGGCTGCACAGTTCGTCCTGGACATGAAGGTCCATCGTCTGGCTCGTATGAACGCCGACGAGCAGCAGAGTGAGATCGACGGCATCAACGACCAGATGCGGAAGATCAAAGCAGACGCCGCCGACATCAAGGGGGTCATTCTTCGGCATCTCAAGGCTCTCCTGGAGTACGACGACGAACGCGGCATGGTGGCTGACTACCTGACGCCAACCAAGCCCCCTTCCTTGAAGGTAGGGAGTGCGCCAACCAAGTACGTGCTGCGACAGGGCACCAAGATCACACGGTTCGACGAGGCCCCCTCCCGACGCCGATCAAATATCGACGACCTGGTCTACGACACCGCGTCCGTGACCGTTGTTTGCCGGGACAACTCGGCCGAGCAGCTACAGCTGTCCTACTTTTCTGAGCATGCGGCGAGCCAGGACGTTGTGGGATTGATTCCGGGTGGTTGTGATATTGTTGTGGCCCTCGATAAGAGGTCTTACGTGGTTGCCCTGGACCACTCCATCAAGAAGACGAAGTTCGACGTCATGCGTGACGCAGTAGAACTGGTCTCCGCCGTCGGGGTGAAGTCCGATGGCTGGCTGGCTATCCTCAACGAGGAAAAGGGCAAGGGGTGGCTCCTAAGGGCATCAGATCTGTCTGTGCGTAAGACCACCTTCTCTCGTGGGACGGGCAAGTACAAGGGAGCTACGAAGCTCATCCGCCTCAGCGAGGGTGAAGAGCTGTACGAGCAAGGCTCGGGTCGTTGTATCACCTGTTCCGAGCCTGGCACGTTTACCTTCAAGGACAAGGTCGTAGCTCTAGGTCTTCGAAATCACGTCATCGATACTTCAGGGAAGGCGCATCATCTATCTGGGGATGAAGCTCTTGCACTTCTTGTAAAGGCTGAACTAGCACACAGCTGGACACTGCCTTCACAAGAGGACTAATGACTAAGTACATCGGCATCACAGGTCTCAAGGGCCACGGCAAAGACACTCTTGCGCGCATGGTGCGGGAGTACGAGCCTCAGTGGCACAACGCCGCCTTTGCATCTCCACTAAAGACGATGGTACAGCGCCTGTTCGGCCTGACCGAGTACGACGTCTATGACGAACAGGGCAAGGAGGCGGAACTCCCTCAGCCTATCTTCATGGACGACCATCTCACTCGTATGAGATACGCCACTGGCTTGCAGATCGAGTCGCGGGGACTAACTGCCCTGCGCCCCCGCGACCTACTGCAGCTGTTCGGGACTGAGTACGTGAAGAGTATCCAGTCAGACTACTGGATGAAGCTTTTGGACCAGGAGACGGCCGATAGCGATTTTGTGTGCATCACAGATCTTCGTTTCCCTGATGAGGAAGAGTGGCTGAACACCAAGGGTGCGTTCATTGTCCGTGTAACACGGTTGGACCTTCCCCAGGGAGTGGACAGCCACTCATCCGAGTCTTACATTCCCAAAATTCAACCTGATCTAGAGGTATTTACCCGTACTGGCAAGTTTTCTCTCATGGAGTCAGTGGCTCGTGAGCTTGCCTTCTGCAACTTTGATGTTGCAGCTCTCTACAACATGAAACTAATGCCTGCCATGGCGGATGCCTTGGCAGAGATGGTCCCCTACTACCAAGAGGACCAGTAAGACCCTGGACGCCGGGATCGTAGGCGTCGGTTCTCCCCATGAAAACGACAACCACCGTTCTCTTTGCTGTTCTGCTACTTCTTCCCAACCTGGCCCTCGCCATAGACACGCCACCTGTTACGGTAGACGCACTAGGAAGTGCCATCTTTCGTGTAAAGACGGGTGAGAGGGGCGACATTCGTTGGCCTGAGTGTGGTTCCTACATCCGAGGAGATGAGGCACGCCTGCGTGCCTGGCAGTATGCTTCTCTTTTGGTCTCTGCTCACCAAGAGTACCCTGAGTTCGACCCGTGGGTAGGGGCTGCCATCATCTTTCAGGAGTCATCGTTCGACCGCTGTGCCATCAGTTCCGAGCAGTGGCGCCAGTTTCAAGAGGCTTACCAAGACAGGTACGACAGAGACCCCGGAGAGCGGGACATTGCACGCCTCTTGCGAAACCATACCTACCGCAGGTCGCTGGGAATCCCAGCCTTTGATGCGGGACTGGCTCAGTTTCGATGGCCCGGTGCCGCTGCCCGCAACGCAGGGGTAGAGGATCCTGCGGACTTGCTCGATCCTGAGACTAGTATCTCGATGCTAGCTCGGGCACTTACTTCTCATTACTCCTCGTGCGAGGAGGATTACAGCGGCACGTACACACGTCCTCTCCGTGATGGTAGAGTTCGCGTAATCCGGTACAGGGTGTCGTGTGATGACGGTTACTGGGTGCAGCACAACTCCCCCGCCCGTTTCAACTACAGGTACTACAGCAACATTGTGCATAAGCGTGACGCACTAATCGCTGCGTACGAGGAGATTTCAAGAAATGACTCAATCAGTGGAAGTAGAGAAGCTTCGTAACGCCGACCATGTGCGTGAATCGGTCCTGGACACCGACCGCACCTTCTGGGCATTTGGTCTCAGCGAGCATGGCGTCCCTGCCATTGAGCGGGACCCCGCTACGGGGCACCTTGTTGCCCTCATCTTCACGAGTAAGGACCTCGCGCACAAGTACTGCTACCTGCGCAAGCCTGAGGAGGCTGACAGTATCGTCAGTCTACCCACTCGGCGGATGCAGGTAGGGAACGAGATGCGCACCATCCAGTCTGGGATCATCAAGGCTGCGCGGCGTCTGAAGCACGACAACATCAGTGTTGAGTACTTCGTCATCGATCACCCAGGTACCAGGGGTAAGGCCATGTATGCTCACATCGAGGACCTGACCTACCTGGGTCTGCCGCAGGCCGAGCCAGAGCCGGAGAACGACCTACAGGGTCTTCTCGACGATATGGAAGACTGATCTAAGTACTCCGCTCCTTCCAAAGGCGCCCCCGCTCAAAAGGCGGTGGGCGCCTTTTCAATTCCAGTCCGCGTTATTTGGACGGTATGCCCGAAGAAAAGCCAGAAGACTTCATCTACTCCGCTGTCCCAATGAGCAAGAAGGAGTCTGTCGCTCGTAGCGCCGAGGCTCGGGTTACTGAGACGGTAAAGTCCGCCGTCCAGCACCACCTGGCCAGTTTCCTGGATCCCAAGGGGAAGCATCGTAACCTCGTAAATCTGGCTGCGTCTTTCAGTGTGCAGTACGAGACTCGTATTTCAGGTCCTCGGGACTTGGACGACCCCTCCATCTATGAAGTGCAGCTAGCTCGGCTTTGGCAGGAGCTGCGGCAGAGGTTGCCCTGCATCATCATTGTCGACACTGGGTTCGCGTACCAGAATCCAGGTCTTGGTGGCCTCGTAGACTCGTGGCCGGTGAGCCGCAGCACGAGCGGGGTGAGCATGTCCATGCTGGCGACTGTCCCGATTGAGCTGCAGATCGCTGCTATGGATCAGACTTCGTGCGGAGACCTTCGGGATGTTCTCTCCCTCATTCTTGGTCCTCTGACTCACTTCACCAAGAGCCACGTGATTCGGTCCCTTCGAGGATCCGACAAGTGGGAGGTCCGCCTCCCACTTGAGCCTCAGCAGGCCGGACTGGAGAGCAGAAACGTAGGAGATGATAGCAAAGACACTTTGTATGTCACCTCCATCTCTCTAGAGACTGTTTTCGAGGGAATTATCCCTATTGGGTTCGACAACCAGATCCAGCGAGAGCAATTCAATCTCATGGATAACTATGATGGTGTAAATCCTGTTGGATTCCGTTATGAAGATGGGAGTGTGGGACCTCTTCGCAGCTGCCCCTCGGTAGATACCATTGAGGTTCCTTCGAGTGTGTGCCTCAACCAACACGCCAAGATCACGGCTGACTGGCTCCCTGTTCATTCACGTTTCATCAGTGATGACCCGAAGATTGCGTTGGTGGACGGGCAACGAAAGTCCATCATTCCCAAGCGGCCTGGCACTTTCAATCTAATACTCATGGACTACACCCCCGGCCTCGCGGGCGGACCCAAGCCGCTCAAGACCTGGCCCATTCGTGTCATGCTGGGGTGAGCCTCATAATTCAAGACTTATGGCATTTTCAGCAGACTCAAACTACGTTCTACTCGGCGACAACTTAGACGTTCTACGCAAGATTCCTGACGAGTCGGTAGACCTAGTGTACATGGATCCTCCATTTAACACTGGAAACCCTCAGACGCGAAAAGACGTCAAGACACTTCAGGACGAAGCCGCGGAGAGAGCCCTTCACGCTTCCGTCATCGAGAAGATGGGGAAGTCGTACTCCTACGAAGACAACTTCGGCGATCTCTTTTACCCCTTCATTCGACTGCGCCTCACGGAAGTACAGCGGGTGCTGAAGCCCACTGGGTCTGCCCTGGTCCACTTGGACTGGCGCGAGGCGGCGTACATCCGCGTGCTGGGGGACTCCATTTTCGGTAGAGAGAACTTCTTCAACGAGATCATTTGGGCCTACGATTATGGAGGTCGTAGTAAGAGGCGCTTCCCTCGCAAGCACGACAACATCCTGGCATGGGCCAAGGACGAGAAGCAGCGCTTCTTTGAAATCTGCGACGAGGACCGGATCCCCTACAAGAGCGGTAAGGGGGGACTCGTCTCAGACGAGAAGCTGAAGAAGGGAAAGCGTAGAACAGATGTTATCTGGCATACGATTGTCCCTACAAACTCCCACGAGAAGACCGGCTACCCCACCCAAAAGCCTATCGGGCTCCTAGAGATCCTGATTCGGGCTCTTTCCCCTAAGGATGGGCTTGTGCTTGATCCCTTTGCTGGGTCAGGGACTACGGGTGAGGCCGCAATCCGCAATGACCGCCGGTTTATATTGGTAGACGAGAACCTCCAGGCATTGGAAGTGATGCGAGACAGGTTCAAGCCTTACTTACTTTCGGGTAAGTCAATCAAGTTCAAGAACATGACAGTTCACGCCTCAATAGGGGCAAAGTAGTCAGCAAGGATCAGATCAATGGAAGAAGCACAGACCACCGCCGCTCAGGTTACCGCCTGGATTCGTTTTGCCTTTACCGCCCCGTGGGCCCTTGTTGGGTGGCTTTGGGTCGTTGTCATGTGCTTCGTCGTCTGGGCAGCGGACTTCAAGAAGCTGCGTTTCGAGGGAGCAGGCATTCTGACAGCCGAGTGGCGCCCCTGGGCCGCCCGTTTCTGGCCTTTCTCCACGACCATTGGTCGGGGCATCATCTTCTTCCCGGGAGCCCGTGACGCTTCTGACGAGATGGACGAGCGCCTGGAGCGCCACGAGCGCATTCATATTTGGCAGGTGGAGGACCTCATGCTCCTGAGCTTCATCATTGGTCTCGTCGTGTCTTTCTGCACGGGGGACTTCCTTCTCGGCTTCTTCCTGTGGTGGAGTGGAGGTCTTTGGCAGCTCCCCAACTTCGCTACAGCCCTCCTTCGTTTTGGTCACACCCTGCGCTGGCCCACCGAGGGAAAGTGGCACGAGAAGCTCGCTGGTTTCCTCAAGGATCTCTTTCTTGGGGTGGCGTACCGTGACTCCGAGCACGAAAGGTCGGCCTACGCTCAGACCAGTCTTTGGCCTAATGGTCAGTCTTGGTTCGAGGCCCGCGAGGGCCAGCGTAAGTGATTCAAATCAGGTCACAAAAAACGACCTGATTATCGTTACCTATAACTAGGTCATCTCCGACCGCAACTTTCACGTCCTTTTCCCCTGGACCCAGGCATTACCAATGAGCGACACCGTTCAGACCCTTCTTAGTCAAATTGCTCGTCTTGCTGAGACGAGGAATCTCGATGACGTCTCCACACGTCTAGCCTCGCTTCAGCGGGAAATCAACTGCAACCGCTCAGTGACAGCTGCCAAGGGCGATCAGATTGAGATCGAGTCCTGGCCCGATTTCCTGAACTGGTGGAACAACAACCGGGGGCAGAACCTGACCTACATCTTCATGGATACCTACGGAGGAGACTCTGAGCAGGTGACCATGGTCAAGAAGTTGGTTCGCGACGCCGAGAAGCACGAGAAGGATCTGCACGAGTTCTACCTTCGTCTGCGCGACCTGGCGTCGCAGCAGACGCAGCAGGCCCCTGTAGATGATGGCCAGGAGTCAAACCCCACAGAGGGACCCGGCCCAGTTGACGTTGATGGTGCGCCTGGCCTTGGCGAGGACATGACAGAAGACGACTCTCTTGACGAGATCGCTCTAGACCTTTGATTTCGGGCGTGTAACCCACGCCCTCAATGACTAATAATAACGAATTCTCCGTCTACAGGGAATCCTGAGTGCGGAGTGAGTTGAGGAAAAATGGCTGATCTTGCTGTAACCGAGAGGGTAACCAAGCCTGGTGCCTACATCGGTCGAATTAACCGAGTCGCCCCAAGTGGAATCACAGGCTTCCGTCGGGCCCCTTGCTACGTGGGACGCGGATCTCGCTTTCGCACGGTTTTCAACCAGCCGATTAGGCGCAGCTACCTCTCTGACGTAGATCTCGCCTTCCCTTCCTCGGCTCCTCACGTTGTCGCCCTGGCCTACCCTGCACAGAACAACCAGCAGGTGGCTCGCCTTTTCCGGTCTGACGGTGTCATCATCCCCGCCAGCCGTTGGCAGTTCCTTGACACGGATAGCGACGGCTCTTACGAGTCCATCCTCCTCACTCCTGAAGCGTACGACCCTAACTTCACGTTCGCCCTGGACTACCAGTCCACTTCTACTCTCATCCGGGATGAACTTCCGTTTGATGACGTTCGCGCCATGCGGTATGTGGGAGACACTGAGAATCAGGAGCTGTACGAGGAGTTCACCCACTATTACCTACCAATCTCGATTACTGCCCCTGATCCTGCCCTCGCCAACGCGTCTAGCGGATCCACTGACGTAGGGTTTGAGCCTGCACAAGTCACAGGATCAGCATCAGCGCCGTTCGTTTTCGCTGGCGGTGAGATTCTAGACCTTGACATTGACGGCACAAATTACAGCGTCACATTCACCGCTTCCACTGGTACCGGTCACTCCGCTGCTGAGGTGGCAGCGGAGATCAACGCCGTGCTAGGGGACGATGGTCTTGCAGTAGACGAGGGAGGCCAGATCGGGATCCGCTCGGCTAGCGTAGATCCGGGACTCTCTGCTGTGGTAATCAATGCAGGTACGGCGAACGCAATCCTAGGCCTGACTGGGGCTCAGTGGCCGCCCGCCACTTCCGGACAGGCTACTGGTGGCTACACGCGTCAGACGTCAGGTGCTAGTGACTCTGCACTCATTATCACGTCTAGCGCTAGTAGCAACCATGACTATAACCGCAGATACGAGATCACAATCACAGGCGTTGGGGCAACGATTTCTGCTGAAGTGCAAGTCTACCTAGATTCTGGTGCCAGTATTCCTGAAGTTGTTGGTGGCGGCACGCTCACAGCCGCAGCTGCTTTTGGGGCCACTGCAGTTGGATCTCAGCCGCAGCTGCCTTTTCATTCTACCTATGGTACCGCAACAACCATCTCTTTTGACAACCCAAGCCTTGTGTCTAGTGAGGTAAGCTTCACGGACATCACTGGTGACACCATCACAATGGTGCTCGATGACTCAGGTGCTACCCCCGTTGTGGGTGGTGAGGTGTTTGAAACCTCGTCGGTTGGTCCGAGCATGGTGGAGATCAGTTCAGCTGTTCAGAACACGCAGCAGCATGCATCCTTCTCTGCAGTGAGTAAGGGGGCAGTTTCAGAAACTGCCGCTTTCCCAACATTTAGCACAGTGATTGCGGCTGCATCCGGCACCTCTTCTGGCAGCTTGTCTATTCGAGCTGACGCCGAGTACACAGGAGTGTATAACCGTCGTTACGCCCTCGTCTGCACAAGTGCCGCTGGAACAGCAGGGAGCCGCACGGCTTCATTCGTGTGGCAGTCGTGGGGTGAGCACGCCGACCTACAGTATGATGGCACCTCACGTACCATCAATATCTCAGAGGCCCTTTCCACTGAAACAAACGTGGACCTCGGCGACGGCATCCTGGTCGACTTCGACTTCGGTACTGCTGGCTCTGCCAACTTCGAGGTCGATGACATCTTCTGGTTCCAGGCCAACGCTGAGCGCTCCCTGATTCGTGCCAAGGATGACCGCGCCTACCAGCTCGATGTGTCAGCTATCGGCACAGATGGAGCCGACAACGTAGTCACCTTTTCTTACGTAACTGGAACCTCCGAGGGTAGCTTTGGTTTCGTAACTGCGACTGGTCCCGAGGGAGACCTCGCTTTCAGTGGTAACATCCAGTTGTTCGTTCGAAACCTTGGTAGTCAGACTACTGCCGCCAACCGGTTCGCGATCAATGACCAGTGGACCTTCGACACCATCGCCGACGATGTGATTGACTGGTCACTGACCACCATCACCTCCGAGACCATCGACACGACTCAGATCTACACCGATGCGCTGGGAGTGATCACTGGGACTGTGGGTCTTGCCTACACAGTGCTGCAGGAGGTACCGGACTCTGTCATCTACGTCAAGGACACCGTCACTGACGAGCTGATCACTTCGTACTCTCTCCCATCAACCGAGCAGCCCTACCTGGCGTTCTCGACTGCGCCCACAAACGCGGTTGAGGTTCGTTACGAGTATGCGGGAGAGGAGCCCGGTGCTTCTAGCCTCTACTACGTGACGGCGAACATCGTTCGTGAGGACGCCTACTACGACACTCCGCAGCAGGTCTTCTCGTATGAGGATGCGGCCCGTCTTCTTGGCCCGAGTGCTACCAGCAATGATCTCCTGATCATGGCGCAGATCGCACTTGAGGACAACGACGCACCCAGCGCCTTCTTCTGTCAGGCGAAGGACTCTGACGGTGACGGGGTCATTACTCCGGTAGATGTCAACTCAGCCATTGAGGCGACAGAGGATGTTCGGTCCCTGACCGACGTGGTAGTGCTCAACAGCTTCTCCTCGCTGTCCACCTCACTGGCCAACAACGAGAAGATGAACGACCCCTTCGAGCGCGGTGATCGTGCTCTGTGGGTGGGCGCTCCCATCGGTACTGACATTGGGTCGTACGACACTCCCGGGACTCTCATCTACCTGGCTCGCCGCTCACTGCAGGTATTCGGAGAGAACCCTGCACACGGTAAGCGCGTACTCATTGGAAACACTGAGGCTACCAAGACCATCACTCTCACCGATGGTACTCAGGTAACCGTTACACTGGACGGTAGCTTCATCGCTGGTGCGGTGGCTGCGCGTAACGCGAGCTTTACCTCTCCCAGTGAGACACTCCTTCGTAAGAACCTGTTCGGGTTCGATTCCATGGAGGTCTACACCGAGCCTGAGGAGCTTCGCCTCGTCGGTGCCTCTATCCTCTTCATGAGCAACCAGGGTACGGAAACTGCTCCGGTGTTCCGCATCGAAGAGTCCACCACCGTAGACACTTCGTCTGACGATAACAACGAGATCTCAGTTGCTATCAACCAGAAGGAGTACGTCACACGAGTCGTTCGCCAGGAGATGGACGACAGTCTCATCTCTATCGTTCCGCCGAGCGAGCAGGCCGGTGTTGCCATCGTGCGCACCTTCCTCGCGTCCCTCCTGAACCGCTTCATCGGAAAGGGAATCATCAGTCCTTACACGGATGGTGATGGGTCTGACCGTATGGTTGATCCCGACGAGGATATCGTCGTCTTCCGCGACACCAGCTCTAAGACCACCTACAACTTCAAGTACTGGTGGGTGGGCAAGTACCCCCTCAAGAGGCTTGCAGGTCTCTACTCTGTCGACGAGAAGCTTTTCGGCGAGCAGGTCTAATCACAAATCGAGATCGGGGAGGGAGCTAAATCGTTCCCTCCCCGATTATCTAACTTACGGCGAGACGTCGCCCTAACAATCTCCGGAGAACAAAAATCATGTCTGTGCAGAGCAAGCTGCGAAAGGTAGAGGCCCAGGCCCGCCGCGAGCTAATTGCGGAACTTGAGTCAAGCATCAAGTCCGCCAAGAAGTTTCCTAGTCCCTCAAAGGACACCGTCCTTCGCAAGGACAAGAAGAAGGTCGAGACCGAGCAGAACATCGGACCCAAGACCAAGAAGACCCAGAAGAAGTCTCTCGACGAGGTTGACGCCAAGAACAAGTCGCTTACGTCGGACACTCCGGAACTTGCTTCCACTCCCAAGCCCAAGGTCAAGAACCCTACGGTAGACGACTCCAAGGATAAGACCATGGAGATGGATCTTGCGGAGGCCAAGCGCAAGAAGAAGCCGAAGAAGATCAAGAAGAAGGCCCTGGACATGAGCCAGGAAGAGGCCGAGGACCTTGATCGCGACGAGGTTCGCGATGAGGACATGCAGGACATCACCAACAAGGGTAGCAAGCGTCAGCTCGCTCCCGTAAGTGAGCTTCAGCAGAAGCTCAAGGGCCTGGTCCCTGAGCTGACCAAGTCCCTCTCCCAGGCGAACGACATGCTTGAGTCAGCCGTTCTCGGCGGCGATCTCAAGGCGATGGATCGTGCCCTTCGTTTCGTGCTCACCATTCTCAAGAAGGTGACACGTCAGGACCTCGTCCCCCTCTTCGGCACCGTCTCCAAGCTCATGCAGAGCCTTGGCAACAAGCACGCTTCCTCCAGGAAGACTGCAGCTGTCAAGCGGGCTCACGCAACGGTAGAGTCCCTTCAGACTGAGATCGGCCGTGGCAAGGTTCTTGTCAAGATGGCGATCGATCAGTACGCCAAGGTCTAATCTCACCTAATGACCCTTCCCGACATTCAAGATCGTGCCCGGATGGCTAGTTTTCTTATTAAACTAGCCATCCGGAAGATGAAAGCGGCTCACCGCCCCGTGGAGCCTCAGGTGGCTATGTCTGCCTTGGCCTCGCTTCGGGGCGACAAAGCCGTCTCGTTCTTTGAGCAGTTTGATGTATCCTCGGCTGCTAAGACCACGGCGGGGGCCCGCCTTCTGTCCTCTAAGGACAAGGCCACCCTACAGAAGGTGACCGCGGCGCAGACCTTCGTACCGGGGCAGGGTCCCGGGGTTCGGGTCAACTCCGCGATTGGACCTTTCATCGTGCGGGACACTCCACAGGGTCCGATTATCTTGAATCGTGATGTGGTTTCCTTCCGGGGTATTGTAGGGCACTCTTCTACCTTCGACGTAGACGACTGCCTGAAGCCCAAGGATCTGTACGAGCAGGTAAAGGAAATCCTGGGTGGGGTCAACACCAAGCTAGAGGCTAGGGTCAAGGCAGCGGAATCGGTGGCGAACAAGCCGTTCCGTATCGAGCGGGACTACGAGATCCGAACTGTCGGCGACAAGGCTCGTAGGGTCATGATCTTCAAGATCGTCCGCAACGATCCCAACGGGAAGCACGACGGCGAAACAGCCTACTGGATTGATCCCAAGATTCAGTCTCGTGCAATTCGTCAGCAAGAAGAAGCTCAAAGGGCTAAGGAGCTTGGTAAGGACGACGTTGTGGTGGACAACCAGAGTCCAGAACAGCCCGCCATCTTCACTAGCGCTGACAAGGCGGCTGAGGTGCTCAACGAGCTGACCGACGCCCACAATACCACGTCCATTCGAACTGTTCACCGGTTCATGGAGCGTCGGGTGTTCCTGCTTCTCTCCACAACGTTCACGGCTCGTAGCCACGCAGACGCCTTCACAGTGTTCAGCGAGGCCATCCGTGATAAGACTGATCCAGTAGGTGAGCTGAACCAGCAGGTGCCCAAGATCAAGAACCGTCTGCAGCAGTTCCAGGAGTTCAGTAACACCCCTGAGCCCGTGGCAGTCGATCCTGCTCATGAGGAGCGTCTAAAGCAGCTGAGCACCCCGAAAGATGAGGCTGTCTGATGGCAGACCTAGAAACACTTCTTCGTCAAACAAGTACTGCCATGGTGGAGCAGGACGGTGGGATCTTAGTCTACAGTCCCACTCCTCAGTTCGTTAGCACAGGGGTACTATTCCCCTCTGCGGACGATGTTGCGTCGTTCCTGCTTCTATACCGTCGCGACCTACAGACCCACGGCTTTCGGTCTCCTCAAGAGTTCTGGCGGGACAGCGGCAATCAAATCGCTCTCGATGGGGTAGAGACTCCGAACCGGCAGGATAGCCAGTCTGCCTATTTCATCAATGCTGCCTCTGGCACTGATTCTTCAGGCTCCTCCGACCTCGTTGGAAAGTACAACCTACTCATTGCGGCTAGGCAACTAGAGGTAAGGGCTGACGTCTTAGCGTTGACTGACGAGCTTGACGTTACTGATCACGCCTTGCAGCATTATCTAAAGAGGAAAGCTTTCATCAAATCGCAGTTTCCTCGCGATTAGTAGTTTCCGGTCGTAGTTCTACACACGACCAAAGGAGTCCGTTTTGGCCAGCCCCGTACCCTTCGCAGAAAATGCCCATGGTGTGCGCGTTCGTCCGCTTGACTTTGACGCGGAGGGTGCGCCCACGATTAAGACCTACCACGGCATCTCTATTGTCGTTGGTGGCCGAATTGTCGGTCGTATCCAGAGCTTCAAGCCCAACATGTACACCCGTCAGGGCAACCATGTTTACGAAGTCAACCACCTGACATTTGGACGCCCCGTCGACTACGTTCCTTCCATCAACGAGGGATACAACATCTCCGTGTCGCGTGTTGAGGTCTGGAACCAGGAGTTCGAGCTTGCGCTTGGCTACTCCGCCGTGTGGTCCGATCTCATCGACCAGAACCGCCCCTTCACCATTCAGGAATACCTGTTCAAGGGTAACACCGTGTACCGCGTCTGGCTGTACAGTGGTTGCTGGTTCACCAACCGAAACGAAGATGGATTCGAGTCAAAGGGCGACGCGCAGATCAAGGCAACTGGCGAGATTCAGTTCGTCAGTCGTACTCGCACCGTCTGAGGTAAAAACTCGTATGGACCAACCTGAAGACAGACTTAAGACCGTATCCGACTACGTACTGAAGAAGGCGCACGAAGGCGCAAGTACGGATCGGGTTACACCGATCCAGTCGCGGCATCAAAAGGCGCGTCTTCGTGAGGCGGTCGCCAAGAACTACGTGAACTTGGATGAGCTTGAATATGTGTTCAAGGACATCAACTCGTCCAGCTCACTGAAGTACTTCTCGTCAGAGGACGCTAAGCTAATTCGAGCTGCTGCGTTGTCTTTGGCGGAGGCACGTCGATCCCTGCGTAAGCTAGGTCAGCGTGAGTGGCTCAAAAAGTCACCCTCAAAGGATTGATCCTTGAGTGTGTAGGTTACTTGATCGTGCAAGTCGTGCCTTCCACACAGTGGAGCAGCGACACAACAACCGACCTTCGGGTCACAACTAGAAATCATCATTAAGGCACTCACCTCCTACATTTTTTTGGTGAGCAAGAGGTCACAGATAATGGCGCATCCCAAGGATCTAAACCCTATCCTAGTCGAGATGGACGACATCGCTTCAGATCTTGAGAAGACCGGAAACGCCGACCTGGCGTTCATGGTTGATCAGTGCTCTGCTGAGTTACAGGCGTCCCCCCGCAAGACTGCTACCGCGAAGCGCAAGCCTGCTGCGAAGAAGACTCGCTCAGGCAAGCAGAAGCGTGCTGGCAAGTCCCGCAAGACCGCGAAGAAGAGCGTTCATGCTGCTCGCAGCAAGATTGCGCAGACCATGCGTAGGATTGCTCGTGCTCAGGTCTCAGAGCTTGAGGACATCGCGAAGGAGCTTATCAAGGAGGGCGACAAGAAGGTTGCTCTTGAGGTACTCAAGATCGCTGAGGAGCTTGATAGCGACTACAACTACTCCGACGCCAAGCACTCCGCTCCGGAGAGCAGCGGCGACGCCTCACAGCGCTACGACCGCGAGAAGGCCAACAAGCCCGACGCGAAGATGGACGCTGAGGAGAAGGAAGAGCTGGAGTACCCCTACGGCGACGCCGAGGGCCTCGGTTACCCCCTCAAGGAGGGTGGCGTTGACGCCGCGCTCAATGAGCTTCTGAAGGCGGCTGGCGAGGACTTCGACTTCGGCGGCGACGAGTCGGACGATGACGAGGGCTCCGAGGGTCTTGACCTTGGCGACGAGGCGGACGAGGACGCCGAGGGCGACGAGATGGACCTCGACGGTGAGGACTCCGACGAGGACTCCGACGAGGACTCCGATGAGGATCTCGACCTCGACATGGGCGAGGAGGGCGACGACGACCTTGACCTCGACAGCATCGACCTCGATGAGGGCGACGGCGAGGACGAACTTGCGGCCATGATGGAGGCTGGTGACGCTGAGGACATGACGGCGATGGACCGCATGTACGAGGCGGATGAGGACCTTGGCGACGACATGGATCTCGATCTCGACCTGGGTGATGAGGATCCCATGGCGGACGAAGACATGGACGAGGACATGGACGTCGACATGGGCATGGGCGGCGACGAGGACCTTGGCGACGAGGACCTTGGCGACGAGGACCTTGGCGACGAGGACATGGACGAGGACATGGACGAGGACCTTGAGCTGTCAGACGCCGAGGACACCGAGGCCATGGACCTTCTCCCCAACCTTGAGGTCTCCGGCCCGATGGGCACCGGCTTCAAGTTCTCCACCGCGGACAAGAAGCGCCTCGCGAAGCTAGCCAAGGCCCTTTGGAGCCGCGGCGACAAGAACTCAGCTCGGCGGATCGCGAAGATGGTGAAGTCTTCCAAGTAAGTCTTCCTTTCCCCTGTAAACAAAGACCCAGGCCATTGATTTGGCCTGGGTCTTTGTATGTGTAGTACACAGGAACCAATGACCTACGAGACGTAGGCAGGAGTAATGAACATCTCATGATTAATGATGACGACCTTGGAGAGAAGATTGATCCGCTCTCCATCTCTTCCACGCCCATCAAAGGCGCACTCCCTCACCCGAAAAAGGGCCCGTGGGACACTGCCGAGTCGGTAGATTCCGAGTTCAATCCGGGGCAGTGGCCGCAGCGCCCCTCTACACCTCCCCCAGTAGGTCGTGAGGTAGCGTACAACCCTCAGGGGGCAGGTCCCTCAGGGCAGGCGCCCACATCCGCGCAGGCTCCCGCTACTCCGCAGACCAAGCCTCTCCCTCCCGCACCCGTCTCAAAGCGCTTCAAGGCGACGGCTAAGGAGAGCCGCGTTCTCGGTAAGTTCAGAGAGGCATTCGGCCTCAAGCGTGTCGACAGTGCGGATGCTGTGATCACACGAAAGCACCCACGCGACCCCGAGCAGGAGATCAGCATGAAGTTCACCTTCCGTGGGCTTGGGTACGACGACTACCTTTGGGCTCTCCTGACGGCTGCTAACTCCGGCATGCCCAGTCAGTTTGCGTTCAGGGTGGCATGCTGCGCCATGATGACAGCTGCCATCGACGACACTCCCATCTGGGAGGTCTTTGGGCTTGAGCCCCTTCACCCGGATGATGTCACCGATCCTTTGTATCCTCACAAGGGCATTCGCTTTAACTCGGCCGAGATGTTCATGGAGGAGCTTCGTACGTCGATGCACGACATCGTGGATGATCTCTTCAACCAGATCTCCGAGAAGGTCGATGACCGCTACATGCTCAAGCAGGAGACTCCTGAGGAAGCCGCAGACGGTGCCGCGGAGCCAGAGCGCCCTTTACCCTAGAGCGGGTTCAGGAGCTTGATTCGGACGTTTGGCTGCGCGGCGTCGTAGCGGCAAAGCTGCGAACGACTCCTTCGGATCCGCGTATTCGCAACTCTAGTCGTGAGGAGCTTGAAACCTCCCTCATCTTCTTCCAATGGGAGGAAGACAACTGGTTCAATCGCTGGGAGAGGATGTTGGGTCTGTCTTGGACTGCAGAGGACCTGAAGCAGTTTGCAGCTTCAGCACGCGCAGAGGCTGGTGTCGCAACTCCAGACGATGTCCAGTATTTGGAGGCAGCTCCGAACTCCACCGTACGAATCCCGTTGGCTTTCCTCGTTAGACCCGAGATCATCGAGATGCTCCAGAAGCGAGCTGCTCCGGAGCTGGGCGGCAAGGACGGCATGAGCCACGTTGACGCCGATGCCATCTCCCTTTCTACTGTCTCTAAGGAGCAGTTCCTAGAGAGACTTGGGCAGAGGGTGGCTGATCCTTGGTTATCTTCAAAGGGCAAAGATCAGTTCGATCCGGCCCATGAATCCAGGGTTAAGTCTGGCTTTGGCGAAGGACGAAGCCGCAGGCTTGGCGACCGAAGGTGATTCTTACTAGTGAGACTATGAGACGTGCCCCGCAATCCATTTGACAACGGAAACCGCACAAATCGGGCTGCGGCGGCACAGTCTCGTGCCCTAGAGAGGGCAGCCAAGAGCCTTGAGGCCTCCATGCGGGGCCAGATTCAGACCCAGAACGATCTGACGGCTGCACGCTCAGTAAGTACACAGCGGCATCTCCAAGAGCTTGAGTCCCTGCGCAAGTCCTTAGGGGCACAACAGTCTTCCCTCCGCGACCTTGATGCTCATAGGGCCAAGTACCACGACGAGGAGATGAAAAGGTCGTCGACCCTCCTCCAGCGGTACGAGACCATCAAGCAGGCCCTGAAGGAACTACAGGAGGACTTCAGTGACACCTCCACCATCGTAGGCTCTTTCATGACTCCGTTCCGTGAGGGAACGGAGAACATGCTCAAGTTCGGGGAATTACCTAAGGTCTCACGAGGGATTCGTGACCTCGACGCGGACTTTGGTGATCTTGGTGGTACGGCCTCACGCGCAGCAGGTCAACTTGGCGACTTTGGCTCGGCTGCTCTAGACGTCCTACCTGCTCAGCTTCAGTACAAGGCATCTCTCGACGACCTAGACGTGAGTCTCAACCGTATCAACACCCGTGTGGGTGGGAATATCGAAGAGACTCGCAAGATGGCCCGTACCTTCACGGACATGGCGAGAATCGACATCGTCAGTCCTGGGGCTGTGGCCGAGGTGGAGAAGGTCACCGAGACTCTCAAGTTTCTGGAGCTACAGGGACTCGACACGGGCGACTCTATGCGCTTTGTGACCGAGCAGTCCCGCCGTACAGGTAAGGACTTCTCTGAGAGTGCCGAGGACCTTGAGGTATTTTCTGCGCAGTCTACGCTACTTCACCAGCGTCTCGGTGAGACGAACAACAACCTCAAGGGACTGACGTTCACTGTACGCACAGGCTTCATTCAGGCGATGCAGGAAGCCACCAGAAACCTGACTAGCCAGACGCACCAGGTTGAGGCTGTCGGGTCTGCGTACGTCTATGCAGCCAGTAAAATGGCGGACTACGGTCTCGCTGCGAAGGGAATCGAGTCCACCTCCAAGGCGTTTGGGGACTTCCTGTTCACTGAGCGTCAAGACGCCAACACGTTCTTGGCCGGCGGCGAGATGAGTTCAGAGCTTCTTGATCGTTTCAAGGAGCTGAAGGACTCAGGGCAGAACACACCGGACATCGAGGCCCAGCTTGCTCGTGAGTGGTTTGGCGTGGAAGACGCAGACTCCTCACAGCTTGAGGCCATTCGAGAGTCCTTGAGCGCGGCCCGTGAGGGAGGCCTAGGTCAGGTCGACGTGGCAAACATGCTCATGACGACGGAGAAGGGCATCGAGTCTCGCCTCAACTCACTTAGTAACATGCTGAGTGGGACAGACACCTCCACCCACCAGCGCCTGCTTCAGAACAACTTCGGGGTGAACCTGGAGACGTTCGAGGCTCGTAGATTCTCTCGCATGATGCAGGAGGGGCGCGGCGAGGAAGTGGCCAAGGAGATTGCCGAACTTAGGCAGGACTCCGAGCGGCTTGCCCAAGATCCCATGGACTTGGCCAAGGACACAGTTTCGGCCCTCAAGGCCCTCAACGACCCAGTGCAGACCCTCTTCAACATCAAAGACTACGTCAAGTCGATTGCTCTCAACATGAGCAATATGATCAAGCTCGTCCAGACTATTCCTGGTGTTGACGAGCTGACAAACTTGTACAATGACTTCACAGGGGAAGCGCAGGGCCGCGACACCTCGGGTGAGATTGCGCGGCTACAGGACCAGGAGAAGGAGTCCACTCGAAATGTGGATCGCCTTGTCAAGGAGCTTCAGGAGTCTGACCTAGCCGTCCAGCGTGCACGTGAGTCAGGGAACACGGCCGACTTGAAGCAGGCCCAGGAGGCGTTTGGTGAGGCATTTGAACGCCACAACGCCGCCATCATGGAACGGGCATCTACAGCCACCCAGATTGCGGAGACAGCAGCGGTAGAACAGTCCCGAGACTCTCTCCCGGATACTTCCATTCTGACGGAGATGGCCTCGGAGGCGTACGCCCACGCCCGCTCTTCCATGTCTATGCCCAGCTTACCTGAGATGGGTACATTGGCCGCGTTTGCCAACCCAGTCCATGCCGCAGCCACGTCAGGACTCGCCTCAGCCGCTAGACTTGCCGAAGGGGTCCTAGGAGGCGAGGGCGGCGGTCGTCTAGAGACCGACCCCAACGGGAACACCTGGGTTAACCTAAGGCTCCAGTTTCAGAACTTCAGTGAGGCCGTGGCCTACCACACACTTGACCAGCGCCTAAACAGCGCAACAGACTAATCCAACGAGGTATTTAGAAATGAGCGCTAAGCTACTAAAGTCACTAGCCATGGGGCAGTGCCACGTACGCAACGTATCCAACGGCGAGGTCATCGTCTACTGGAAGAATGACCGACTCCGCACAGATCATCTGACTGTATCACCGCAGCAGGAAATCGACCTGACCAAGTATGCGTCTATCGCACAGCTTCGTAAGAGCCCAAACCTGAAGAACCTCTTCAGTCGGGGTCACCTTCGAATCGTCCCTGCGTAGATCACGTGAGTAGTCCCGACTTTGTCGTCTGTTACATCGAGGGCAAGCAGTACCCCCGTGCTGCTTGCCATCGACACCATCTAGACCCTCGACACGCCGGGGGTTCAGACGACAGCGAGAACCTGGCGTGGCTCAGTGCTACAGCTCACCAGCTCGTGCACAGGGCCGCACAGATGATCAAGGCCAAGAAGCACGGGCACGCTCAGGACCTTGCCATGAGCGCCTACCCCTCCCCAGCGATGAGGCAGCGCTTCATGGCCGTGGTTCAGTCAGAGGTAGAGCACTCTGTAGAGGCCAAGGAGCAGGGAAAGGGGAAAAGCACCATCATCGTTGAGGTGCCTTTTCCCCGAGATGAATACGCACGACTCAAGCTTTTAGTTGCGGACCGCAGGGCCGGCGGCAAAAAGATGAGTATTCATGACTACATCGCTAGACTTGTGATGAACCACGTGAGATCTACCGGAGGGTAGTTCCGGGTTATTTGGGGGCTGTATGGCCAACTTCAACAGGCTAACACTTACGATTGTGGCGGTTCAAGCAACCATTGACAAGCGCCACTATGCCGCAGTGTACCTGGGAGACGATCCTGAGGGCAACAACTTCTTCAAGATCTACCTAAACGGCAAGCCCGTCTCGGTCATCAAGTGGAATCGTAGAGCCCAGGCGTTCTCAGGCCTTCAGTGGACTGTCTACGCACGCAACCAGAACCTCCAGGAGAGTTTCGTGTGGCCCAATGAGATCCGCAAGAAGCTGCACCGTAAACTAACCCAGGGCACACTCTTCCGTATGGTCAAGATCCGCTGAGGTAGTTCGTGAAAGTCACAAGAAGCCTTACAGAGACCCCCTTCGCTGGGGTCTTCGACGTTAAACCTGAAGCTCGACTACTCTACTTTGAGTCCTTGCTCCGGGAGTACGTCTTCGCCTGCCGTGCGGGGGGGCGCTCGATGCCCCCTAGCGCCTTCCTATTCAGTGAGACAGAGTCGCACTTCTTCAACGGTCTGGAGTTCTCCACGCCAGCGTCCTTCCTAGAGGCCATTCGCTTCCACGCCGCTGACCTGGACTGCTCCCTGTGCTGCATCGCGGCCGAGGTGGGAAACCCTGCCCAGGACGATCCTATCGTAGTCTTCGAGGTGTCTACTCCCGACGATAGAGCTAAGGGTGCTTTCGAGGTCTCCTCCCCCCAGGGAATTCTGGTCGGAGATCAGTGGGAGATGATCCTCGCCAGCGGCAAGGACTTCGTCGCGGTTGGAGTAGACCAGTTCATGGGGGATGTCTTTGCTTCCCTCTGATGATTCCTTTGAGGAACTGCGGCACCGACTGACCAGTGGGAAGTACGATAGAGCGAGGGAGCAGGTCTTTGACCATATCTACTCCCACCGCTCCGCCTCCCTACTTCAGACTTACCTGAACAAGGGTCTCCATGTCCCTCAGGTGCTGTCCTGTATCAGTGATGTTGTCTTCGACGAAGACTGCTCCACTGCTATGGTGGATTTGCATACGAGAATCGTCTCTCTTGGGATTGAGTTCGTACTTGAGCACGTAAGAGGGTGGGAGGACCTATACTTCATCCTTTTTCACGAGCGTGGTCACGTCCTGATTGACCGGCTCTACCGGTCTCGAATGGACAGCTTCCAGTCGTTCGCTTTCGCGAACGGGTGGGAGGACCTCTACATCAACAACATGATACTGCTGTTCTTCGACAGCTCGTTTTGTCGGGAGTTCTACGCGGAAGCTGACGACGAGGATTTCCGCCTATTGCTGCAGCAGCGTTTCTCAACGTGGTGCTACACGATCAGGTCATCGACTAAGATGAGTCCCGAGCTGATCAGCCGGTTCAACTCAATACACAACAAACTTCCTAAGGGGAAGACCAACTTCTTTTCGTTGAAGTGCTCGTACCCCGCGTGGATGGAACTAGGCCTACAAGTAGAGAAGCTGTACGGAGGAAAGAACGCCTCCATGAGTACAATCGACTCCCATGGCGGTCTACTCCCTTCGGGCAGTTCAACGGAACAGGAGGAGGAGGAAGCACCGCTCCAAGCTGACATTGACCGCCAGGCGAAGATGCGTGCTGTAGAAGCAGGCGTATCAACCCGTGGTATGAAGGGCACACCCATACCTAAGCCGCCGAAGGTCGACCCCATCGTACTGACTGCCCTTCAGTCCTTTCCGAAGGAAGCACTCCCCGCAGGGATGCAGTCGCTGATCTCTCCAAATCAGGTCCTGGAGCAGACTGATGCGTTCATTCGGAGTGAACTCGTACCTGTAGTACAAGATGCCGTTCTGGCAGAAGAGGGGGAGTTCGGAAAAACCGGCATGCTAACAAGCCTTTCCCGCTCAGAGGCCTTACTGCTGTCCTCGGGGATCATCCCTCTCTACTGGGACACTCATGTAGAGGGAAAGGTAGTCAAGTATCGTCTGTATGTGGACGTGTCAGGGTCTATGCAGGACTACTGGGGCTTGGTCCCTCTCATTTACTCTTCCTTGCACAGCCATGTAAACGAGTACTACCAGTTCTCTGGAAGGGTCGTTCCGAGTAGCCCCACTGACACCATTCTAGTACACAACATGGGCACGAATTACGAGGCAGTTGCGTCGCACATGCTCCGGGACGGAGTAACACACGCAATTGTTGTTACGGACAACACAGACAGTATTTCCAGCAGTCAGAGAGAAGACCTCTCCCGGCAGCTAAGCTCCCTGATCCTACTGGAAACCAACCCCGTCGGTAAACGTGGTGGATTCAACGCCATTGCCCACACGCGGTTACTTCTCCCGTCTCTTGGCGACTAACTTACCATGACTGAATTAGCTCTATCCAACTTGGGCATCTTGGGATGGGAGGACATCCAGGCTCAAATTCTGGTAGCCCTGTTGGCCAACCAGCCGATCTTGCTCATTGGTCCTCAAGGGTTGAACAAGACTGATGGACCGCACCTACTGGCACAGGCAGCGTTGGGAGATCGTAATTGTAGGTTCGCCTCTTATGACACCAACCTGATCACCACTGACGACCTTCTAGGGTTCGCAGACCCAAACAAGCTCCAGAATGGAGAGTTCGGGCATATACACACCCCCCAAACTATCTGGGACAAGGACGCGGTGCTACTCGACGAGATCAACCGCGCCTCCATGTTTTCTGTGGGCAAGGTCATGGAGATCATCCGGGCTCGTCGCGTCATGGGTGTGCCGCTCCCCTTGAAGTTCGTGTTCGCAGCACTCAACCCACCGGGAGACTTCGAGACGAGGTACCTCGACCTCGCTGCGGCTTCCCGCTTCGTCTGTGTTCGGGTGCCAAGTGCCTCCTCCATGGAGTCAGTGACCCTGATGGACATCTTCACGATGCAGTCCAACCCCGTCGCTGACGAAGCGCTGCACGATTTCCATCAGTCATTCACTCGTGCTCGTAGCGTTGTGCACGACAGCCACGCCTGGCAAACTGCCGCAGGGTGCGTTGTGGCGTTCGTGCGTAAGCTTTACGAGGAGACCAAGGTCGATGTCAGCCCCAGACAGGGCAGATCGATGACTCGCATGCTACTTGCATGTGAGGCACTTAGCACCACGTGTCGTTTTCTCGTGACAGACGCTAGCAAGGCTGCTATCCTTGCGTCCATGGTGCCGGAGGGGTTCGGCATCTGCCGTAAGTCCGTCCCTTACGACAAGGTTGTCCATACCGCACGAGAGGTAGTCGTCGGCTACAAGCGACGAGATCCTCTAGTCACCTCGACTACCTTGACCGAGTTGGTGTCTTCGGATATCCAAGACAAGGTTGCATGGGGCCAACATGTTAAAGACATGTTGGGTTCTAAGTCGAGTTTCCAAGAAGTGCGAGAGTTTGTCGTTGCCCTGACATCCCGATGTAGGGATGACAGTCAATTCCTTGACACGGCTACGTTCAATGCGTTAATGCAGTTGGCCTTTGAACGCCTGCTTCGTGAGAGCAATGGACCTATGGTGTCGCTGACTTTCGATCGTGAAGAGCTACTTCCGATCATTCAGCAGTTTGGGGATGGGAACACATGATCGTAGCTTCACCTAAACTGAGTGCTCTCACTTCGGCGGCGAAGTCCAATTCCAAGCTGTCTTACGTCAAGCTCCCTGTCGCCACTGTTGCTTCGAAGGCGCAGCTTCGGCTTCCCATCGTTAAATTCGATACACCAAAGTCTCGCTCCGCGGCACCCAAAGTGCCTGTGTGTGACGAATACGTAGTGCTAGTGGCGGGTAAGCTTGTTCGTTCGGATCTGGAAGGCATCTATACTGTCGAGGTCTTCAAAGACAAGGTCCGTGTACTCACGGACGACCCGACGGCGTGTACCATGCCGCTCTCGAAACAGAAGGAGCTGTACGACAGGCACGGCTTGGCCTTCCTCTTCGGGTCTGCCCCAGAGGGGCTGGGACTGGACCTTCGTTCCAAATTCACGCGAATTATCGTTGCACCCACCTTGCAGGATTACCGCGATGCTGGTATAGCTCACCTCCTGCTTCGGAACCTCGTGCCATCCGCTAAGGTCTTCCGCAACCAGCTTCGTCTGAAGGACAACTCACTCTACACGCCAGATTTCTACCGCCTCTTGGTCGGGGAGTAGACGTTACAGTCACAGTGCCTCTGCAGGCACGGAAAGAGCTAGGTCGAAACTTCATGATGTTAGATCGTCTTGTGCCGTATTTCGAGGGGCTCACTCGAAAAGAAAAGAAGCTGGCCAGGAGAGCCATTGCTCACCACATTCTTATCGAGGACTACCGCAAGTACTGTGCTCTCATAAAGGAGCTTCCTTCCGGGGCACTTGAGTTGTTCAAGACTGAGGTTCGCGAGTACCTGAAGCACTCGTTTGAGTCCCGCTGTATCTGGCGAGCTGTCTATGCTTCCATCTCTGTCAACGACCTGGCTATCAGCCAAGCCGCTTCGAAATTCAATGTGTCGTTGCGTGACATCGCGTTTCTGTGGAACGCCTTGGAGGGGGAGGATCGGGAGAAGATCAGGGAATTCTCCCAGAAGGAGTCCTCCTGGGAATTCCTCTCTCCTCAGGAGATGTCGAAGCTGGTCAGTGATGTCAACCGCCACATTGGCAAGGTCAGTTACTTCAAGCTCCGGTTCATCAAGGACAACGACAACGGGGTGAGTCAGGAGGATCTCGCCGCGGAGCTGATGCGGCAGGCCATGTACGTCATCCGGCGCTACGAGCACACTGGTAACGTGGCTCTCGTGCGTAACTACGCCAAGCAGGCCGTTAGCAACCACGCCATCAATCTGATCCATCACCACACCTCGGAGTCGCGGTCCAAGGTACAAAATAACACCACCGGCTGCGGTACCTGCATCTACTGCCTCTCGCAGAAGCCCCAGCGGTGCTACCACGACGTCGCCACCTATCGTGTACGGAACTTCTCTTTGGATTCCTCGGTAGACCAGGGCGACACCACCGAGTACTCGCCGGCCCCGACTCTTCCGTGTGACGACATCAGTGTGGAGGAAAAGGTATCCAACCAGGAGTACCTGGACACGCTCCGACAGCAGCTCAGCTCTAACGCCGCGCGGATGGTCAACGTCGTCACTGGTGGGTACGACAATGATTTCGAGGGGTGGCTCAGTGACAGCTATGAGGCCTCTGTAGAGGACTACAGCAGCAACCCTCGAAAACTGGTAAAGGCTTTCAGTGAGTATATCGGGTCCGGTGACGAGTTGATTCATGAGATCCAGCGTCGTTTCCGTGCCCTTGAGCAGGTCGCGCTGTAAAAGCTGCATACCACTAATAAAGGTCTCCCCACTGAGAGTGGGGGCAAGCCGGAATAGAGCTTAATGACTAATCATGACTCTGGGACTGAAGACAGCACTGCCTTTGCATCACGTTTCGTGGACAAGTATCGACCCAAGGTACTTGATGACGTAGTAGGGCACGATCGCGTAGTTGAGAGCCTGAAGGGCATGGCCGCCTCTGGCAAGCTTCGTGGCAACACGATCTTGCTTTCTGGTCCCCACGGGCTTGGAAAGACCTCGATCGCTCGCGTCATTGCCCGCACTGTAGCCTGTGAGGAGCAGGGCGAGGTCCCGTGCGAGAAGTGCATGTCCTGTAAGCGGCCACTGGAGGCGCACGCAGACATCATGGAGGTCAACGCCGCCAGTACTCGCGGTATTGACGATGCACGCAACCTCATCGAAGCATCGAAGATGCGTCCACGCTTCGCTGGCAAGACATTCATCCTCGATGAAGCACACCAGCTGACAGCGCAGGCAGCCCAGAGTCTCCTCAAGGTGTTTGAGGAGCCTCCGCCCTACACGACCTGGGTGCTTTGTACTACCGAGCCCTACAGTATTCTCAAGACCATCAGGAGTCGCAGTTCCTGGTACAAGCTTGAGCCTGTAGCGACGAATATCCTCGCCAAGTTCTTGGCCAAGGTCGCCAAGAAGGAAGGATTGCCGGCATACAAGGAGGTCCTGTACTCCATCGCGGAGGTCGAGGATGGTCACGTTCGTGATGCCCTGCGCACCTTGGAGCAGGTCTACTCTAAGGTGGCACCCGAAGATAAAGAGGGTGCTCTCGCCTACGTGCCGGAGGCGAAGGATCAGATCAAGGTCGTGTCCGTGCGTCAGGTACTGGATAAGTACCTGAAGTCTCTAGTTGTGGGCGACGGAAAGGCCCTTGTTTACGCCCGTAAGGTCGAACACCCTGAGGCACTACTAACACAATCGTGTGCCTTCCTTATGGAGGCAGGTCTGGCCGAAAAGCAGCCAGGTCTCGTCACGAACCGAGGTGCTCATGCCTTTATCAGGCAGGTAACCATCGAGCAGATAGCTAGGGCGCATGCGTCCCATCTAGACTGCCTGATCAAGATTCGCAATGGCGCTCCCGCTCAGGCCGTCTTGGACTCCATGATCCTATCCTGGATGGCAAAGAAGTGAGCAAGTACAAACTAGATGTGCTTCTGGCATCTCGGCCACTGCAAGGTAACACCGCTTCGTCCGCAGAGGCCGCTGCCACCGACTGCAGCTATTGCAGGTCCCCCTGCTGTCAGCTGCTCGTCGTCCTCTCGAAAGAGGAGGCACGTCGCTTCGCCTCTGAGGACCACGTCATCGATGGTGTGAAGCAGAAGATCCTTCAGCGTCGCAAAGAGGACGGGTACTGTGTGTACTACGTTCACGGTGAGGGCTGTTCCACCTACGACGACAAGCCGCGTGTCTGCGACATGTACAGCTGTCGCACTGACTCTCGTATTACCGATTCCATGAAGTACCAGCTGTTTACTTACCCTGAGGGGTGACTCTTGCGTACTGAGTTCGAGACACTTCGCCTGCAGAATGCGGGACCTTTCCGTGACTTGGTCACTGTTCCTCTCAAGGAGCAGGGCCTCGTCTCTATCCGTGGTCGCAACCTAGACGAGGGAGGGAGCAATGGTTCTGGTAAGTCCTCTCTCTTTGAGTACTTCTACTGGCTTCTCACTGACAGTATCACTAAGACAGAGCGGAGAGTTTCTCCCAAGGACCTAGTGAACCTTCATGTGGGTAAGGAGTCTGTCACAGCGGTCGACTGGACTCGTGATGGGAAGTACTTCTACGCGGAGAAGTTCCGGAAGGTAAAGGGCAGAGGCACGGGTCTCCTGCTTACTGAGGATGGGGTAGACATCACCCCTGACAACCCGACGGAGGCGAAGCGCAAGATCCTGTCCTCGGCTGGAATGACCAAGGATCAGATCCTAGGGCACCTGTACCTCTCCCAGAAGTACATCCACACGATGATTCAGGGAAAGCCTTCGGCCAAGAAGGCATACCTGTCATCGTACTTCGGACTCAACAAGTTCGATGCCCTCCTCAAGGAGAATCAGAAGCGCATCAACGCCATCCCGTTACCCAATGAGCGGGAGATCACGGACATGATGGACCACGTCAAGTCTGAGATCAAGGCGTTGGGGGATGTCAACGCTGCCAAGGTCAGGGCAGCAGAGGTCAAAGAGAACCTAGCCAGTCTTCGTGAGGATCAGCTGGAACTGAGGCAGGCCATTGCAGCCGTGGAGGCTGCCAAGCTCGTGGCCGCTGACCGATCCAGGTGGGAGAAGTACCTGAAGTCTAAGAAGATCTCCCCCGATCGTGACTCTATCAAGGAGTTCTTGCGCAAGGGCAAGGCCAAGCTTCTAGCAAAGAAGGAGGCGGTAAAGCACTGCCGCCAGTACCGTTCCCTCTCCGCTGAACTAGCCTACCTTCAGGCGGAAGTAGCAGACCGAGGTATTGTCGACGACCCCAGCGAAGAGCTGCGTGTTATCGACAGCCGCATACCCGCCCTTCGTCGCCGTAGGGCGCTGCAGGGTAAGCTTGATCTCACCGACAACCTTTCCAAGGTTCGAGCACTGAACATCGAGAAGGTCGCCGCGAAGCTGGACAGCAGCAAGGCGGAGCTTCTGAAGCTACAGGGTCAACTGTCGGCTGTCTCAGCAGAGCTGCAGAAGCTAGAGTCCGTGGACGACGTGTGTCACGCCTGCCTCAGGGATATCTCCCACTCAGCCAAAGAGTCCATGGTCTGTAATCGCCAGACCATTGTCTCAGCTGTCGAGCCCCAGATCAAAAAGCTCACCGCAACGGTGGCGAAGTACGAAAAGTACCTCAGTGACCGCGAGGAAGTCGACGAAATAGACGATGAGCTTGCTGGCATCACGGTAGAGGGCGACTTGGATGCCGACCTCGCCCGCCTTAAAGAGCTAGAGCGACTCTCCAAACTCTACAAGGAGAGCAGGGACCTTATCAATCGACGAGATGTTGTTCAGCTGCGACTGAGCGAGATGGACGCCCCAGATGAGGGCTTCGATGTGGATAAGGTAGTGGCGTCCTTCGCAAAGATGGAAGAGGTGCTGAGCACTGTCTCCGACGCCTATGACTTCTTCGTGGAACACGGTAAGTCCTCGTACAACGAGTACGAGCACCAGAGGCTCGTATCCACCCAGACGCAGCTCGATAGTCAGCTACAGGAGCTGGAAGAGGAGCAGCTTTACCTCCAGGACATCGTCACCAAGTTCAAGGCTCTTCGTGCTCAAGAGAAGACTCTCAAGAAGTCCCTGGACCGGATCGCAGAGGAGAAGCAGCGCATTCGCGTGTCCAACTACATCTCTGTTTCCCTTGGGGAGCTGAAGAAGTTGGGCCTACGCCAGAGCAGTCAGCTCCTGACTGACGTCCTGCCCCTGTACCTGGACCAGATGTTTCCCAAGGGGGAGATTTCACTCGGGGTCACCGATGACTCTGCGGGGTTTGACCTGGTGTTCAACAAGGGCGGGGCTGACATCCCCCTCACCTTGATTTCAGGGGGCCAGGAGAAGCGTGTAGGGTTGGCCATCATCTTGGCGTTTGCTAAGCTAGGCCAGCACCAGACCAACATGATCATCTTCGATGAGCCCTTCCGGGACTTGGATGGACCCGGTAGGGAATGTGCGTACGAGATCATTAGGGACCTAGATATTTCTACGGTCTTCCTGACTTCGCATGAAGTCGACATGCAATCAGACCGTAAATATGACCAGGTGTGGACGGTGGAGATGAAAGACCACCAATCACGCCTCATTAAGTAGTTCTACCCATTCTGGGTACTTTCGTACCCTTTCTGGGCATCAATAATCGAGTAATCATAGTATGACTACACTAGTAGGTATTGCGTACACAGCGCCTGAGATCGCTGTGATGTCACTAGACCGTGAACTGTTCCGCGCCTTTGTCTACGAAGGGCGACCAGGGGAGCTTCACGCCTTTCTACAGTCTACGGATGACCGGCACAGTGTAGTGCTTCTCCGGAGCATCTCTGAGCTTGTACGCGTCCAGAACGTGGCAGGTGTAGGCGCCTTTCTGCTGTTCGATGAACCCTCTGTCATGGCAGAGATTGAGGGAATCAACCTCATCGACAGCGAGAAGGACGGCATTGTCTTCGCCAAGAGGCAAATCAGTGTTGCCGAGCTGAATGCGGCGCTCCTCCAGCCTGGCGAGTTCACAGTTCCTGAGGATTTGCGCTCGTCGGTCCAGAGGCTCAGCCAGTCCATCTCTCTGGTGCAGCTCCTAGACGGCATTGAGCCGTACGAAAAGGATCTGCCCACTGAGTGGTACACAACTGTGTGTTCGTACTTGGCAGGTCAGCTACAAAAGCGGTCTTGGGTGGCACGCGGGCAGAAGCCTGCGCTGAGTGCCTCTGTCCCTGTGGAGAAGATCGCAGAGATAGAGAAGTTCATCCAGGACGCACCCTCGGGCGAGATGCTGTGGCGGGCCTACTACGACCACGTTGAGAACGACGTCCCTGTAGACGACGTCTGTGCTCAGTACGAGTGCCCTGCCGCTGACCTGGCCTACATGGTTAAAAGACTCGGCAGCAAGAAGGGTCACAAGTACTACCGCAGTCCCATGGACAAGCCCATGGTGATCAAGAAGAAGCGGAAGGTACGAAAGAAGAAGTCGAAGAAGGCCACCAAGGAGAAGGCACACACCCCCTCCCTCGGCAAGACACCTTCAGCGAAGCGTGGCGTCGTCTCCTCCAAGAAGGCCAAGACCGCAGATGAAGCTCCCGCTCATCCTATCCTGGCTCACGTCCGAGAAGTCACCCAGGCCACCAAGTCTCACGATTTCGTGAGACACGTCGCCGCTCGTGTGGTGGGGCTCACCTCCAAGCGCAGCTTCACCTTTGCCTGTAAAAGGGCTGTCAAGGGAGGAGGGAGCGAGGACCTGGTAGCCGCGGTGCAAGATTTCGTAGAGTCAGATACAGAGGGTCTCGTAGGCCCCGTTCGTGCCGCCTTTTGCCACTACTCCTACCATCGTGGAGTTAAGCCCAAGGATGCGGCAGAGAAGTACGGAGCCAGCACCTGGCTGTTCAAGCTGGTACTGGCGGCCAAGCCGCTGGCCTACGTGGCGACGTGGGCCGATTGGCCTGAGGAGGTAGCTAAGTGAGGTGAGGCGTTCCTTGTGTGGCCACGGTCTTATATGTAGAGTACGACCGTGAGTGGGCCTTACACATCCCCCAGGGGGCCTCCCAGCGGAGGCCCCACGAGTCGGGAAAGATTTTTGGTTCGAGGATGGCCAACAAGGACATCGACCGGCTCGTCACCAAGCTGGAAACGAAGCTACGCGAATCTGGGCTCAAGGGGACGCATCGTCCCCTGCGTAGCATCAAGAAGCTACGAAAGGCTCTGAAATCAGAGCCCAGCGAACCCTCGCGGGACGGTGTGGGGTAACCCTGGCCACACTAGTTGGGATGAAGCCCGTTACAGTCCCCGTGGAGGGACAGAGAGTGTCTTACCAATGAGTGCAGAGAACTTCGATTTCGACTTCCTGGAAGCTACCTCACTTTGTGAGGCGGATGTAACGAAGCGCATGCGCGAACAGCGACAGTTCCTGTGCGCCTCATGTGGGACCGTGGGTCTAACCAGAGAGTGTGGGTGTGAGGCTCCCAGCTGTGTTCCCTACATGGACATGCGCCCCCTACAACTAGGACCTACCGTGAGGACGAAGATTCTGGAGCTGATGGACGAGGCCATCGACTCCGCCGATCAGACCGATGACCTGTCGTATGAGCACACTGTCCACACCGAGTACCTCCCCTTCTTGGCTCACTGCCTCAATCAGACGCAGCTGGCGGACATGCGCGTGGCCTCAGGCGGTGGAGGGTACCGCTCGTCTACGCTGAGCGACGATGAGATCATCGCTCTGATCATCGACCAGAGGCTTCCCGCGAAATGAGCTGTTGCCGTGCCTCGCAGGTAGGGGCAGATAAGCAGGCTCTCGACGCGCTGCGGGCAGCCGTAGAAGCGCTTGAGTCTCGGTCAGACGACAAGATTCGCCAAGACATGTCCATGGTCATCAAGAAGAGTCTGTACGATCGCCTGCTGGCTCAGGCAGTTCGTGTCACGAAGCTGACGGAGGAGTAAAATTGGCTAAGAGCTATCCCACACGGGTAGAGAAGAGCTTCAGCTCTCTACTGACTTCATTGGGGAAGGAAGGTTTCCTCTCCGATCCTATCATCACTGGTGCGCTGGGCGAACTTCGCACGGCCCTGTGCACGGACGGTTTTCAGTTGGCCACGGTTGGTCCCGAGGAGAATTCAGTGTCAGTTCTTATGGTTAGCATGGCGTCTGAGACGGACGCACAGCGACTCTGCGCGTTCTTCGATGGAAGTAATACTCACGTTCGTACGCTGACTCGATCTGGACGTGCCTACGTTCTAATCAGTGATGCTCCCCTCACGCGTGAGGCTGCCGCCGAGGCACTGAAGGAATACAAGGAGTCTGTCTCGGTATGAGCGCCCTTCCCGCGGAAGAGTACGGAAACCTATCTTTCGACGATCTGACCCTCAAGGAGGCAGCTGAGAGAGCTGTATACAAGCTGCAGGCCAGGTTGCGCGTGATGGGGGTACAGCCCTCAGATCAGGTGTATAAGAAGGTCTTGGCACTGCGTGACAGCATGAGGAAGAACAAGCTGAAGAAGTACGACTTTCAGCTCGTCAAGACCAGTACGCTGCATCCTGCTGCCCCCATTGTTATCGAGGATGACAAGAGTGACCTCGTGGCGGAGGTCATCGCCCTGAAGAGTGGTCTCCCCTTCAAGTCTAAAGAGGTTAAGGTCCTCCCAAGTGGATTCATTCACGTGAAGGTCATTCACTTTGGCCCCTCCGACTATTTCAGGGTCGACCCTGGACCAAACGCCTCCGTAACCAGGCATGGGTTCCAGCGTGAGCTGGACGAGGTCATGTACCGAAAGCACAAGGGTACAGTCGAGCGTTTTAGCACTCACACGGTGAGGGTGAAGTGCAAGGGTGACAAGGCCGCCATGTCGGTCTCTGCCTATTACCGAGTAAGCGGCACCAGTGGTTAAGCGCAACCGGATTGCGTCTGTGGCGATCACCGCCACCAAGGACTGGGACAGAGACATCAAGGTGGGATCTCGTGTTCTGGTCAAGGCCGACCCTTTTCCACACGTGTACGAAGTCACTAGCTGTGAGAGTCGGTTCCTAGGCGAGCATGACCTGTGGAACTACCCCTCCCTCATGCAGAAGGGATTCGAGGCTGGGGATGAGATCTCGCCCCTCTTGGTGTTGGTTCGGTCTCGCCTTGCTCCCTCGTGGAACCGTGATGACGGTGCCGTGTTTACTCGCAAAATGGACGCACAGTTTGTGCACCTGCTAACGCCTGCTGATGTGCAGGCAGTGATCGACAACCTCAACGAACTGATGGCAGAGCTATGAGCGGAAACTTCGACCGAGACGCGAGTACGATCCTCCTGTGTGTGAGTGGTAGCCGTAGCTATGGTACCGCTACACCTGCATCTGACTACGACTACCGAGGTGTTTGCATTCCTCCTGCTGAGTACTTTCTTGGGTACTTCGCAAAGTTCGAGCAGTTCACCGAGTCAGAGCCTGATGACAAGGTCGTCTACGACATCAGGAAGTTTTTCACGCTTGCGGAGAAGGCAAACCCTAACGTGGTCGAGTCGCTGTTTGTGCGCGACTGCGATATCGTCGAGCTGACCACCCTTGGGGAAGTACTGCTCGAAAATCGTGACCTTTTCCTCTCCCAGCGGGTCTTTAGTACATTCACGGGATACGCCCACGCCCAGCTGAAGCGTCTTCAGTCGCATCGCGGTTGGCTGCTCAACCCTCCAGGTGACAAGCCACGCAGGGAGGACTACGGGCTCCCTGAGATGTCGAAAGCAGACCAGCGACAGCTGCAGGGTCAGATCCAGTCAGTTGAGAGCAAGAACTACGAAATCTCCGATAACATGATGTACTACATCACACAGGAGAAGGCGTACTCCAGTGCGCTCAAGAACTGGCACAGCTACCAGCAGTGGAAGAAGAATCGGAACCCTGATCGCGCTGCCATGGAGGCGAAGTTCGGATTTGACGGGAAGCACGCCTCGCACCTCATCCGTCTAAGCCGTAGCTGTATCGAGGTACTGCAGGGCAAGGGCCTGCGGGTGTACCGTGATGACGCCGAGGAGCTTCTAGCCATTCGTAATGGTGCCTGGAGCTACGACCGTTTGATGGAGGAATCCAGTAAACTCTACGCAGAGGCCAAGCAAGCGTTGGAGGTTAGTCCTATTCCGAAGCAGCCAGACCTTACGAAGCTGGACAACCTGTGCATGCGATTGGTTCGCAAGCACCTTAACCTGTAAACAGGTTATGTACCTGGTACGGCACACTGTTCAGTAGTGCCAGAGAGACCCTCGCCGTTTGACGGCAGAAAGACAACACCTAGTTATGACTAACCCGAATTACACTCACATCGAGATCATTCTCGACCGCTCTGGTTCTATGGGAAATGTGTGGTCCGACACCCTTGGTGGCCTCAACCATCTTCTGGAGGATCAGAAGAAGATTGAGGGCAAGGCCACGGTGAGCCTGCGCGTCTTCGATCACGAGTACGAGACCCTCTTTGAGATGTCGCCCTTGGCCGAGGTGCAGAAGATCACCAACGAGATGGTGCATCCTCGTGGTGGCACCGCCCTACTCGACGCTGTCGGCAGGACCACCACCTCCCTGGGCGCCCACCTTTCCGGCATGAAGGAGGAGGAGCGCCCCGGTAACGTCATTGTTGCCATCCTCACCGATGGCTACGAGAACGCGTCTAAGGAGTTCACCTCCACGTCGGTGCAGACGATGGTGAAGGACCAGGAGGACAAGTACTCCTGGAACTTCATCTACATCGGCGCTGACGTGAACGACTTCGCCAACGAAGCGGTCAACCTGGGCATCAAGGCAGGGAACGCTCTGAGGTACACCAAGGGCTCTGTGGGTAACTCCGCTGCGTACAACGCACTTGGAGGCGCTCTGCGCATGACGCGCAGCCTCGGCACGCAGGGTCAGACCGTAGGATCGGTGGCCTTCTACGCCAATGCTGGCGACGCAGAGAACGTGGACGATGCTCTGATTCAGCACAGCGTGGCCATTGGGAACTCTTCCTCGACTTCCCTCGAAGACAAGCCCGACCCCGTCTGAGGACAGGCAGCGCCAACCCTGGCCACACTGGTGAGTATCGAACGTTAGGAGGACTACGTGGCGTTTACACATCAGTGTGGCCATTGCAATTCCGTCTTCGAGTCCGATCGAAAGACTTCAAAGTACTGTCAGCACCCCTGTGCTGTGGCGGCCCGGACGGCCGCACGTCAGGCAAAGAAAAAGACCGTCACCAAAGTATGCCCATGGTGTAGTGACGAGTTCTCAGTCCCTCAGACAATGATGGGGATGAGGAAGGCGTATTGTTCCCGTAAGTGCGCGTCAGCGGCTGTCGCGGCTAAGAGAAAGCTGGAGCCTCTTCGTACACCCTGTAAGGTGTGCAACGAAATCTTCGAGCATCCACGCACATCCCCCAACAGAGTGGTATGTGGGGAGGCGTGCAAGAACGAGCTGAAGCGGCAGCAGCACGCAGAGAAGCGTGCCCAGAAGGTTGCGGTCATGGCTCCTTGTGCTCATTGTGGGACTGACTTTGAGGTCATTCCTACCCGGAAAAAGTACTGCAGCAAGGCGTGCGCAAATCAGGCTATTTGTGTGGACAAGAAGAGCCTAGCTACCCAGACGAAGACATGTAAGTGCATTCTCTGCGACTGCCAGGTGACGGTCACGAAGTACCACAAGAATTCTGTTGTGCTATGCAGCGAGCACGAGCAGATGCGCCGCCGGAAGAAGTACCGCAAGAGAGTGCTTCGCGACATGCTCACACATTTCGAGCAGCTGCCTGATGGCAGCTACGGTAAGTTTCTTGAGTTTGAGTGTTCGCCTCCGTACAGTGGGTACATGGCGGTCGCCATCAAGGCGAACAACTCGAATACTAGCATGTCACTCCTCACCATTGTTCTAGCCCACCAGAGCAGAAACCCGGACCGGGCTATCCTCCTTGACTACTCCCAGTTCCTTCTAGAGACCAAGCTAGGACGCCGTCTGTCGCCAGAGGAGTCCGTGGGTTTCGTCGACGGTGATTGGAAGAACTTCAACGTTCAAAATCTACGTGTCGAGTGCCACCTATAGGTGTAGAATGTCTACTGAAGCAACTGAAGCATATGCGAGATTCCGGAGACGGGTGGCTGAACATGTCAGCGCTTGGTTCGATTCCTTACCCGAGGACCAACGGGACCAGCTCATCGCTGGCATCGTGTCTCTTGATGGCTCAAACGTGACCCCACGTGAAGTCGTGAAAGAAATCCAGAACGGGACGGCCCTAGGGGACGCGCTGCTGGAGCAGGCGATGACTCTTGCATCCTTGGACTCTTTTAGCTCCAACACCTGGAAGGCGTAAAGGTCCTAGTTATGTCAGTAATGAAGCTACGGTACTACCCCGACCCCATCCTCAACGCTCCAGTCGATGACGTGGAGACGTTTGACGACGACCTGTCCAAGTTCGTCATGGATATGGCTGAGACCCTCTATTCCACCAAGGTGGGAGTCGGACTCGCGGCACCACAGGTAGGCAGGAGCCTGAATCTCTTCATCATGGATGTGTCTGATCCGAACGAGCCTGACGAGCTTCATGTTCTGATCAACCCTAGCATCACAGCATCGTCTGACGCGATGCTGGTGGCGGAAGAGGGGTGCCTCTCTTTCCCTGGCGTCGTAGAGAAGGTTCGTCGTCACGTGTGGGTGGAGGTGGACTACCTCAATGAAGAAGGGGAGCCACAGTCCACGAGATTCGCAGGCCTTGCGGCTCACGTGGTGCAGCACGAGTACGACCACCTCCACGAGAAGACCCTGGCGGACCGCGTCTCCCGTCAGACGCGGAGAGGGATGCTCAAGCGGGTCAAGCGCGCTCTCAAGAAGTGACCGCGCTTCTCGATCTTATCTGAAAGGTGAGAGCTAGCGCACACCGCGCCGGCTACAGCCTAGGATAAGATAGGTGAAGACGACAAAATCTGCGCGTAAGAAGAACATCGAAAACAAAAAGCGAGCCATTGTTGAGTACCTCAGTCAATGCTCGTGCGAGGACTGCGGCGAGGCTGACCCGCTAGTACTTGAGTTCACCCGCTCAGTTGTCATCCCCTATAATCCACGACTCCGACGCAAAGCACCCAAGAAGTCCGGCAATGGGATCTACGATCTCGTACAGTCTGACTGCAATATGGAAAAGCTACAGCAGGAGATGAAGAGTTGTTCAGTTGTGTGTTCTAACTGCGCCTCACGCAGGGATCACCGCAACGACCAGTCCTATCGGTGGAAGTATCTCCGCAAGAGTGCGTAGTCAAGTCGAGTAGACTATGCTCAAAGATCTGAAGATCTCGTTTATCTTCAATAGGTGCCTGCCTTCCTCATGCCCTCGGAGATACGTCGGGGCGATCTTCTAGAAGTAGGCGACGTAAAGCGGCGGGTAAGACGCATAGTTCGTGAGGGCCCGGTTTACGTCGCTCACTTCTACCGGTACAATGGTGGGTTCACCCACACGGACATGGACGTATCGGTTCGACTTGGTACTCATCCAGTCAAGGTTTTTCTGTCGGGTCACCGGGCCCAAAGTCTGGGGTTTGGCTGGCCTCTTCCGGAAGATAGGACCTTCTTCTCTCGCGGTGTGCAGTCCTACTACACCGCCATGGCAAGGGCGCAGCGCCGACAGCAGCTAGAGCGTGAGAGAGCCCAGAAAGCCCGTGAGAAAGCGCAAGAAAAGGCACAGAGGGCAGCTGAAGCTCGCTGGTACAGGGAGTTCTACCGCCGAAAGCACGCATACAAGCGGGAGTACACCTCCAGGTACAAGCGCAAGCGGGAAGAGCGCGCAGCCCTATACAGGACGCTTGGTGTACGAGTGGGCGCTTCCCTCAAGAATGTGAAGAAGGCATACCGTAAGCTGGCCCGGGAGTGGCACCCGGACAGGAATAAGTCACCCGAGGCAGAAGCCAAGTTCATCGAGATATCAAAGGCTTACACAGCCATCCTTGCTGAGAAATCCAAGAAGTAGCCCCGTTATATAGAGGCATGGCCAGCGACAAGTCTCGAAACTCTTATCAGAAGGACTACCAGAAGAAGCGTTATCACTCCCGTAGGCAGGAGGCGATCGACATTCTGGGTGGGAAGTGTTCTTCCTGCGGATCGACTAAGAAGCTAGAGTTCGATCACAAGGACCCCAAGAAGAAGAACTTCGCGGTCACAAAGCTCTGGTCCACGCCGGAGAAGGAGTTCAAGGGAGAGGTCAAGAAGTGCCGCCTGCTGTGTAACTCCTGTCACAAGAAGAACACTGCAAAGCAGCGGGAGAGTGGGGAAGTAAAGTCGGTACCTGGCAAGAAGTCCTACGATGATAGTGGCCGCAAGAAAAAGAGTGCAGCCGCTCGGCTGCTGAAGGTGGCAGAGGCTCTCGACTTCTCCGCTGCAGTGGCCTCCCTCACTCCCCTTGTAAAGTCGTTGGCGGCCGACTACGGTATCGACGAGTTCGCCCAGTCAGACTTCGACAAGAGCAAGATGCTCACCGAGCCTGTCCTGGTGTGGAACTGCTTCAAGCGGGACGGTGGAGGCCACCAGGGTCTGGTTACGGTGTACTCCCCAGATAGCCACAGCAAGGCTGCGGCAGAGATTTTCGCACGACTCAAAAGTCGTGCACCCAAGTCCGGATGTAAAGTCGACTACGAAGACGACTGGTCTGAGCCAGGTCTCGTAGGTAAGACACTGAGTCTGCTAATCGAATAGCAGCTTCCTCCGCGAAGCTGCGGAGGAAGAATGAGCGACAAGCTAGTCATCTACCACGGATCGTGTACCGATGGGTTCACTGCCGCATGGGTAGCTCGTACCGCCCTCGGGCCTGACGTTGAGTACGTCGAGGGAAGATATCAGACATCGCAGGAGCTGAATGTCGAGGGCAAGGATGTCCTCGTGTTCGACTTCAGCTTCCCCCGTAAGGACACGCTACGGCTGGCAGCTGCGGCTAGGTCTTTTAAGGTCATCGACCACCACGACTCCGCAGAGAAGGACGTGGGTGACCTAAAGTTCTGTTACTTCGATCAGACGAAGTCGGGAGCCATGCTGGCCTGGGACCACTTCTACGACGAGGAGCCCCCTCTCCTGGTCAAGTACGTCCAGGACAGGGACTTGTGGCACCACGCCCTTCCGCACACTCGTGAGATCAGCGCCCTCATCAACTCCTACGAGCGGACCTGGGAGAACTGGTCAGCACTCAGCTCTCAGCTTGACATGAGCTTCGCCAGCAGTGTCAGGGAGGGCTCAGCCCTGCTCCGGCAGCGTCGGCGTAACATTGCGTCCCTGACGAAGCACGCTCAGCTCATGACGTTCGCGGGCTACGACGAAGTCCCGGTCGTCAACACTCCCGGTTTCTTTGTTTCCGAGCTGTGCCATGATCTCGCCGAGACTGCGAAGCACCACTTTGCTGTGGGGTGGAGTCAAGGGAGTGACGGTCGGTTCAAGTATTCTCTTCGATCGGTTGGAGACATGGATGTCTCTGCGCTTTGTTTCAAGTTTGGTGGCGGTGGGCACAAGCACTCCGCTGGTTTCGTGAGTAACTCAGCTCCCTGGGAGATTGTCTGATATGTCTGCTATTGATCCTCTTCGCTACATGCAGCTACGGGCTGTGGCAGCTACTCTCTCCCCCGAAACACTGGGGGAGCTTCTCGACCACGCAACCGCCGTTTCTGACGTAGGATGTGCACTAGCACAGACTGCGGACAACCTTCGTACTGTGGTCTCCCGTCTCGCCGCCGAGAATCAGAACACGAACAAGCGAAGAAACCCGCTGGCGACCGAGTTCGGCGCAGAGCAAGACCTACACAGCACCGTACAGAACACCTTTATCGGGGTGGCTTACCGCAGTTTCAGTACGTTGAGCAGCTTCATGACGGAACTGAACTCCGTCATCGAATCTGTGGCTCCCTCTGGAATGCTTCTCGACTCCGGGATCGATATCCAGGACTTGTCCAAGGCCTCGGCGGAGGAACTGACTCGCTACCACATGGAGATGCAGATCAACGGATCCCATCTCCAGAAGCTAGATCAGGCCCTTCTGCAGCTTGGTGCCATCCAGTCCGCGGTCTTCCGCTGTTTGAACAGCATCATCGACGATCTAGAGGGGTACTACGTGTACCTCCTGAAGCGACACACGGATAAGAACATCAAGATCCATGTGTCTCCGGTGATGACTGACATCGCGGAGCAGATTTACCAGAACATCGATTCCCACGGTGAGGTCAAGGGCAGCACCGACCTGGATGAGATCAGTGCGTTCTCTCGCCGCAAGGCGATGGTTTTGGTAGAGGCTTTCCGAGACGAAGAGCTGAGGGGGTGGCTCACTTCCCCGGAGAAGTTCATCCGTCCGGTCGTTGACGCCTTCTCTCTGCTGTGGCTCTACGCCGGCAAGATCAGTCGCACGCTGGGCGACACCGTTACGGCCTATGAGACCCAGTTTGGGCGCACTCCTCCCAAGGTAACGCAGAACGAGTTCTCCTCGCTCGTGGCCTTCCTGGAGAAGGACCTCGACTTCAACAACATCTCGTATCGGGAAAACGCCGGTCTGCAGACTCGTGAAGAGCTTATGCAGGCGGAGTTTTCGGACGAAACCACGGCAGAGATCTGTCGGTTGCTGGCGTCTCCGGACGTCTCTGCTGAAGCTATCGTCACCTACGTGCTAGAGCGCAAGAAGGAGCTACACGGCAAGCTCCAGGGTGAGAACAGCTTCTACAAGTGCGAGATTGGATCGGGCAACTCGTTCACGGGTGTCGCACCCGGTGGCCTGACCATCGTTCCCGGCGAGCGCCCGGTGGTCAACCTGGATGAGATTCGCGGCAGCGGGTTCAACGAGGTCAAGAACTTCATCCAGCAGATCAGCTTCTCCTCACAGTTCCGCGACCTGTTCGTAGCAACCAGCCCCAGCCGCTCAGCCGACAAGAACAACGTCCTCCTCATCGGGCCTCCTGGCTGCGGCAAGACGGAGATTCTCCGCTCTGTGGGAGGCGACACGAACTCCATCGGTATCTTCGCCCAGGGGTCAGACTTCATGACCTGCTGGTACGGGGAGGCAGAGAAGAACCCCAAGCGCCTCTTTGACGGTGCAGTGAAGATCCAGAAGGAGTCACGCAAGCAGGTGCACATTCTCCTCGATGAGATTGACTCTGTTCTCTCTACGTCCGGCAGTGGCGGAGCTGCGGGTAAGGCGAACCTGTCACGGGAGTTCCAGATTCTCATGGACGGAGTGGTTCGGTACCCTGGCATCACTGTGTGGGGCGCCACCAACTTCCCGGAGTTGATCCCGAAGGCGATGATTCGTCGCTTCGCCAAGGTGCTCATTGTCGGGCGTCTGACGCAGGCTGACCGCGTTGACCTGCTCAAGCACTTCGCTGGGTTCCTGCCGCTGGCAAAGATCTCAGACGACCACTGGGAGGACATGGCGAAGCGGCTCGACGGGGCTACCGGAGACGTGATCCGCAAGGTCATCGACATGGTCTGGAGCGAGCGCATGGCCAAGGGGGTCCGGGACAACGCCGAGAAGGCCCAGGAGCTGGTGCAGTGGCTCAACACGACTTGGGACGATGAGATCGACAAGGCCCTGCCCCAGAAGTTCGACGTGGGGTCGTTCACTCCCTCCCAGCGCAAGGAGCTTCACCGCCGCTTGATCAAGATGGGGGTGGTGGTCACGCCCAAGGACATCGAGAAGTCCGTGGACTACCACCTCGGCAACATCGCCATCATCGACGACATCAAGACTGCCGTGTGCGTCTACCAGACAGCCGATGAGCTGGTGCGTGACCGGAACCGGGTAGACCTGATCGCCGACGCGGCGGAGTAGAACTAGCCTCCGTCTCGAACATTCATGAGAAAGGCAAACGGCTGAGGGTGTGTTTGAAACACCACAGCCGTTATGTCTTTGGGCTCAATGGTCTGCAGCATGTGCCCTACCCGAGGGTACATGATGGAGCGCTTCTCTTCGTCGTCGTGGGCCAGGCCCAGAGCGTGCCCTAGCTCATGAAGGCACGTGGGGAGTAGAAGGTAGTACGCCAAGTCCGAGTCCAGCTGAATGCGGGCGTAGATCATTTCACCCGAGACTCGTGCTCTCGTGCTCGTGTTTCCCAGCGCCCTGGTCCCTGTGAGCGGGTTTATCCCCAGGTCCTCTTCCGTAACCCTCACCTCTCCGTAAAAGAGGACTCCAGGCGTACCAGGGGCCTCCTCTGCGACTACGAAGAGGCGAACCCCCGCTGACTCGTTCCAAATGCGAGCAGCTGCCCTCATATTCCGCTTGTACTCGTCTGGTAGACGCGGGTCGAGGCGTACCAGCAGGGGAAACGCGCCAGGCCGCCACTGGCGAGGACCTGAGCCTGGAAGCTGCCGCAGTTCGGAAGCCAGCTCCGGGGGTATTTGACGAAGGCGGGGTCGTTCTGGATGCACTGGTCTGCTACAGGCACAAGAGCCTAGTGTAAAGGTCAGTAACGCAACCAGCAGCCTCACTTCACTATCACCTCATCCATCACCACATAATGTGAGATTCCTCCCATGTTTTCCAACAACGATTTCCGTAAAGCAGCCGAAGAGGCCTACAACGCCTACGCAAAAGAGGCCAACTGGAAGAACTACCAGGGTCTTCCGATGCCGCACTGGCTCCAACTACCTGACCACATTCAGCGTAGCTGGATCGCGGCTGTCACTGCAGGATCAGACTACCTCGGCTACAGCAGAGAGTCGTGCTGCAACTGTTCCGAGCAGTTTTTACCTGGTGAAGTTGTTTATTGCGCTGCTTGCATGGAATTTACGCAGTCTCTTGTAGCGGAGTGCGAGTGCTAACGAAGGGCTACCTCAAATGGATCGATCTTCGGAGCATTGAAGTAGATATGACTACGCGTCTGGAACGGCTGTCCCGCTTCATCGGTACAGAAATCACTCAGCTCCCTGGTGACATCTACGACAACCTGGTGTCCTACCGGATTTTGGGCTTCAAGCCGTGGAATCTGGAACACCGCACCATCATCGTGAGCGTAGAGGCTCTCAATGACGCGGTGAACGAGGGACCACTACGCCAAATCATGAATCTACCCAAAAAAGGGGAGACAGTGAACCTGAACTTCCCGCTCACGCACATCGAGGAGCTACTCCACACGGGCAAGATGACCATCAACTCTGCAATGCACACCGAGGTGTGGATGGTAGGTACAGGTAGCGATGAAGTACTTTGAGCTGAAGAAGGACCACCTCACTCTCCTCAAAGAAGTTTCGTGGGATTGGAATGACTGCGCATTCGGGGCTCCGGCGATAGACTGCAAGCGCCCTTTTGGAAACTCAGGCTACCAGGTCTACCATGATATCAACGCCGCTTTGGGAGGTCGATGGGACGTCTCCTTGGACGAAGACGGCGACTTCAGCGAGGAAGCTGAGCACGAGATTCTAGATCTGTACACGGAGCTTATGGTGGCCTTACAGGTCATCTTCACGGCCCAGAGCCTCGAACCGGGTGTTTACCAGACAGACTCAGAGTGGCCGCACCAAGAGATCTGGAGCAAAAGCCCTACAAAAGAAAGCTAGTATGATTGATCTGACTACGTGGGAGTTCATCAAGAGCTTGTCACTCCGCGACACCAAGAGCCTGAGTCAAAAGGCCCTTAAGTGTGCGGAGGAGTGCGGTGAGCTTGCAAAGGCAGTCCTGCCGTACGAGGACGCTCCTGGTACGTTGCACAGGTTCGGAAACCGCGCAGCTGTGCTTGAGGAGTGTGTGGACACCATCCTGACCGCTGTCTCCATTGCCTACGACATTGGTGCGTCCCACGAGGAGATCAATGACGAGCTTCTTCGAAAGTCTCGCTACTGGGGGGACATCCAGTCTGTGGAGAATACCATCGAGTGGCCCCTGCCTTTCGAAATCCATGTGACTGTGGACGCGTCGACCTTCAACTGGCCTCTGTTGGAAGTCTCTGACGCGGATAGAGTTGTCGCTGCGTTTCGTGAGGCGTGCGCAGAGGTAGGAGTCAAGCCCCTCCTCCTTGACCTTGATCTGCACGACGCAGGATCCCTGAAGGACCTGATGACCTCGTCGGTCCACATGGGAAGCAACTCCAGCGCGTACGCAGAGCTTTGTCGCATCTCTGAGTCTTTGAGCAAACAAGGCTTCATCGTTCTACGCGAGAAGATTGAAACCGTCCCCTGGCACCCAGCTGCCCCCTCTCACAGGAACGAGGGGAGCACGATGCCGCCTCATTGCTACTTTGAGAGTCACATCCCAGTACTATGCCCACGGGACCGGGAAGGTGACCTGCGTGAACTGTGCTCCAGTGCTGGAGTTCACATGTCACGGAACGCCTTCAAGAAGGTCGACGACAACTGCAACGTCATTATGGTGACGATGCGGAATAGCGATACTATGCGGGAGGAGTTCGACCGTGCGCTGGCTGAGGTGACAGCGACTCTAGAAAACGCGGACTTCGACCTAGGAAAGGTCATCACGGAGTTCAGCGTCTTCGACACTCGACAGAGCTATGACAGCTCGTGGATCGCGGCACGATCGGCTTCTCCGGAACGTAGTTCCTTCATGCAAGGAGTCGAAAAGGCGCGTGACAGTCTTAGGAGTAAGGGATTCAAGATAGAACTGTTTGACACATTGGAGAGGGTGAATGATACAAGCGAGGAGGACGCGTGACTGACCTGGACAGAGAAGGAGAGATGGACGAGAAGAAGCATGAGCCGCTGATCGTCGATGTCACGGAGGAAGACATTGCCATCGGAAGAGAGTGCGACTGCATGAGGTGCCCTATCGCCCGCGCAGTCAACCGCGCCTACCCACCAGGCGGATACCGCGTGCATGAGGGCGAGATCGACCTCGATGGACTGACCTGGGGCCTCCCAGACGAGGCTTGCGATTTTGTCTTCGCGTTCGACATCGGCGACAGCGTGGAGCCGTTCACCTTCACGGCGCAGCCGCGGAGGACGCGTGACTGACCTGTCCGACATTACCGCCGAGGACCTGCGGAGGTACCTGCGAGCGGAGGGGTGGGAGGCCGTCGACACCTACGGACTCGGCGACGTCTGGCGCCACCCGAGCGGCAAGCCGCCTTGCGCGGTGACCGTGCCCTTCCACGCCGACGACTACGAGGACCGGATGCAGATCGATAACGCGATCGCCGCCGTCGCCCAGATTGAGCGGCGTCCGAGTGTTGCTGAGCAGTTGATCGCCGACGTGCGCAGGCTGCGAGACGAGGCGCAGGCCCCGCCCGAGCCGGCTGCCGACGTGCGCACGGTGACGCGCTGCGAGGACTGCCCGGCGTCGTACGTGACCCTGGACCCACTCTGCGGTCCGGAGCGGTGGTGCGGCCTGGACGACGCGCGAGCCCCGTCGGAGGGCATCCCGCCCGACTGGTGCCCCCTCCGACGGGGGCCGGTGACGCTGCGACTGGAGGTGAACGGTGGCGGCCAACCATGACTGACCGCGAGCGTAAGGTATGGGATTTAGGCGAAGTTATTGACTTCGCCCATCTGGCCAAGAGCCGGGGGTTGTCTATCTCCACAGGACCTGGCGACGTGTTCCTGTCGGTGTACAGCGTCGAAGGGGATTGGTCGTACCATATCCGCTTCTGGCATGACGGTAGGGTTGACACCTTGGCTGGAGAGTTCCTAAAGGGACTAAAACCCGTGTGGATGCTCCCAGAGCCAGAAGAGTGGCGTTGCTTTTTCGGCCTCAACACGCTCGATCAAGACGCCCTGATTTCAACCAGCACGAAAGGTTAACATGAGCAAGAGAAAGTTTAAGTACTTCACCCTCACCTCCAACGTTGAGTTGGCTGTCGACTTCTACGGCAAGCCCACAGCACAGGAGCAGCGAACGCTTGAGTCAAAGTGGGTCACAGCAACTAAGCTGACATCAGAGCTAGATGACGCGCTTTGTGAGCTGTACAGAGGTCTTAGTTACACTGAGGTTCACGCGGTGTACACCGAGCTAGACAAGTCAGATCGAGAAAAGCCCCGTCTGTCCATGACCTTCAAAATCTACGGTGAGCGGCCTCAAACCGCGGAAGAGAAGGAGCGGTGGAAGGCCGAACAGGAGGAGGAAGTCGATTTGCAGGTCACAAGAGACATGCAGGAGCTGCGTGAAATCAAGGAGAGGAACCCCGAGCTACTGGCGCAGGTACTCAACGAAGGCTGAACATGGATTCCGAGGGGAAATGAATGACCCTGCGGAGACTCGAACTCCGTTCCAGAGGGTGAAAGCCTCTGATCCTAGCCTATAGACGACAGGGCCGTCGCTCCCACAGGGAGTTGAACCCTGGTTTCCCGGCTGAGAACCGGGTGTCCTTGGCCTCTAGACGATGGGAGCTTAGCGGAAGGAGGAGGAGTCGAACCCCTGTGTTTTACCACCTCCGGTGTTCAAAGCCGGCGGCCCACCACTGAGCCTTCACCTTCCTTACGAGCGGTAGTCGGAGGTCTCGATCCCCAGTGCCCTGCAGCACCGCTCCGATTAGCAATCGGGCTTGATCCCTGATCAATTCGACTACCAGAAAGTGGAAGGAGACGGAATCGAACCGCAACGCTGTTACACGTCCAGCCGCTTTCCAAGCGGTACCTATCCCAGATAGGATCACCTTCCGAGCACTTGTTCTTGCTTTTGTGGTCCCGCTCAAGCTCCACTCCATCCAGAGTACCAGTCCAGACTTCGCTTCACAGCTTGACACTGCTTTGTCTTCAGGTGATCAATCCTTCGCAACAACGCAGCGCCTCGGCTCTTTTGGTACCAGCCTCAGGCGGGTCCACAAAAGCAAGAACTAAATCGGGGAGACCGGATTCGAACCGATGTCCCATGCTCCCAAAGCATGTGCTAAACCAGCCTCAGCTACACCCCGATATTTGGCGGCCTTAGGGTGGCCGCCGACCCTTTAGGAACCCTCGTCTAGAGTTCCGTGCCAGTAGCACCAGTTGGCCCACTGTTCAGGCAACGTCGATTGCGGATCGATGTGGAACCGCACCACGGGCAAGCTATTGGGCTTTACAGGCTTACTGAGCAGCCGCATGTTTGCTTGAGCAGGGGTCTGGTTGCCCTTAGTGCTGTTGCACTTTTGGCATGCCATGACAATGTTCTCCCAGGTAGTCTTACCTCCCTGGGCCCTCGGAATTACGTGGTCGTAGGTGAGACGCTTAAGTGTGTGCTTCGTACCGCAGTACTGGCACCTGTACTTGTCTCGGGTGGCAACGTTGATTCGAGAGAACTTGACGCTGCGGCGACGAGCCACTTTGCGCAGCAGACGAACTACTGCGGGCATTTTGATGGTAATAGAGATTGAGCGGATGTCTTCGTCGTACTCCTCCAAGATCTCTACCTTGCCTTGGAACAACATCGTCACCGCTCTCTGCCAAGAGACGACTCGATGAGGTGAGTACGACTGATCGAGCACGAGCGTCCTCATTTCAGTCTCCTGGTTAATCAAATAAGCTGTCACCAACCCACCCTGTAAAGAGGTAAGCTATGCGACCTATTCCGACTCTGAGTGGCACCTGCGTACAGTGCGAGCGATATACGATGGTCCACGACGACGACACGTGCGATGCGTGCGTATCCCGCATCCCGCCTCCCCCACGGAATCCAGGAAGGGTTCAAGTGATCCTGTCCTACACTTTCCTGGGGAGTCTTGGACTTGGGGTTTTAGCAGCCGTGCTGTACTGCTGCGCGGCCACCGTCCGGTGGGGCTTCGGCGAGCAGGTGAGCAGCCCAGCAGTATTTGGGCTTGTCATTTGGTTTGTGCTGTTCGTTGTATCCGTTGTATATGCAGCTGATGTAGTGTGTGCGCACCTGGGTAACTCTTCGAGAGAAGGCCGTGCCACTCGACCCAAAGAGTTCTGATGGTAGCCGCGGTCGGATTCGAACCGACACTGTTCCTGAAACTAGCGTCTGTTCTCAGAGTCTTACCTGACATTCTCATGCCGGTGCTCTGTTGACGCTTCACTCGGGCTGGTTTCGCCATCTGCCGTAAGGCAGTTGGCCAGAGCCTTCCCGTCCACGTCCTGCAACCGAGGAACCCCCGGCCGTAAGTTTATTGCTGCGTTGAGGTCACGGTCACAGTTGAATCCGCAGACTTCGCAGTTGAAAGTTCGCTCACTGAGCGTTAGCGATCCATTTACGGCTCCACAAGAGGAGCACGTTTTTGACGACGGGTAAAATCGGTCATGCACGAATACTTCTGACCCGTACCACTTGGCCTTGTATTCGAGCTGCCTACGTACCTCAAAAAACGAAACGTCATGAATCGCCTTGGACAGCCGTCTGTTCTTTACCATACCACTGACATTGAGGTCTTCGATCCCAATGTGACCGTACGACTTAGACACGATAGACGTCATCTTGTGAAGTGCGTCTCTGCGCTGGCAAGAGATTCGGTAATACAGACGTGCAACCGCTGCCCTTTTTCTTTTGTACCTATTTGACCCCTTCACTGACCTGCTCAGTGACTGTTGGAGTCTTCTTAGTTTCCTTTCACTGTTTCTTAGTGCTCTAGGGTTAGAGAACACGGTTCCGTCAGACAGGGTTGCCAGTGTCTTTATTCCTAGGTCGACTCCGACCGAGTCTCCGTGGTTCTTGGGGACCTCGATGTCCTCCTCGACCTGGAATGAGACAAACCAGTGACCTGCCCTTTCAGATACCGTTGCAGATAGGATCCTGCCCTTGATTTTGGGCGTCTCTTTTAGCCTGATGCGTCCGAGTCTCGGGAGCTGAACATGCCGATCAAGTACCTTGATCACACCGTATAGCTTGAACGTGCCCAGGCCCTTCTTTTTACTCTTGAAGCGCGGAAATCTTGCCCTCTTCGAGAAGAAGTTGTCGTATGCTCGGTCCAGGTCGCGTAGTGCTTCCTGCATTGCACACTTGGACACCTCGTACATCCACGGGAACTCTGTCTTCTTGAGGGCATTGAGCTGCTTGTGCTGTGTCATCGCCTTGGATGACTTGTACTTAGGCAGTTCTTCCCCGGCGGCCTCCTTGGCCTTGTACTCAGCGTATTCGTCAATGCGGCGTCGAAGGCCCCAGTTAAAAGCGAAGCGCGCAGCACCACAATGGCGAACGAGATGTCCTCGTTGCTTGTTGTTAGGTCGCATCTCGACCTTGTAAGCGCGATTAATCCTCATCACCTGAGGTACTCAGTTTACATGGTAAACGTCCCCACGTGGATTCGAACCACGATTTTCGACTTAGGAGGTCGAAGTTCTATCCATTGAACTATAGGGACAACTAGCGATCGCGATAGGAATCGAACCTACAACCGCCCGGTTCGTAGCCGGGTGCTCATCCTGTTGAGCTTCGCGATCCAAGAGGCGCAGGTGAGAATCGAACTCGACCTTCGCGGATTTGCAGTCCGCGTCCTTCCCAGAAGGACCGCGCCGAAAGCGGGTAGTCGGAATCGAACCGACTTATCCAGGGTGGAAGCCTGGCGCATCGCCATCAATGCTTTACCCGCGAGAAGTGGGCCCTGATGGAATCGAACCACATAGCCAATTGGCACCTGTGTTACAGACAGGGGACCGTCCCAGCGATCTATTCAGAACCCGAAAGTGGAGCTGAGGGGAATCGAACCCCTGACCCCCTGTCTGCCAGACAGGTGCTCTCCCAACTGAGCTACAGCCCCAATTGTGTCGTTCGAGTGGGACTCGAACCCACGGCCTCTTGCATGCTAGCGCTCTCCCAGCTGAGCTACCGAACGACACATGTACCCGGACGGAATTGAACCGACATCCAGCGGACCACAACCGCGTGCTCTAGCCGTTGAGCTACAGGTACCACAAAGCTCCGAGCCGGACTCGAACCGGCCGTCTCCCACGTACCAAGCGGGTGAAGCGCCACCTCTTCTTTCGGAGCAATACTATTGGTCCACTGGGAATCGAACCCAGATTTCTCGCGTATCAGACGAGTGCCCTAACCATTAGACGATGGACCAGTGAGTGGTGGAGGAGGGACTCGAACCCACAATTCCCGAAGGAGCCGGATTTACAGTCCGGTGCCGCTACCTGTGCGACGTCTCCACCCCATGCTCGGAGTCGGAATTGAACCGACGACACCCTGATCTTCAATCAAGTGCTCTACCTGCTGAGCTATCCGAGCCTGTAAAATCAAGCCATGACTGACTATTACGACTTTGAGTTTCCCGTGAAGCTCGATCGAAGCAGAACATCAATAGATGTTCTCACTCCGCTGAACGAGATGCATGGGTACGTCCCGTCCTGGGATCCAGTAGACCAACAGTCTGACCATGTCAGAGCAGTCCGGACCGCGAAGGCCCAGCTCAACTCCAGCTACATCGGGGCCTTCCGCCTCCACAAGGACGGCACCATTACTCTACGGTCCCTACGGGAATCGAACCCGCCCACACCTGGATGACAACCAGGCTGCCTTCCCAGCAGCATCAAGGACCTAACAGGCCACCGAGGAATCGAACCCCGCAGACGGTCGGATTTGGAGTCCAACCCGGTTACCCAGACCGTGACCTATGATGGAGGCGGTAGGAATCGAACCGTACTACCCTACTGGATACCATCCAGTGCTCGCCTTGAGCTTCACCTCCATAGCTGGCCCCCTGGGACTCGAACCCAGAACCCTTCCGTTAACAGCGGAATGCTCTAACCAAAATTGAGCTAGGGACCAATACTTGGGGAGGATGGTGCCTCCCCTCGGAATCCATATTCAGTTGTCATTGTGTGGGTCTGGGCAGATCCCAGACCAGAAACGAAAAGAGCCGCCGGGTCCTTCGACCGGGCGGCTCATCAAGGTTGACCTGTTATGACCTGGTCAGGTGTTGATGGGACCGCCCTTGGTACCGAGGTGATTATCGGAGGAGGTGGTAATGGGGCTGCACGCATACGGCATAAACGCACCACGCCACTCGCTTCCGGCCGATTCGGCCTGGAGCAGTGAGAGCGCCTCGATGCGCTGCGTGTTGGTGACGTTTGCCATGATGTGGGGTAGTATGCGGTGTCTTGTCGCTATGTCAAGCGGGAAGTCGATTTTTCTCGATCGTCCTTGACTGGTGTCAGGTAGCTGCTACTCTCGGTTTCCCTTCGCAGCGGCGTATGGGACAGATAACCTGAAAAACGAAAAGTCTAATGCACGTCGAAATCGACCTGTAAACGAGACGTATAAGGAGAGGTGGCCGAGTGGTCGAAGGCGCACGCCTGGAAAGTGTGTGTACCTAACCGGTAATCCCACCCTCTCCGTTTCGCGACTCAGTACGAATGGTAGGTCCTGCACATGGAGCACGAGATCAGCATCAGATTCGAAGGTGGGTCGCAGGCCGAGGCACGCGAGCTACTGGCTGAAGCCCTCAAGCAGCTTGAGGATGACGGGGTAGTAGCTGACTGGGGGATTGCAGCCGTGTTTCCTTGGGATGAGCGCCCTTCCCGGGCTCTCATGTTCGTCTCGTCGTTCAATGGCGACGTCACGCAGGCCCTCATGAAGCTCAATCTCATCCAAGGGATCGAGCGCCTCCATGTCGTCCCGACTCGGTGGCCTACCAAGAAAGTAGCTTCTCTTGGAGACGCTCAACTTGGAGACGCTCAACTTGATGACGTTATGAGGTATGTCACCTCAGCCTGTGATGAGGAGCCGGTGAAGACAACGGGTGTCTTGGTCGACTGGCTGTACGACCTGCTCATGGGTGGTCGAATCGACCTCATGCAGCGGACGCTCCAAGCTCTGGACGCCGAAGTGCTACCACTGCGGGCGCTCACCGGGACACTCTTGGTCACGAGGTCTGCAGCTGAGGATCTAGGATCGGCCAGGCGTGATCTGCTCGCTCAGCTTGAGACTGCCCTGCGTGTTCGTGAGGGTCTGTCCCCGGAGCGCGTGGCGGAAACCATTGAACGAGTGCGGTGAGTGAAAACGAAAGGCCGGTGTGACTCCCCCGAGTCACACCGGCCTTTCTACTACACCCCCAGAACCGGGCTAGGACCGCATCCTGCTCAGCTGGTCCTTGACCCTAAGCTTTTCGCGCTTGAGTGCGGTGAGCCGGACCTGCTCGGTCGGCGTCAGCCCCGCACGTGCGGTCAGCTCAGAGACCTGCGCGTCGATGTTGGCGTGGCGCTGGGCGAGCCACTCCTTCTGGCGGTACTGCTTGGTCGTGTTCACGGTCCTCCTACTACGCTGCCTTGTCATGCTTGGTCGGGTCCAGGTCACAGATGAAGGGCTTGCCGTCCCTTACCCTGATCTGCACCAGCTTGCCGTCGCTCACCTGGATGGTAGGCGACCCTGCGATCTTCCGCAGCACCCGCAAGCTGGCGAGGTAGTCCTTCTCCGCACGCTGCAGGCGCGCTTCGCACATCTGCACCAGCTCGTACGCCTCCAGCACCGCCTTCTCCCGGTTGCTGATGGACTCCTTCACCTTGTTGAGCTTGTTCTTGATCTGAGACTCCATGGTGTTTCTCTCCTCTGCGGACTCCACGTGTCCGCTTTCGTTCTTGAGGACACTTGGTCCTCCTTCTACCTATGACCACTGGTCACTGTCGCAATAACTGAACGTTTGTACTAGGCCCTTCCCGCGTGGCACTCTGACTGACGTTCCGCTGCTGCTCACGTAAGCAGCACCCGTACCACACCTGGGTGTAAGGGTCCCCCTGATTTCTCCCTCCTGATGCGGATTATTTCGCGACACTTGGTAATTTCCGTCACAGACATGCTGTCACACCGATGCTGGAGATAGCTCTATCTGTGTCGCCCTCACGGTTACTGAACATGTGTCATTGTGCCACGTAGTGGGCCTCCCGTGAACCACTGGACACACTGCTCTTCGTACTTACTATACACCAACGACATGCGAAATTCGACCACAAACCTCTACCTGCAGCCCGGTGAAGCATGCGTTTTCAGCGTGAGGGGTAGCGTCAGGTATGGCAGGGTCACTGAACGTCACGAAGATGATAGAGGTCTCTCTATTGCCTATGAAGTCAGTACCCCACACGGGTCTCGCTTCATAGTTTCTTACTCGGAGATCCGCCGAGCCACGCAGCGAGAGCGACCTCTTCTCTCGTGGTACGAGCATCATGCCCGCTCCCTGTGTAAACCAATGTACGGCGGCCGACTGTCGGACTTTGCCTGACCTCGCCGGCCCATTGTTCCTCAACAAATCGGATTACTTAGTCAATCATGGACAACTGGAAGAAGTGGCACGCCACTACCAACTACATCGTCGACATCAGCGAATCTGGCGACATTGTAAAAGACACCCGTCTGTGGAACTTTGCTACCTTTACCTCCGAGGGGAAGACGCTGGGTGAGTTCCTCTCCTACCTATACTCACAGCAGCCCGCTGTTCGAGTGCTGGAGATCGAGGAGTTCGACGTGGTGGATGACGAGTCCATCCCGCGGATCGAACTCGACGGGTGGTGGGAGTACGAGGGAGAGGCCATCGATCCTTTGGTCGAGGCTCGCGTCTCGGCCCTCGTTGCCCTTCGACGGTACGAGGAGCTGGCGGCTCGGTACACAGAGGAAGAGGTGAAGGAGGCCAGCTCCTTGGCTACGGACTTCATCTACGAATGGGAGGCGGACAGTTCCCTCGTCTACGACGTAGCTGACTGGTTGTTCAAGACACGGTGTGCCTGACTTGCTTCTCCTTATCTAGTAGGGGATGGCAGAGGAACACACAACTGGGGACCACATTAGGGCCAAGGCCACCATCAAGATGTTGGGGGGCCAGGCTTCTAACTTGATCAACGTGATGAACTCAGTGATCGAGTTCGTTCACGCCGACTCGAAGGCGAGGTACAGTCCGCTTCGCCTCATGGATCCACTGTTCCGTGCCGTTGCGATGATGAAGATAAGTGACGCGGACCACTACTTTGGTAAGGGTTTGAGCACGAACAGCATCGTCAACGCCGTCGCCTCCGACCTGAGGCGCAACGCAGGTGGGAGGATCTCCTCCTCGAAGAACCAGACGGCCGCTGCCCGCCGTCAGCTCGTTGCAGCTCGTGGTTGTATCGAGAGGATCCAGGTGCAGGCTTCCAAAGCCGCGCCGGATAACAACCCCTCTGATGCCGGTCAGGGCAACCCCAGTCAGTGGCTGGAGAAGTACATCACCAAGCGCGACGAGGTTCAGTCCTTCTCCCTCAAGGAGCTGAGTAAGTTCTTCGGGCACTGGGCCAAGTTCGCCGACATCATTGGGTTCGACAGGCAGTCCCGTCGAAACCTGCGTAAGATCAGCAAGCGTCTCCTCACCGCCAACAAGCGTCTTCGACGCAGCCGCAAGCTGTAGTCACAGAAAGAATAATCATGTCTGACGAGTCAAAGCCCAAGGGCAACGTTTTCAGTCTCGATGAAGCGCGAAACCGCGTCAACACTGCAGACGGCAAGTACGTGAAGTTCCCGCTCATCAACGATGACGCCGTGGACTGGATCATGGCCACGGATGAGGGAATGGTTCTGGTGATGCCTCCCGACTACGACGCCAACGATCCTGATCGTATGCCGGCGTTCGCCATCGACACGGACAGTGCTCGAAGCTTCGCCCTTGCACTCATCGAGGCGGCAGTGGTAGCGGACACCATCGTAGAATACGGTGAAGATCCAGACTCCGACTAATCGGTATCAACGTCAACTTATCTGACCCCCATCTGAGTAATCATGATCTGCCCAAGCTGCGGCGACTCTCAGGCCTATATCGGCCTGACTCAAGTTCTTTGTCCCAATGACGAGTGCTCTCATTTCGATGAGACACAACTGTCACTTTCAGTTGGCGATAACGACGAAGAGGAGCAGCAGCCTTGGGAGGACATGGTCACCCCAGAAGACTGGGATGCTTTCTACGCCGACATAGCGCAGCAGTTAGATCAGCTGTTTCTGTGGGACACAAGTCCAGATCCAGTTCGGCCTCGGCATAAGTTGAATAATGAGTTGACCGATGATTCGAGTAGTTCTTGTACTGGTTGTAACTGCCCTATGTGCAGGCGCGTGTTCCCCCGCCACCTCTACCCCTACTGAGGTGTGCCGACCGAGCCGGTGCCTTCCGGACGAGCAGTGGAACGCTGACAGCTGTCGCTGTGAGCTGCGCCCCGACGCGCATGATTGAGTGAATGACTAATCATGAGTACGTTAATCAGCCGTGTGCAGAACCTCTGCGTGCAGATGCATGGAGAGCTGCACGTGCCCGGGTTCGAGCTTCACCTGTGGCGTGATATCACGGGCAAGGAGTTCTTACCCGGCATGACCTTCACTGACCGGGCCGACCTTCTCTACGTTGCTAGAACGGAGAAGCGCTGGGTCATGTGGGAGACGGACAGGTACGTCTACGTCCCCATGGACAAGTGGCGCCAGATCGATAAGGAACTAGGGAATGTATAGCCTGCGAGACCGCCGCTTCCACGAGAGCCTGGAAGCTTTGGGATGCCCCACCGAGGAAGAGGCCGACGAGCCTTCCTCACCTACAGAGACGGGAGAGGGCCAGGGCAACCCTGCGGAGCCTGTAAAGCCTTTTAACTCCGGCAGCGGCACGGCGTAGCCGGGCCATACGGAACTTCTTCTTGAGGTCCAGGGCGTGCTGCACGTCACGTGGAGTCAGCTCGTCGCCCTTGGGCTGCTTGGGGCTGTCCTTCTCGTAGATCGTCTTGAAGACGAAGTGTGGCTTTCCTCGGGAGTCGATCTCCCAGTTGAAGGCGGCCTTAGCTCCATCGCTGAGGTAGCGCCAGCTCGTCTCCGGCAGGAACTTCACGGCGGTTCCCAGCTGCCGGTTCATCTGCTCGGCGAAGTCGCGCATGTTCTTCTTTTCGAACTCGCGAGAGGTGGACCGCTGCTTGTGGCGCCTGTCGATGTGGTCGCGCTGCTCCAGGCGTCGCTCCTGGTCCCACTTCCGCTCTGCGTGCCTCTTGGCCCCACCTGTAGGTAAGTTGTTCATTTACTTGCCTTAATTCCCACGAATCCATCCGTCGCGTCCTTGTCGTCCATCCGTGGCAAGGACCGCTGGGATGGCATCACCAGCAGCTGTGAGAAGAGTACCGAAATCTCCTTGCTGCATTACCGTTCCAGTAATGCCTCCCTTTCGGACCCCAATTTGAGTCCCGGCAGCAAACCCGCTAAACGATGTACCTGTTCGCCTGCAGGAGATCACACCTCCGTTGGTTACTACCATCCCCCCAGTAGGTGCTGCTGTACTTGTAACTCCCTCAAAAGTAGTACTGGCCACTGACGCGCGACCTGGCTCTGCGTTTTGGCCACTGCCATTGGCTGATACCACCAGACAATACCCTGCGTTGGTTTTACGTATCACACAGCGCGCACCAAGGTCTAAGCTGGAACCACCTCGTACCAAAAGACAACTGGCATCTGCTGCATTGGTTTCGTTAGTTATGAGTGGAGGTGTTGAAGCAGAGGCGAAAATTCCGTTGATGGAAACATTCGCGAACCCTTTTATTTCGAAGCAATCGGTGCTGGTGGTTGTTTTGATACGACCCCCTCGCATCCTAAAGTGAGTGCCCTGCACCAAGAAGACGGAGTTGGCGGAGTTGGAGTTTAAGAAACCCTCCCACTGCGTACGGACCCCACTTAGAGGATGCGCACCTATCGAAACAAGTCCATACCCGCTCCATGCTTGGAGTTCCGATGCAAGACCCAGGCTCACAGGCAAAGTGCTAAACTTGGCACTACTATCGGAAAGGCCCAGGGCGACTGACGAGTCGCCCACTTGGAACGCTGAGGAGCTAGGCGGGTTCGCTAAACGACAACCGTAGAAACTAACATCTGTGTTACGCAGAGCCAATGCCCCAATAAATAAACCAGGTTCGTGAGAAAAATCTAAGTTCGTAAAGGTAAGCCTATTCTCCCCATAGTTGACGGTGTCAGTTACATCTACAACCCCCGATCCTTTGACGTTGAAAAACCCAGCGGTAACAGTAGTATTAAAGCTCTCTGGCATGTTAATTGTAACCGCAGGTCGTACTATTCGATAGGAATCTCCATCTGCAGGAGCATTGTTGTAGTAGTATGCTGGTGTAATCGTCGTTGTCGTGTTATCGCGTATTTGACGTCGATATCCCTCTGCATTTCCAGAGGTGAACTCAATGAAGTAATCAATGTACTCATCGACTGCAAGACCCCCTGTTGTTACTACAGCAGCCGCACCTGTACCTGCTTGTGCCACACCTGTAGCTACCTCAACGAAACCGTCGTCACTTCCTTGCCCCGCTCCATCTCCTATGAACATTAGCGGAGCCTTTAACGTAACTCCCTGTAGACTACCAGTTAAGTCATAAGTGCCGTTTCCCAAGTGCACAACTACTGGGTGGTTAATCTGATCTGGGATTAGGTCAAAGACGCGTGCCAGGCTACGTAGCGGTTGACTTGAGGATTGCCCCTCATTGGTGTCTGATCCTGTGGTAGTCACATAGAGGTCTAAGGGGGCTGAGGTTACACTCAGCCCCCTACCGATAGGTGCAAACTCAGCACCATCATCAACTAACGTGCTATTTGTCTCCACGCTCCATGAGACTAGACCTCTACCTGCTAACTCAACAAGGGTATCCCGTAGTTCCTCTATTTGAGCTACAGTCAGGGTAACCGTCTTTGCTGAACGTCCTCCAAGTTTGCCAATAGATAGCCCAATGCCTAGTGTGGCGCTACCCAAGTTAGTTACTGTCAGTATAGGCATCGAGGTTTCCTTACTTGAAAATGTTACTTCACATCGTGAATTAAAGTGTGCGTACCGTTATACACGGTACACAGCGGACCCATCAGCTTCTAGGACGTAGTCTCCTACAGTGGTCAAGCTGGAGGCTGGAACCGCTGTAGGAACGGGTCCGATATGGATATCTGCGGTGGTAGTGGTAAAATTTGGTGTTACTTCTCGTAGGTGAGCCTTTGCCCCATGCTTTAGCTCAATGCCTACATCAGCTGTAACACCTACTTCAACATGAAAGAGCGCTTGGGCCCCTTCGCCTAAGTATACCCCACTACCATTTTCTGCACGTAGGCTAGTGGCGGTAAGCCGTACTTGACTACCAAAATCTCGGACGGTGATGGCATCACCTGTTAGATGAGTAATGTGACATGTCAGATCGGGCAGGTATACCTTAGCATTTGCTTCAAATATAGCCCCATTTCTGACCGTCACTCCTTTCTCAAAAATGTTTCCTCCGCGAAAGTGGACATTAGTCCCCGCTCCATATATGTGAAGTTGAGGAGCAACTAGGCCATAGAAATACATATAACTTGAGTGGTCAATAAATACCTTTCGCTGCGCATTCAATCCCCATCCAACCCAGTCTTGTCGCCCTCCTCCTAGTCTACGACTAATATTAGAGTATTCCACATATGGTTGTGTTGGATTATCGGTGGTGGCGCCAAAGATCTGGTCTACTCCTGCAGTGATTGGACCTTGGAATAGTGCTCCAGACGGAGCATCGGCGTTCAGCTCACACCCAAAAAGGCGCACATGGTGTCCCGCATTTATGTTAAAACTCCCTCCTGCTATCACAAAATTGACCAGGTTTACACCTGGGTATTCCAGATACCTACCTTCAAACCCATAGATGGCCGAGTAAACCGACTCTCCTGCAGTTATGCGCCACGTTTTTTGCGGAACCAGTTGTGCCATGTCTAATCGAACGGCAGGCTCGATGACACGAAACGCTTGACCCTGAGCTATGCCTCCACCCTCCCACAGTAGCGCTGGAACAATGTTTTCATCAGTGTGGTACTGAATGGTTCTACGCCAGTTGGCCGAAGGTCCTTCAAGCATTTCTATCGTCTTGCCTCGATAGGTGTCGACCCCTAAACCTGCTTCCGAAATCACAGCCACATGACTAGAGCCACTCTGGGCCACCCCCGAGAGGAGCAGATTGCACCCGTTTCCTAGCGTCCCCCCTGAGTCTGCAACTACGTCTATACTATAGTGGTATACCCTCTGACGGAACTCTGGTGGCTGGTACCCGTTCCCTCTATGAGGGCCCACATGTATAGTAACAGGATGAGCCACGATGTCAGGTATACGTTTTTCCGCCTCTACCAAGCTTGCCAAAGGTTGAGATCGCGTGCCCGCATTGCGATCTGCCCCTGTGTGGGCGTTTACCCATAAGGTCAGAGGTCCCTGTGTCTTCGTAGCTAAAGCCTGCGCAGGATGAAACTCTGTTTGCCCTTCCTCTCCATGCGTGTCAGGCGTCACCTGCCACTCTACGAATCCCTTTAGCTTTAGCTTGTTTAAAGTAGTTTCTACCTGCTCTAACTGGGCTACAGTAAGGTCTCTTACCAACGACGCACCCGGGTCCAGCGTACCTAGTGAAGACCCAAGCGTGAGGGCACTAGAGGAAGTATTCAAAACTCGAACTAACATCCGCCTTCTTTCTATACTTTAGTGTAATGCTCATCCATGGTAGGCTACTTACCCTGTAAAACAAGGTCAACATGACTGATGAATCACATTTGTACGACGACTTCGGAGCCCCGGTTTCAACCCTGGACAGACTAGGGGAAGAGCGGACCGGGGAGGAACGGATCGAGGATTGGGGCCCTGGCTTTAGGGCCAAGATATGGAAACTCCTCGCCGAGTTCTCAGATGCCTACGAGCTTCATCGTAACGATGATGCGGCCAAACTAGAGACCCTCCTGGCAGAGACAGAGGCCAAAGTGTTGGAGTTGGACCTAGAGTTAGAAGCCAAGGTGGCTGAGCTTGAAGACTAAAGATGGATACTAGGTCGGTAAACTAGAAATTAAGACATGTCAGAGCTTTCGCCTCAGGCGAAAGCCAAAATGCGGTAGGAAGCACCGTTAGTCACAGTTACTACCACGCTTGTAGTAGTATGAGTGCCTTCAGTGATGGTCGGGAACTGTGTTCCCGACCCACCTACACCGTCATGACCATCAGTGGGGATAACCATGACTACAGAAGGTACAACTCCAAGGCCATGGGCTGTGCTCTGGGCTGTGCCGTCTGCTGCAACGTCAGCCGATGCGAACATCTGTAGCTGTGCCGCACCTACATTTGCCTCAAGGGTGTCTGGGACAAGGGGGTCCTCAGACATGAGGACAGAGATTGTGCCGGCTTCAACCGCCGCGACGAAAGCCGCCGACTGCTCCATCTCATCAGTGGAAATCCCGTCAAATGTAGCAGACTGACCAGCCCTTACGAAGTCCGCGATGGGGCTTGGTACAAAGTACTGGCTCGTCTGATTGTTGGTAATGGTTACTCTGGCCATTTTTCATTTCTCCGTCTAAGGATAGGAACTTCCACTTGGGATAGGACCAACCTACCCAGTGGAAGAATATCGGATCAAGTAGAGCTTGCTCCTAAATAACCCCCAGATAAGAGGAAAGGCACCCGTGCAACAAAGGAATCTAAATGTCTAGCCTTGGCGACACAGTACTCAGCTTTTTTCTTAGCCGGGTTGGCCTGCTTACTACCACTGTAGTTCTCTTCGGGTCCTGCGCCTCGCTCGGCGTAGTGGAGCACATGGACAGGGAGACGCTGACGGTGCAGGTGACCGACAAAGAGCGGATCGTGGAGGGGAGTGGGAACTCTGTCTCGTCTCGCTACCTCATCTTTACTGACCGTGAGGTGTTCGAGAACACTGACTCCCTCCTGGAGATGAAGTTTTCTTCGTCGGACCTGCAGGGTCGCCTGAATGTGGGCAGCTGCTACGAGATCGTCGTATACGGGTGGCGTATGCCGCTAGTGAGCAGCTACCGGAACGTCAGTGACGCGTTCGAAGTGGAGTGCCCAGATGCTGAGTGATGAATCTAAGAAGCAGTGGATAGAGATGTGGACGCGCACTGGTCTGACAGAGGAGCATGCACTCTCCGTTCTTGACCAGTCTGAAAAGTTGGCGGCGCTTTACGCCTTTATGCTTAGGCACAATGAGGACATCGCTCCTAACTACTTCACTGCCCGCTTCTCCTACGAGGCGGACGACTCCAATCCTGATAGCTTCGCGTATGACTTTACCATTCAGCGAACTAGCGGACTCTCCCCTGACGAGCGTTGTAAGCAGTTCGAAGAGAAGGTCGCTTCTCTGGAGGCACAGCTGGGCCTCGATTCTGACGAGGAATTGTGAACAATTACGACACAGTAGAGGTGCTGTTCTCCACACTGGAATCGGGTCGGATCTTCCGTTTCACTGAGGGTGGCCGGTGGAATCTGGCACTGGGAAATCTGCGGTACATCGATTTGCCCAGGGGGAAAACTATCGACCTACTCCTGAAGCTGGACCCGGTGAGGCGGGTGACTCGCATGAGGGAGACGCACCCCGAGACCACGGTCTGTGAGGGGGCCAAGTTTACTGTCTATGCTGTGGAGGAGCGCATCCTAAGGAATGAGGACTACTTAGTGGCTTCGACACCACCTGCGGGTGTGTTCTGGCGGGTGTGCATACCGTACGGGAACACGGAGTGGCACGTGGGATGTGGTGTCGGGTGGGATCGTGCAAGGGAGGACTGTGTCCGCCACGTCAGGGTCAGTGAGGACGATGCGAAGCCTTCACAGCTTGCGCAGGCTTGTATTGACTCTGGGTGGGAGTTCCAAAGCGGTGTGTGGCTATGTCCAGATCACAAAGGGGCAGAATGACTGAGTACAATGGTGGACCCTACCGGTCCCCAGCACCCCCGTTGGAACCACCTCAGTGTTCTGAGAAGCCCCACGGCTGGCTCAAGATGACAGCTTTGTGGTTGCTCTCTGGGCTCGTGGGGGTAGGCGCGGTTGCCTCGTGGAATGCCTACGACGCTGCGATGAGCTGCATCTCTGCCTGTCAGGAGCCTGGCGGGGAGGTGGTGGAGTCCTCGTCAACCGACTCGGTGCGTTGCATCTGCATCAATGACGGCGTCATCACCCGTTACGACCGCCAGTGGAACGTCGTTTCGGGAATTCGCAACGAGTGAGTTGACTACTCCATATTTCGTGTTATATGGTGAGGACGATGCTGTTGACCCCGCACAAGCAAACGACACAGGCGACATTAGTCACTGTGCAGGCCTGCGCGAAGCGAGTCCAGCAAGTCAAAGGCTAGCAGCCAGTAGGTGCCTCCCGAAGAGGTCGTTTCTCTCCACCGCTGGCTGCGTGCTAACCCTGACCACACTAGGGTGGGTGGCAGGTAAGGGACCTTAGCTCAGCGGCTAGAGCATTCGGCCTTTAACCGAGCGGTCGTGGGTTCGAATCCCACAGGTCCTAATACGGGTCGCTAGCTCAACTGGTAGTAGCAGCGGATTCTTAATCCGCCGGTTCGGGGTTCAAGTCCCCGGCGACCCATTACTCTACCCTGTAAAGGGTAGGTACCTGAAAACTAAATCGAGAAGCAAAAATGATCGGGCGTAGTTCAGTTGGTAGAACGACGGCTTCTGGCGCCGTATGTCGGGGGTTCGATTCCTCCCGCCCGTATGACACAGGTTGCTCTACACCTACTAAAGTAGAGACGAGACAAGTAGAGAGGGGACGTGGCGGAATAGGCAGACGCAGGAGACTCAAAATCTCCCGATCGAGAGGTTGTGTGGGTTCGATCCCCACCGTCCCCACTAATAAACTTACGGCCGGGGGTTCCTCGGTTGCAGGACGTGGACGGGAAGGCTCTGGCCAACTGCCTTACGGCAGATGGCGAAACCAGCCCGAGTGAAGCGTCAACAGATCACCCACACGTGAGTGTGGGGTAAGGCTCTGAGAACAGTGTAACGGATGAGCTGGATGGATAGCTCAGTTGGTAGAGCGCTGGTTTTACACACCAGTGGTCGTCGGTTCGATCCCGGCTCCATCCATAGGTAGATAGCCTGGCTATACGCAGGTCTACCCGGACAATTAGCGTATAGGTTCGGGGTGGCGCGGACACACAACTGCCACACTCGGGGCCTTAGCTCAGTTGGGAGAGCTCCGGCTTTGCACGCCGGGTATTTGCGAGGGTTCGATTCCCTCAGGCTCCATAAAACCCTTTAGTATGATTTGCCTTCGGCGTATCTCTGACGGCGGTAGTGTCTGCCTTTACCCCTGTTTTTGCCCTTGTACGTGTCTGTAAGTGCGTGGCAGTTTGAACAGATCAATCTTAGGTTCTCATCCCTATGATCATAGGGATCCCCATTGATATGGTCAGCTTCTAGTGGAATATCCACTCCCTGCCACTTCTTTCTGCGGCAGACGTCACATCGTAACGGCCGAGTGTGTAGTAAATAGTTCCGTAAAGTGCTCGCGGACGGATTACCTTTGCGCACACTTGAAAACGTTCTGTGCAGTGCACTGCACGTACGCGAGCAGAACTTACTAACTGGAAGTGCTTCGTACGTTGTCCCGCACTGGTTGCACTCCTTGAGGATAATCTTCTTCACCCGCTTAGGGTATTTACTGTTATTGATAGTTGCTGCACAGCTTTGAGAGCAATAACGCCTGTTATTCGCAGGTAAATCCATGAACTCTGTGCCGCAGTTTCCACAATTTATTGGCGTGCTCTTGCTCCCTCTTATTCTGGAGACCAGAATTCCATTATTCTGTGCCCAGACACGAACTGCATTCGCAGATCTTCCTAGTTCGGTGCCAACTTCTTTGTGGGTGGCACCCTTCCGCAATAGGGAGGCTGCCTTTTCCTTGTCTTCCGTTGTCCATTTTCGCATTATTACGTGCCCAAGTAAGTTAACAGGTAAACTGCGGCCTTTGTACCGCCGATAAGACAGTTCGAGTCTGTCCTTGGGCTTCAGATAACTCGATGACAGCTGTTTCGCGTCCAATGCGCAGCTGGATCGATAAATGAGATGTTCGGGCTTAGTTCAGTTGGTAGAACGCCAGGTTTTGGTTCTGGATGTCGGGGGTTCAAATCCCTCAGCCCGTGTGAAATAGGTCGCTCTATACCTATAAGTATAGACAAGTCCCTCCGCCCGTTTCAAAACAGGAAGGAAAGGTAGAACTCATGTTTTTGTTCCTCGGCGGAGCCTTGGCCGGTGTACTGTTCATGTGTGCGATCATAATCGCGCACTACCTCCGTGGCGAGCACCAGTGGGCGCAACAGCTCTTCAATCAGAACGAGCCCAGCCGCCACTACAGCAGCATCAGGGAGGTCAGGGCCCATTCCACGTCAGATGACGTGGCTAGTGCCTTACTGTCCGACATGGATAAGATCCGTGGTGACTTCGACCGTGTCGAGGAAGACCTGCGCCGCCACCTAACCCTCTACAACCGAAACCCTCAAAAGAGGTAGCAATGCGTGCACTTATTCCTTTCCTGTTCAGTCTAGCTGGATTGTGCCTCGGCGCTGCTGGTATGTACATGCTACGCAAGCTGTGGCTTCGCCTAGTCGACAAGGCAGCCACCAAGAAGTACGTAAAGTCGCTGTCCGACCAGGACATCCTAGCGGAGTACAAGCGACGCGACCTCCAAGAAATCAACCCCAAGGTCTATCGCTGACCTAGTAACCTGAAGAAAGCCTCATGAACAGTTTCAAGTTTCTCATTCCGCTATTCGCCCTGTCCATCGGCTGCAACCACACCGTGGACTCGGGTCACGTAGGCGTAGCCACGGATTGGGGCACGACAGAGTCGTGGACCTACCACGAGGGCTTCCATTGGATTGGCTTCGGGACCGATGTCTACGACATGACTGGGCAGGTCCAGGCTCTCGATTTCGTCGACGAGGACCACATCACGGTTCTGTCGAAGGACCGACTACAGATGGGAATGGACCTCAGCGTTCAGTACCAGCTCAATCGCGGCACCGCTCCTCAGGTCTTTCGGTCTTTTTACGACCGTGAGAACGAGGTGGAGCGCTACACCAACCGCGTCGTAGAGCCTGCTTCTCGTGAAGCTATCCGAAACGTCGTGAGTCGTCTCGACGCCCTAGACGCAGTGCAGCAGCGGGATCACCTTGGTCCGCGTATCCGCCAGGCTGTGCGCCGCTCGGTGGCCGATCTTCTTGAAGATTCGGGTGTGCCGCGTTACTCCATCCGTATCGTGGGCGTCCAGGTTCGAAACATCACCCTTCCCGAGCGTCTGCGCGAGTCTATCGCTCGCATTCAGGAGGCCGAGAATCAGGCCATGCAGCGACAGCAGGAGATTCAGGTGGCCCGCCAGGAGGCGGAACGCAACCGTATTGCGGCTGAGGGGCGTGCTCGGGTGTCCCGCATCAACGCGACTCGCGACGCTGAGGTGACGCGCATCCGTGCTGAGGCCGAGTCCAGTGCCAACCTCCTGGTCAGCCGCTCTCTCACTCCAGCAGTCTTGGAGGCGCGTCGAATCGACGCTCAGCGTGCTATCCTTACCAACGAGAACACCCGCACTTTCCTTCTGGGGAGTGGCGGTAACGGTCAGAGCATGCTTCTCGACCTGCGAGGCATTGGAGCTGCGCAGTGACGATCTGCTCCAACCGGTTCCCGGCCCATGCTTCCACTACGGAGGAGGCATGGGCCTACCTGCGTAATAGGGGCATGCAGCTCAGGCCAGAGGGGTACCGGCCCCTAGCAGCCTTCCCCGTTACTCAAGGGAACCACACGGTCGCGGTTGCAGTTACCTGGGGTTTTCTCGGCCTCAGGTTCTTCTCAGTGTACTTGCTGAGCGGGTCACGTGGCAAAGGGCTCTACAAGCGTATCGTGACCCACTCACGTTTCCAGCCACCTTTATATGGCCGGGTTCTCACTGTTCGCGACTGCAACCTCCACCAGTTTCTAGTAGAGAATGATATCCCTGCACGCGTGGCGCATGGGTATTTCGATTCCGACGCCTACGCGTTCGCCAGCTCTGTACTGACGGACAAGTACGCCAAGAGATCGGGCCGTCACTACATGGAACACGTAGAGGAAGGGTGCTTCATTCTTGAGTGCTTGTCTTCTGACGTGAGTCTGTCTCCCTACCACATCAGCAATGCGCAAGAGGTACAGGAAGCGTTTTGCCTGCACGCGGTCCTGCAGCAGGACGAGGGCATCAAGGAGCACCTCATGCGCCTCAGTATGTTCCCGAAGAACATACCAGTCACCGGAAACCGTTTAGGAGTGCAGCCCTACGTTGTCGGCCTGGCCGTGGAGTACAGGTCCGTGGCCAACGACTACTTGGCACACATGCCGTTGAGAGACCCCAACAAGATCAGGCTCTCGCCTGTGCCTGAGGTCAACGCCATGCTGATCGCCGACAAGGTTCAGAACTACGCTGATTTCCGCAAGTACGCCTCTCTGGAGACGCACCCCAACTTCGACCACCTCAACAGCTACTTCCTTAGCTGGTTCGAGGCTCTGGGCATCTCTGGGACGTACCAGCAGTTGGTAGACAAGCTGTCGTACACGTTCCCTCCCCTCGACTACAGAAACCCCGTAGAAATTCCGGTAGACCTATGAAAAACGTCACTGCGACCTTCTCGTACAACGAGATCTGTCAACTCATCACCAGTGTGGACGATCGGCTGGCTGACCTCAAGGAACACCCTTATTCCAGGGCAGAAGACCGTCGCAAGTACAAGGATCTGCTCAATCGCTTGCACGACATGCGGCGGGAAGCACAACAGGAGGACGCAGACTGATGGCCAAGAAGCTCACCAGGACCGGGTACAAACTCAAGCTCGACAAAGAGTTCGACGGTGACCGCGGAGAAGAGCTTCAGGCCATTGGCACACTAGTTCGCGTCATGACGTCGGGGGACATTCAGATCCCCCTGACTGACTTGGACGCCTACCCGGCCGACATGCCCGTGATTCGTCGGATTACGCACTGGCTGGCAGAACTCTTCAACACGAAGTACGGCGGGGGAGATTTCTCCGCCACCGAGCTTCAGGTTCCTGTTGAGCTGGGTCTGGCTGTTGGGCGGCACCACATCATCTTGGCTCTTGGAGATACGCCTGAGGTGCCGACGCAGTCCAGAGTGATTTTCGACGACTAAGGAGCAGGTAGCAGTAGTGGGAAGACGTAGTAAGAAGCGAATCATCAAAGACGAGTCATACTTTGCCGCGCAGGAGCTGCGCAACCACAGGTACTACAGGCTTCTCTTGTCCCTTCTGGACGAGCATCCTCACCGTGACGGGTCCTCTCACCTTCACTCGTCGCTGATCGTCAAGGGTGGGTCCATTCTGGGTCGGGGTGTGAACGCCCCGTTTGTCACGGCGTTCGGGGCTCGGTACGCCTACCACTGCAACTTTCAGCTGCACTCTGAGTTCGCGGCGGTGGCTTCTTGCCGGCGTAAGTCCAACCTGCGTGGTTGCACTATCTACAACGCCAAGGTCAACGCCCACGGCAAGCTTCGAAACTCCAAGCCATGCCCCTCGTGCCGCCAGATGCTTTTCAATTACGGCATCAAGAAGGTCGTGTACAGCACGGACACAGGCATCGAGGTGATGAAGCTCAACGAGGATGCTCTCATCCCCTTGGTAGATACCCGATATTCCGACGAGATTGTCGAGCCAGCACTGTAAAGAGATGGCTTAGCGTGCGTAGGCACCGAAAGGAAACAGTACAGTGGATACTTCTCTCAACATCATCAACAGTAAGCGCAACTACATCTGGGGCGTGTTCAACACCTCCACGGGCAACCTTGAGGCTGTGGGCACCACCCGCGAGCAGGCTCGTCAGGCCCGCCGCAACTTCGAGGGCCGCAACTTCACCGTGCGCAAGGCCACTGTGAGCGTGCCGACCTCGACCGCCGACTGATCGATCTCGTGTCCTGTAAATGAGGGGTGCCCTGTAACCGGGGCACCCCTCATTTACGTCCAGCCACCTCGGAGGTGACAGTGAGAAAGTGCAAGAAGAAGCCCAGGCGCATCAGCTTGTTGTACCATAGTATCTGGTATGCCTGCAAAACAGTGTGCCCGGCGGTCTATCTGCCTGCAGCGGTCGCTGTGTACGTCCTGGACAGGATTGACCCGATGCCGGTGGAGGACTGGCGGTGATCGACCTGGCTCGTGAGTGGGATGAAAGAGCCGACAAGCTGCAGAAGGCTCTGCGCCTAGCACTGAGGTCACGCCGTAGGGAGCTTGGTTTCTCTGCTGCCGCCATATCGAGCAGGCATGGGAAGACTCCAAACTGGATCAGCGCCATGGAGTGCGCAAAGAGGCGTAAGAAGACTCCTCGGCTGGATACTCTGATGGAGTTGGCTATCGCTCATGAGATGACTCTGGTCGAGCTGATACAGAAGATTGAACACTTCTACGGTACTCTGAGGTAGCCGAATGTAAATGCCTATGCATGGCAATTCGCTACCGTCGGGTAACCGGCGATCATTACGTCATCAGTAATATCAACTACAAGGCTTCAGCACTCAAGGCCACGGACGCAATCGTGGCCCATGAGGACGGGGAGCTGGTGGGTTTCTTCCGGTACGAGAAGACGCCTACCATGATCAAGGCAAGAGGAACCAACGTCAGGGTCGACAGGCACAGCCGAGGCATCGGCACACGCCTCTGGGAGTACGCCCTGAGGTCTTTTAAGCGCGAGCAGGGACGAACCCCTGCAGTTCGCGTAGTAACCACGACAGAGGCCGGGGAGCGCTTGGTGTGCCGCATCAAGCGGCGGCACCCCGACCTTCTAGTGGATGGAGACTTCCTATGAGATTTGGAGTCAAACCCATCACCGAGCCGGTGGTGAAGTACCACCTCAAACAGGCCATGGCGTCACGGCGAAAGCACCGTGACCGAGCCAGGGCCGCTCAGCGCCTGTACGACGCAGACCCCACGATCTACAACAAGCTGCGCCTCATGCAAGCTATCGAGGCGTCCCGTGGGAGTAGAATCTCAGCACGGAGACTGCACGAGAAGTGGGAGCCGGCGGTGAAGGTTGTGCGCCGTGTAGGTGGCTTCTCGTGAGGCAACTACTTATCTGTACCCACTGTGGTAAGATGAGGTCCTCGCCTTACTCAACGTTGGGTCACGTACTCGTGTGCAGTAAGTGCTGGGAGCCCATCCTCAAAACTAGGACAAAATTGTCGAGACGCATCTACCTCAAAAACAAGCAGATGGGGTGGCAACCTGACCGTGACAACACGTTCTATGAGTACCGAGAACTTGACCTTTCATACACCTAGTTCGCCGTCCTGTCTGAGCCTGTCGACCTCATAGGACGCTACTTGGCCTTACCCGCCTCTCCCCTGCCCTAGGATATGGCCTAAGAACTCGTTAGTTATGGACTAAACCGTGAGTTCACGAGGGGCCATGCCTAGACTTCAAATTCGAAACCTTACGCGCCAGAGGATCTCCCTGACTCCTCGGGTCATTCAGATCCTACGCCCTCTGGAGATTTTGGTTACAGACGTAACTGTGGCTGATCTTGAGGCACTGAGGGCTAGCCTGCAGCAGCACAGAGATCTTGGATTGATCACGTATGGGGTTGACTCTTCTGACTCCTTCGCTGACACCGAATTCGTCACACAGCAAGACCTTCTCGATGGTGATTTCATCGAAAGTGCGCGGGCTGCTACCATTGCGAACCTGACCTTATCAGGGCCACAGACCGTGGATGGGGTGGCTCTTACTCCTGGAGATAGGGTCTTGGTGAAGGACCAAGCGTCGCCTGCGGAGAACGGCGTTTACATTGTGGCAGAAGGATCGTGGACCAGGTCCTCCAACACGCTTTCTGCAGGCACCCTTCTAGGTGTGAACGAAGGCACCACACAAGCAGACACGGTGTGGAAGGTAACCACCGACGGTGAAATCGTTAGCGGCACCACTGCTACTGACTTTAGTCAGGTCACCGGAGGGGGCGGTGGGGGTGGCGGAGCTGTTAGCTCTGTTTTTAGCCGCACTGGCGCGGTAGTAGCCACGGCAGGAGACTATGACGCGAGCGAAGTAACCTTCGCGCCCGACGGCGATATTGCCGCTACCACCGTCCAAGCCGCAATCGCAGAAGTACGGGACGATACAGATACCAAGCTAACCGCTAAGGTAACCGGACCTGCAGGCGCTAGTGATAATGCTCTAGCTCGCTACGACGGCGCTACGGGCCGGCTGGTACAGAACTCAGTTGTGCTGGTTGGAGATACCGGAGCAGTCACAGGTGTAGCTTCAGTAGATCTTGACCTTGCTGCGGCACCAGCCCATACCGAAGGGCGCCTGTTTTACGACCAAGATGAGCACTGCCTGGCCATCTATAATGACCAGGCAGCAGTTACTCACCAGCCAGGACAAGAAGGGCTAATTCGTGTCTACAATGGCACGGGGAGCCCTATTGCGGATGGTACTCCAGTCTACATCGCTGGAGTGCAGCTTGAAGCCGGCATCGCTCGTCCTTCGGTTGGATTGGCTCAAGCCAACGCGGTAACGACTGCGAGGGTCATTGGGCTGACTACTCAAACTATTGCCAGTGGCTCCTATGGGTACGTTACCAGTTGGGGACATATAAATGACCTTGACTTGAGTGCGTTCTCTTCAGGGGATGAGCTGTGGCTCAGTGATTCAACCCCTGGTACCTACATCAACACACCTCCCGCTGTGGGTAACTACGTCGTTCAGCTTGGTTGGGTCACAAACGCGTCACTAACTGGGCGGTTGCTTGTGTCCCTGAACGCGGAGCTGTCCGAGCAGGAAGGCGTTGCAGCCTCTGCTCCTACTGGTGTTCTTAATGGTGGTGCACTTAGCATAAACGCCAACCCTGCACAGTTTGATGTCACAGCTGGCAGTGGCGTGATTGTTGATGCCGTCACAGACCCAGAGCATGCCACGATCACCCGAGTGACCTGGTCTGCCTCCTCCGCGAACGCTGTTACGAATCTCGCAACCACTGCGTTTACTTGGGTAGGCGTGAATAGTGCTGGCACTCTTATTCAGATTTCAGATCGTGCGCCAACGCCCATCGAAGCTCGTACCACTATTTGGCTAGGCCGCCTTGGTCACCCTAATAACACCGCTATTTTAGGTGTGGCCAACCGGCCGTTTACCGCAGTACAGACTTCCTTGGGCATACTGGATATCGCGAGGTCCCTTGGGCCCTTCAATGTCTCTGGGAACGTCTACTCCGCCAACGGTGCAAACCTTAACATCGACCGGAGCGCAGGGACCACGTTCCTCTACGGATCTAACTTCCAGACAGATAGCAGACAGCCACATCAGATTGATTTCCTTACGGACATCGCTGTTGACTTGGCCTATCGCTATCGCAACGGCAGTGGCGGTTGGATTAGTGGTGCCACACGCACGACTATCGACCCAGGACAGTGGGATAACGGTAGTGGAGTACTACAATCTGTATCCCCCGCAGGCAACCGTTGGACAATCCAGCGTATTCAGTTTTCTACTATCGATGCCACTGTCATCTATTACGGGCAAGTGCAGTACAACTCTCGGGAGGCTGCTTTAGCTGCTATTGAAGATGCTACAGAAGTAGATCCTGCGCTTGAAGAGACCATCACCCGAGGGTGGTTGGTCGTGCGTGGTGATGCTACTAACCTGAGTGATCCCACACAAGCAACGTTCGTATCAGCGGGTAATGGTCCCGGTTCGGCCCAAGTGGCCGGAACAGTTACCGGAGTTACGGATCACGGTGCCCTGGAAGCCAGCTCTCTTTTAGATGATGATCATCCGCAATACCTACTAGCAGATGGGAGTCGTAGCCTTTCAGGTGACCTAGATGCAGGCGGTAATGAGATTCAGAACGCCAGCAACCTGTTGAATCTCTACCGTGGAGTTCGAGGATTTACCACTGGCAACTACTTAGAGCGTGCTGCGGGCAGTGCGCTGAACGGCAACGCTACGGCTTTTGAGTTCATGGTCGCTGTCTTAGCGGATAGTCTAGAGGGAGCCTCTGGGTTACGTGAGCTGGTGTCCTGCACCGAACAGTTCATTGGGCCAGGGTATAGCGCAGGGCTTGATGGCGTGCGCCCTAAGCTTCTGTGTACCGATGGCGGGGGAACTCGCTTTGAAAACTTCACGGGTTTCTGGCACCGTAATAGTGGTGGCAAGCTGTTGACTATCCTGCATGGAGGCTATGACGGAACTACTCGTTTCTTGTACCTGAATGGGGTATTGTTCTACTCCGCCTCGCAAACAGGGTACAGTGTAGGCACTCGTCCCTTCCGCCTTGGAGCTAACGCTGGTGCAACGCCAAACAGCCCTGCCAGTGGGCTAACATTCCTTGGCTTTGCCTTCAAGAGCAATGGCGCCCTAACAAGCACGCAGCGTGAAGAAAGTATCCGTACTTTCCTTACTACAAGAACCTTCAGTGGATCACTTTTCACGAGCGGGTACTCGGGGGCTTCTTTAGCTCCAGGAGCTATGCCAGCTTCCTGGGCTGACGAGATTGGCAGCTTGGACCTCACACTAGTAGGGTCACTGACCGTTGTGGATGACGCTGCCGCAGGCGTGGCGCTGACACAGTTCCCGGGCCCCGACAGTATTGCAACTGTCAGTGGTAACGCCCTGGTGCGGCCTTTCCAAACTGTGGCTGTGGCAGGGCCTACGACAGTGTCGTCAGGTGTTGTCTTCTGTGATACAGCTGCCGCAACTATTGCTCTCACCCTTCCCTCTTTTCCTGCATCTGGAACTGAGTACTTCATTGTAGACAATGCCGGTAACGCCGCGGTCAACAACATCACTGTTAACCGCGCAGGATCCCAGCTGATCAACGGGGCAACTACCGCTACCGTGGCATCTAACTACGGGTCCTTGTCGTTGATCTACGACGGCACTAACTGGACTATCCTGTGACATTTGACAGGGACTTTCGGGTACTCTCTCGTTCAACTACGACGGGTGTACTCTCGGGCGGGTTACTTGCCTCTACAGCATCTCCCACTGCGTTCATGGTAAACGCCGGAGTCGGGGTTATCGTAGACGATTACACATTTCCATTGAATCCTACAATCACTAGAGTTGAATGGGATGCACTGGAAGTAGAAGTGGAGGCGATTAGCAGTGCAACTGTTACTGAGGTAGCCATTGCTAGTAATGGTATGGTGATTCAGCAGCAGTCTCCTTTCACAGAGGCGCAACATCAAGAGCTGATAGTGCTGGGACGCGTTGTACACTCCGACCTCGCCACAGTGACACTTGTCCTTCCACGGCCGGATCTTGCTTTTGGTTTGACGAGTGACGTACAGGACTTTATCGCTGCACTAGGTACATTTAACGTAGCGGGCAACACGTTCGGGCCTGCGGCAAATGATCTGACCTTGAGTAAGTCTAGCGGTAAATCTTGGCGCAAGAACATCAATGCAGCAGTCTCCCCTCAGATACCATCTATTACCAACGATCCTGCTATAGTTAGTGTGCCTTTTCGCTACACATATCGAGACGGTACTGGCGGCTGGACTCGTTTCGATGGGGGAGGAGCCTCCCGCACAGCCGTCGTCCCAAACTTGTGGGACGACGGCTCAGGCACGCTACAAACAGTACCTAACCGACGCTGGTCTATTCAGCCCATTTTCTTCTTTCCCGGGTCTAACGGTGTTTTTATCCAGTTTGGTCAGGAGGTGTACAACAACTTAAGCCGTGCCCTCTCTCACGTAGCCCTAGGCGCTCTTGTAGACCCAAATCTACACGAGTCAACCCAAAGAGCTTGGCTAGTAGTGCGAGGGGATGCTACCGACCTGAGTAGTGCAAATCACGCGCAGTTTGTTTCCTCAGGCAGGTTTGGCATACATGCATCTGGGGGTGCCTTGGATGTGTTAAACATTGGAACTACCGTCACGAACATAGCTACAGCTGGCACAACCTTCTTGGACGAAGTAACTAACGAAGTTCTAGTTTTAGTAGATGCTACGCTTGGAGCCGTAACAGCCAGCCTCCCAGCCCCCTCCAGTAAAAACGAAGGGCACAAAGTCATTGTAAAGGACGAGGTAGGCTTAGCTTCAGTTCTGCAACCGATCACTGTTCAAGTCACAGGCGGTAGTTTGATCTCGGGCGTGCTTACTTCGTTGCTGACTAGCGCCTACCAATCTAGTACTTTCATTTCTGACGGGTCTAGTTGGCACGCTGTTTAGTCGTTACTAGTAGGGCCTAGAGCTGTAAACAAAACAGTGGGCTTTCACCTGGAAATAATCATGCTAGACTATGACGAGGACCTACTCCCTATCAGGTCCAACTTTACTAACGAGCTGTGCTACACCTGCGGGTACTCCCACTCCACTGAGTTTCGCTGCGAGGAGACGATCCGTAAAGAGGACGACATGAAGATCAAGCTATCCAAAGAGGCAACGGATGAAGTTCGTCGCCTCAACGAAATCTACGAACACGCCAAGAACTTCGAGCCGGAGTACGAGACGCGAGTAGGCGCCCTTCTTCCTTACGGAGGTCAAGTCGGGAGCACTCCCAACACATCACCGCCCTCTCCGTCTGATGAGGATCCCATTTCCATTGCCATCGACGAGACCTGATATGCGGGAAAGCAGTAAACTACGCTGGGACCAACAGTCCGCACAGTTGTTTTCCAAGACCCACGTCAGAGGATGGAAGAAGAGTGCAGCGGCAGGTAAAGCTGAACTGGCAGCCATGTTGCGAAAGATTGGTTCCATTGTGTTTTTCGACTCGGTGGCTCAAGTCCTGACAGGCGTGCCCGACGATGCAGTTGTCTGGTCTACTAGTGATCGCACATACACTACAAAGCACATGCGTGACCACCTTTCTCGTCGAGACGACACTGCAAAGCAGTTCGCATCGGAGCTACTTGCGGTGTCACGACAGGTCATCATGAACTCCATTGAGAAGCACGAGGAGAAGGCTGCCGCGAAGCTAGACGATGTCCCTAGCGTCGCCACTGAAGAGCCTGAGCAGGAAAGTGTTATCTAGGGAGTAAGATGAGGATCATATTCAACGTCTTAACTTACCCGCTCTACCTAGGAGTTCAACTTCTGGACAGGGCATACCTACGTATCCACGCTCGTCGTCGGCGTGGTAGGCCCAAAGGATAACGCTGTGGAGTCGGAGACCGTCAGCTCTCAGTGTCCTTGTTGCGGCTTTGCTTCCATCTATACCGACGGTACAAACCCGTGCTCTGTCTCATGTGCCGTGGGTAAAGCCTACGAGTTGGCGACAGAACACGGGGTCCCTACGGATGTAGCCGCCAAGGTGGCGGCAGATGAAGCGAAAGAGCAGGGTTTACCTGAGGCCCCAAACTCACGTGACGTGAACGAGAACAAGTACCGGTACGTTGTAGTAAGGGAAGAGAAGCTCTCTCGTTACTGGAACATTGACAGAGAACTTCTCGCTGCAGGCTTCAACGTGGAGTATATCTGGGTCGTCCAGGATGTCGCAGGTTTCCGTTCTAGGGTCTATAGGTTTGCTCCATCACTGATGCCCTTGCTGCCAGAGGTCATGCTTGACTTCAAGTCAAAGAAGTTTGATAACTCTACGCTGCGAGGCTGGGCAGGCGGTTTCCCTTACTGGCATTTTCTCCCCAGCCAGATCTAGTTTCAACCTCTGTGTGTCTCCACACACCTGAAAAAGCAGCTCGTTATTTGGTTAGTATGGATACCTTGCGTCCAAGCGCCGTAAAGGCATCGCGTATCCGAAAGCTACGCGATATCGATAGGTTGAAAAGAGACACGAAGGAGCTGCACGACCAGATAGTAAGTCACTACCGTGAGCGTAAGCGCATTGCCCGCAACGCCCGGAAGCTCGCTAAAACAGTCCGGAAGCGTTTCCCGGACATGACCGTCACAGGAGAGACACTGACCCTGGAGGAATACTACTCCGAGCTTGCGAGTCGACTCTACATCGCCCCCAACGAGAACGCACCCGAGTACGATCCACAGGATCCTATTCACCGTGCGGAGAGCGCACTTACTGGTATCTTTGCTTTTCTGGAGAAACTTCTCGACGTACCCTGGATCAGGTGATCGTCGCTGTAAATGACTAAGCACTAACGAATCGTAGTAATCAATCACGACTCGTAATGATTAATCCGAAAGGGGCCCCTGAGGGCCCCTTTCACTTTAAGTGAGCGCAGCCCTCACACAGTGTAAACAAGGACTTATCATGCTAGTAGACGCACAGGGAAAGCCCCTCTCATCTGGGTCCACCGACCCGAACAACCCCGACAACCTCCAGGTCACGGAGTCCGACGGGGAGTGGATCTCCGAGACCATCCAGGACATCATGCCTGGCATCCTCGGCGAGGAGTGGCTGGAGGAGGGAGTGCAGGACACCAAGGGTGGCGCCGCGCTCAACCGCTTCCGGCAGCGTGGAACCAACCTCGTCGTGATGGTCTCCATCCGTCCCATTCGACTTGCAGCTGACCCCAGCGCCAAGAAGGTGGCGTACACGGTCACCGTTGCGAGGGACGAGGACGGGAAGATCCGAAAGCCCAACACCGCGGACATCAATCGTGCACGGTCTACGTTCTTCTCTCGTGACCTCACCGAGACAGAGCGGCAGTACGAGGGCACCATTGGTGACTCCAAGGCTCATCACATCATGGCGGTGATCGACTGGTCACCCATCGTCGTAAAGGGGGCGTGACACATGACCGACAGATACCTGACAACTCAGACTATCCAGCAAATGCTTTCACAGTACCCTGCAATGAAGCCTGAGAAGCCGAAGCCCACTACGCGTGAGGTGGTGTGGGGCCTCCTACTGATGCTGGTAGGCGCACCGCTGAGCCTCTACCTCGACATCCTGACTATCTACCTACTGTGGGGATGGTTTGTTGTCCCATTGGGTGTGGTGGCTATCTCGTTCATGCATGCTTGTGGTCTGGTTGTGCTGATGAACTTCCTGAAGTACTCCGTTGCGGACTACATGAAGTCTGAAAAAGCAGCGGGTGATTCTGTGGATTCACCCACGCAGTACCTACAGAAGGTTTTGGGGTACCGTATCCTTGCCAGCTGCTCCTGTATGGCTTTCGGTTACGCTTTCTTCTACTTCATGTCGTGAGGGTCCATGCCTTTCTTAGACTCCAAGGTGTACTACTGGGTCTGTGACGTCTCTCCTTGTGTTCACACATCTGAATACATCTACACGACAAGGTCTGAGATCGTACCCACTGGGTGGTCCAAGATCTGGATGGAAGGCGATCACCGCAAGGTCATCTGCCCCAGGTGCACCCTCCTAGCCAAAGAAGGTAGGCTCGGCCGTGGATCCATGGGGCAGATCATCATTCTACCTGAGGAGGAGGCAAATAGCTCCGACCTGACCATTGAGGTAGTGAATGGCTGACTGTAGGGAATGCGGGACGCCCAACGTGTACAACTCGGGCTTCTCGTACGAGTGTTCCAACCGCAAGTGCAGTTGGTTCACAGACGATCAGCTGGAGGCTGTTGAAGCTCTTCGTCCGCGTGACACTGCTCTCACACTGTGGCGCATTGAGTACCAAGGAGCTAGGTACTACTGCTGCTTAAAGCACGCAACTCCACTCGAAGCCACAGACCTCATCCACCGGGTGGATGGTACCAAGCTATCATTGTCATGGGAGCATATGTCTCCTTTGTCGGAAGAGTACGCACGTAACCAGGACATCCTCATCTCGTTCGACGAACCCATCGTCACCTTATGGGAACTGTTTCAAGAAACCAACTGGCCTGCCGTGCTTCACTGCTCTGATTGGCGGCCGTCAAGAAAGGGACGCACACATGCTCCTTGATATGAGATGGCGTCTAGAGACGCAGTACCTTGATTCCTTGCGCTACGTACTTGACCACGGGTCGGTAGAGACCGACCGTACAGGTACGGGCACGATGGACGTAACAGGGTACCAGTATCGCTGTACCCTACAGAAGGAGTTCCCGATCATCACCACGAAGAAGGTTCACTATCGCGGCATCGCGGCAGAGCTTCTGTGGATGATGCGAGGGCAGACAAACATCAAGCCCCTGCAGGACCAGAAGATCAAGATCTGGGACGAGTGGGCTGATTCCAACGGCGACCTGGGACCTGTGTACGGGTACACCTGGCGTAAATGGAACGCTGGAGGCCCGGACCAGTTAAAAGACACTCTGACTGCTCTCCGTGCCAAGAGTGACTCGCGGCGCATCATTGTGTCTGCGTGGAACCCTTCCTTGCTCCCACTGCAAGCTCTTCCCCCGTGTCACCTCATGTACTTCTTCCGTGTAAAGCAGGGGAAGTATTTGGACACTCATGTCATCCAGCGCTCTGCCGATGCGTTCCTGGGTCTGCCGTACAACTTTGCGAGCTACGCAACGCTGGCGCACATCATGGCTGGCCTCTCCGGTTTGATTCCGGATACCTACGTTCACACGGTGAACTCGCTGCACATCTACTCGAACCACATGGATCAGGTAAAGGAGCAGCTTTCCCGGAACGCAATCACCTCACCCGTGCCGTCACTTCGCATCGACTGCGAGATGAACGAGAGCATGGACTTGGACGACTTCCTCAAGTCTGTAAAGACTGAGGACCTGCAGCTTCAGAACTACAATCATCACAAGGCAATCAAGGCTCCCGTAGCTGTCTAAAGGAAAAGTAATGAACGACGATATTGATGAGAGTTTCGACGACTTCGAGGATGACGACGACTTCGACTTCGAGGACGATGACCTTGACTTCGACGAGGACGATGAGGTAGAGACCCCAGCCCCGGCGAAGAAGGCTGCCAAGAAGAAGGTGAAGGCACCTGAGCCCGAGCCTGAGGACGAGGACGAGGACGAGGACGAGGACGAGGACGAGGACGAG